>Ga0207873_1000936_pt1 | contig 29914 bp, 25 predicted proteins | sample BGWIniCompost_FD_187373 | JGI IMG/M metagenome (GOLD analysis project Ga0207873, IMG submission 187373) | Cellulose adapted compost microbial communities from Newby Island Compost Facility, Milpitas, CA, USA - BGW Initial Compost (SPAdes)... ...
CGTTATCCGTGCGGCCCGCCCCCTTCGCAGGGACGGCGGTTACGCCGGGACGCTCGCCACGCCCGGGGCCAGGAACCGCTTGCCGTTGACGCGCTCGGAGACGCCCTCACGGTCCAGGTACGGCGTGATGCCGCCCAGGTGGAACGGCCAGCCGGCGCCGGTGATCAGGCACAGGTCGATGTCCTGCGGCTCGGCGACCACGCCCTCCTCGAGCATGAGGCCGATCTCCTGCGCCACCGCGTCCAGGACGCGGGCGCGCACCTGCTCCTCGGTGAGGACCGTGTCGCCCTGCTTCAGCAGCGCGGCGACCTCCGGGTCCAGCTCCGGCTTGCCGCTGTCGTAGACGTAGAAGCCGCGCTTGCCCGCCTCCACGACCGCCTTGAGGTTCGGGGAGACCTTGAAGCGGTCCGGGAACGCCTTGTTGAGCGTCTCGGAGACGTGCAGACCGATCGCCGGGCCGACCAGCTCGAGCAGCACCAGCGGCGACATCGGCAGCCCCAGCGGCTCGACGGCCTTCTCGGCGGTCTCCACCGGGGTGCCCTCGTCGATGACGTTCTGGATCTCGCCCATGAAGCGGGTCAGGATGCGGTTCACGACGAACGCCGGGGCGTCCTTCACCAGCACCGCGGTCTTCTTCAGCTTCTTGGCGACGGCGAACGCGGTCGCCAGCGACGCGTCGTCGGTCTTCTCGCCGCGGACGATCTCAAGCAGCGGCAGCACGGCCACCGGGTTGAAGAAGTGGAAGCCGACGACCCGCTCGGGGTGCTTCAGCTTCGACGCCATCTCCGACACCGACAGCGAGGAGGTGTTGGTGGCGAGGATCGCGTGCTCCGGTGCGACCGCCTCGACCTCGGCGAACACCTGCTGCTTGACGCCCATCTCCTCGAACACGGCCTCGATCACGAAGTCCGCGTCCGCGAAGCCCTCGGCCTTGTCCAGGACACCGGTGACCAGCGCCTTGAGGCGGTTGGCCTTGTCCTGGTTGATGCGGCCCTTGCCGAGCAGCTTGTCGATCTCGGCGTGGACGTAGCCGACGCCCTTGTCGATGCGCTCCTGGTCGATGTCGGTCAGCACGACCGGCACCTCCAGGCGGCGCACGAACAGCAGCGCGAGCTGGGAGGCCATCAGACCGGCGCCGACCACACCGACCTTGGTGACCGGGCGGGCCAGGTTCTTGTCCGGGGCGCCCGCGGGGCGCTTGCCGCGCTTCTGCACCAGGTTGAACGCGTAGATGCCGGCGCGCAGTTCACCGCCCATGATCAGGTCGGCGAGCGCCTGGTCCTCGGCGTCGTAGCCCTGCTGCAGGTCGCCGTTCTTGGCGGCGGCGATGATGTCCAGGGCGCGGTAGGCGGCCGGGGCGGCGCCGTGCACCTTGGAGTCGGCGAAGGCACGGCCGCGCTCGACGGCCTGGTCCCAGGCCTCGCCGCGGTCGATCACCGGGCGCTCGACCTCGATCTCGCCCTTGAGGACCTTCGCGGTCCAGATCAGCGACTGCTCGAGGAAGTCCGCCCCCTCGAAGATCGCGTCGGCGATGCCGAGCTCGTGGACCTGCTTGCCCTTGAGCTGCTTGTTCTGGTTGAGGCTGTTCTCGATGATCACCGAGACGGCCTTGTCGGCACCGATCAGGTTCGGCAGCAGGGTGCAGCCGCCCCAGCCGGGCACCAGACCGAGGAAGACCTCGGGCAGCGAGAAGGCGGGAACCGCGGCGGACACCGTGCGGTAGGTGCAGTGCAGGCCGACCTCGACGCCACCGCCCATGGCGGCGCCGTTGTAGTAGGCGAAGGTCGGCACGGCCAGCTTGGAGAGCCGCTTGAAGACCTCGTGGCCGCCCTTGCCGATGGCCAGCGCGTCCTCGTGCCGCTTCAGCAGCTCGACGCCCTTGAGGTCGGCGCCGACGGCGAAGATGAACGGCTTGCCGGTGATGCCGACGCCGGCGATCTCGCCGTCCGCGGCCTCCTTCTCCACCTGGTCGAGGGCGGCGTTGAGGTTCGCCAGCGACTGGGGCCCGAAGGTGGTGGGCTTGGTGTGGTCGTGCCCGTTGTCCAGGGTGATCAGGGCGAAGCGCCCGGCGCCCAGCGGCAGGTCGAAGTGGCGCACGTGCGCCTGGGTGACGACCTCGTCCGGGAACAGCTCGGCCGCGCCCTTCAACAGCTCAGCGGTGGTGCTCACTTGTTGCCTCCGTCGAAGTGCGGGTTCTCCCAGATGACCGTCGCGCCCATGCCGAAGCCCACGCACATGGTGGTCAGGCCGTAGCGGACGTGCGGCTGCTCCTCGAACTGGCGGGCCAGCTGCGTCATCAGGCGGACGCCGGAGGAGGCGAGCGGGTGGCCGAAGGCGATGGCGCCGCCGTACTGGTTGACGCGCTCGTCGTCGTCGGCGATGCCGTAGTGGTCGAGGAAGGCCAGCACCTGGACGGCGAAGGCCTCGTTGATCTCGAACAGGCCGATGTCGGAGATGGACAGGCCCGCCTGGGCGAGCGCCTTCTCCGTGGCCGGGATCGGACCGTAGCCCATGACCTCGGGCTCGACGCCGGCGAAGGCGTAGGAGACCAGGCGCATCTTGACCGGCAGGTCGTGCTCGCGGGCGAAGTCCTCGGAGGCGATGATCGAGGCCGTGGCGCCGTCGTTCAGACCGGCAGCGTTGCCCGCGGTGACCCGGCCGTGGACGCGGAACGGCGTCTTGAGGTTCGCCAGGTTCTCCAGGGTGGTGCCCGGGCGCATCGGCTCGTCGGCGGTGACCAGGCCCCAGCCGGTCTCGCCGCCCTCGGGGTTGGTGCGGCGCACCGAGACCGGCACCAGGTCGGCCTGGATCTTGCCGTTGGCGTACGCCTTGGCGGCCTTCTCCTGGGAGCGCACCGCGTACTGGTCGGCGCGCAGCTTGGTGATCTGCGGGTACCGGTCGTGCAGGTTCTCCGCGGTCATGCCCATGAACATGGCGGACTCGTCGACCAGCTTCTCGGAGACGAAGCGCGGGTTGGGGTCCACACCCTCGCCCATCGGGTGGCGGCCCATGTGCTCGACACCGCCGGCGATGGCGACGTCGTACGCGCCGAAGGCGACGGAGCCGGCCACCGTGGTCACGGCGGTCAGGGCGCCGGCGCACATGCGGTCGATGGAGTAGCCCGGCACGGACTGCGGCAGACCCGCGAGGATCCCGGCGGTGCGGCCGATGGTCAGACCCTGGTCACCGATCTGCGTGGTCGCGGCGATGGCGACCTCGTCGATCTCCTTCGGGTCGAGACCGGGGTTGCGGCGCAGCAGCTCCCGGATGGCCTTGACGACGAGGTCGTCGGCACGGGTCTCGTGGTAGATGCCCTTCGGGCCCGCCTTGCCGAACGGGGTGCGGACGCCGTCGACGAAGACGACGTCCCTGACGGTACGAGGCACGATGGCTCTCCTCCAGGTACGGGATGCTGAGCGCTTGCTTAAGCATCATGCTACTTATGAGTAACGTGGCTGCCCACCCCTGGGCGAACGAGCGGCGAAGGTCACACGGATGCACCCGTCGGCGGAGTGTTCAGGGGTGGCCCGGAACCGTCGCGGTGAGCCGTGTCTCACCGTCGCGGACTTGCTCTATGCAACGAGTTGCATAGAGCATCGTGGCATGGCCCTCGACCACGCGATCCTCGTGTCCCTGCTGGAGAAGCCGGGCTCCGGCTACGAGCTCTCCCGGCGCTTCGAGCGGTCCATCGGGCACTTCTGGACCGCCACCCACCAGCAGATCTACCGCGTCCTCAAGCGCATGGAGGCGGACGGCTGGGTCGATGTGCGCGAGGTGCCCCAGGAGGGGCGGCCGGACAAGAAGGAGTACTCCGTCTCCGCTGCCGGACGCGAGGCGCTCGCCCGGTGGCTGCACGAGCCCAGCGAGCCCGAGAGCATCCGGCACGAGCTCGCCGTGAAGATCCGCGGCGCCGCCTTCGACGACCCGGCCGCACTGATCGCCGAGGTCGAACGCCACCGGGCCGCCCACAGCGAACGGCTCGCGCACTACCTCGCCGGCGAGCAGCGCGACTTCACCGGCCCCGGAGCACCGGCCGGCACCGACCCCGGCCGGGAGCTCCAGCACGTCGTGCTCCGCGGCGGCATCGCCTACGAGCGCATGACCCTCGCCTGGCTCGACGACGTCCTGGCCACGCTGCGCCGGCTCAGCGACGACCCGGACCGCCGGCCCTGACCCCGCAGGCTTCTTCGTTCTCCAGTTCGTTTCCACCTCGACCCTCACGCCGGAAAGGCGATCGACGATGACGGACCCGCTGCTGTTCAATCCGCGCACCTACGACCCGGCCCACTTCGACCCAGAGACCCGGCGGCTGCTGCGCGCCACCGTCGACTGGTTCGAGGAGCGCGGCAAGCGACGGCTCATCGAGGACTACCGCTCCCGCGTCTGGCTGGCGGACTTCCTGGCCTTCGCCGCCAAGGAGAAGCTCTTCGCCACCTTCCTCACCCCGGCCGCCGCCGCGGGCGAGGGGGAGGAGCACAAGCGCTGGGACACCGCCCGGATCGCCGCCCTCAACGAGATACTCGGCTTCTACGGGCTCGACTACTGGTACGCCTGGCAGGTCACCATCCTCGGCCTCGGCCCGGTCTGGCAGAGCGGCAACGCCGCCGCCCGCGCCCGCGCCGCCGAACTCCTCGACCAGGGCGAGGTGTTCGCCTTCGGCCTGTCCGAGAAGGCGCACGGGGCCGACATCTACTCCACCGACATGCTCCTGGAGCCCGACGGGCAGGGCGGTTTCACCGCGAACGGCTCCAAGTACTACATCGGCAACGGCAACGCGGCCGGACTGGTCTCCGTCTTCGGCCGCCGCACCGACGTCGAGGGCCCGGACGGCTACGTCTTCTTCGCCGCCGACAGCCGCCACCCCGCGTACCACCTGGTGAAGAACGTCGTCGACTCCTCGAAGTACGTCAGCGAGTTCCGCCTGGAGAACTACCCGGTCCGTGCCGAGGACGTGCTGCACACCGGCCGCGCCGCCTTCGACGCGGCCCTCAACACCGTGAACGTCGGCAAGTTCAACCTGTGCACCGCCTCCATCGGCATCTGCGAGCACGCGATGTACGAGGCGGTCACCCATGCGCACAACCGGATCCTCTACGGGCGTCCCGTCACCGCCTTCCCGCACGTCCGCCGCGAGCTGACCGACGCGTACGTGCGCCTCGTCGGCATGAAGCTGTTCAGCGACCGCGCCGTCGACTACTTCCGCTCGGCCGGGCCCGACGACCGCCGCTACCTGCTCTTCAACCCGATGACCAAGATGAAGGTCACCACGGAGGGGGAGAAGGTCATCGACCTGATGTGGGACGTGATCGCGGCCAAGGGCTTCGAGAAGGACAACTACTTCGGGCAGGCCGCGGTCGAGATCCGGGGACTGCCGAAGCTGGAGGGGACGGTCCACGTCAATCTCGCGCTGATCCTCAAGTTCATGCGCAACCACCTGCTGAACCCGGCCGACTATCCGCCCGTGCCGACCCGCCTGGACGCGGCCGACGACGACTTCCTCTTCCGGCAGGGACCGGCCCGCGGCCTCGGCTCCATCCGCTTCCACGACTGGCGCACGGCCTTCGACGCGTACGCTCACCTGCCCAACGTCGCCCGCTTCCGGGAGCAGGCGGACGCGCTGTGCGAGTTCGTCACCACGGCTGCCCCGGACGAGGAGCAGAGCAAGGACCTGGACCTGCTGCTGGCGGTCGGCCAGCTGTTCGCCCTCGTCGTGCACGCCCAGCTGATCCTCGAGCAGGCGGGGCTCACCTCCCTCGACGAGGACGTCCTCGACGAACTCTTCGCCGTCCTCATCCGCGACTTCTCCGCCCACGCGATCGAACTCCACGGCAAGGACTCGGCGACGAAGACGCAGCAGGCGTGGGCGCTGAGCGCGGTCCGCCGCCCGGCCGCCGACGAGGCCCGCTCCGACCGCGTCTGGCAGCGCGTGGAGTCCCTGTCGGGCGCGTACGAGATGGCGCCGTAACGGGGGCTTTCCGCCGTACGCCGGGTGCGGGTGCGCGCGCCGGCCGGGGGCGCGGCGGCACCCGGCCGGCGCCGGAGAGCGGCACCTGCGCCCGGCACCTGCGAGGGGGCTTCCCGCTGCGTGCCGGGTGCGGGTGTCGCCGTGGCTGGTCGCGCGGTTCCCCTCGCCCCTTCGGGGCCGGCCTAGCCGGAGGCGGACGTGGTCAGTGCCTCCGTCAGGACCGGGGTGACCAGTTCGACCTGCCAGGGGCGGGCGCCGTGGGAGGTCAGGGCCGCGGCCACGGAGTCGGGGGTGATGACCGCCGGAGGCTCCCAGCAGACGCGGCGGACCGTGTCCGGGGTGATCAGGTTCTCCTGGGGCATGTTCAGCTGTTCGGCCAGTCCGGTGACGCCGGCCTTGGCCGCCTGGAGACGGGCCGCGGCGGCCGGGTCCTTGTCGGCCCAGGCGCGCGGGGGAGGGGGGCCGGTCACGGGCTGACCGGGCTGCGGAAGACGGGACTCGCTCAGCGCCCGCGCCCGGTCGACGGCCGCCTGCCACTGCTCCAGCTGCCGCCGGCTCACCCGCTGCCCGAAGCCGTTCAGCGCCGCCAGCGCCCGCGTGTCCGCGGGCATCGCCAGCGCCGCCTCCACGATGGCCGCGTCGGACAGCACCTTGCCCGGCGAGACGTCCCGCCGCTGCGCGATCCGGTCCCGGGTCAGCCACAGCTCCCGCACCACCGCCATCTGCCGGCGCCGGCGCACCTTGTGCATGCCGGAGGTGCGCCGCCAGGGCTCCTTGCGCGGCTCCGGCGGCGGCGCGGAGGCGATCGCGTCGAACTCCTGCCGGGCCCACTCCAGCTTCCCCTGCCGGTCGAGCTCCTTCTCCAGCGCGTCTCGCAGATCGACCAGCAGCTCCACGTCGAGCGCGGCGTAGCGCAGCCAGGGCTCCGGCAGCGGCCGGGTGGACCAGTCGACGGCGGAGTGGCCCTTCTCCAGGACGAAGCCGAGCACGTTCTCCACCATGGCGCCGAGGCCGACCCGGGGGAACCCGGCGAGCCGTCCGGCCAGCTCGGTGTCGAAGAGGCGGGTGGGCACCATCCCTATCTCGCGCAGGCAGGGCAGGTCCTGCGTGGCGGCGTGCAGCACCCACTCGGTCCCGGACAGCGCCTCGCCCAGGCCGGACAGGTCGGGGCAGGCGACGGGGTCGATCAGCGCGGTACCGGCGCCCTCGCGGCGCAGCTGCACCAGATAGGCGCGCTGGCCGTAGCGGTAGCCGGAGGCACGCTCCGCGTCGACGGCTACGGGTCCGGTGCCGGCGGCGAAGGCGGCGATCACCTCGGCGAGGGCGGCCTCGTCCGCGATCACCGGCGGAATGCCGTCGCGGGGCTCCAGCAAGGGGATCGGCGCCTCCGTAGCAGAAGATCCGTCGTCGTCCGGAGGAGCGCCTCCGGTGGTTCGCAGTGATGTGTCTGCTGCGGTGTCGTGGGCGTCGGTCACGTGTCAAGAGTATCCGGGTCATGAAGCCGCCCGCCGACGGAACGTTCCGTCGGCGGGCGGGGGAGGGTCGGATTCCGGTCACTCCGGGGGGCGGACCGCCAAGTGGCCCGGCAGGGGCAGGGGGAGCGGCACGGCCGCGGTCAGTGGATGATGCCGGTTCGCAGGGCCACCGCGACCATCCCGGCCCGGTCGCCCGTGCCGAGCTTGCGGGCGATGCGGGCGAGGTGGCTCTTGACGGTCAGCGCGGACAGGCCCATGGAGACGCCGATCGCCTTGTTCGACTGCCCCTCCGCCACCAGCCGCAGCACCTCCACCTCGCGGCCGGACAGCTCGCGGTAGCCGCCCGGGTGGCTCGGGGCGCCCGGGGGACGCCGGTGCAGCCGGGCGGCCGCGGCGCCGATGGGGGCGGCACCGGGCCGGGTGGGCAGACCGAGGTTGGTGCGGGTGCCGGTGACGACGTAGCCCTTCACTCCGCCGGCCAGGGCGTTGCGTACCGCGCCGATGTCGTCGGCGGCGGACAGGGCGAGCCCGTTGGGCCAGCCGGCGGCACGGGTCTCGGACAGCAGGGTGAGGCCGGAACCGTCCGGCAGATGGACCTCGGCGACGCAGATGTCACGCGGGTTGCCGATGCGGGGGCGGGCCTCCGCGACGGACGAGGCCTCGATGACATCGCGCACACCGAGCGCCCAGAGGTGTCGGGTGACGGTGGAGCGGACACGCGGGTCGGCCACGACCACCATGGCGGTCGGCTTGTTCGGGCGGTAGGCGACCAGGCTTGCGGGCTGCTCGAGGAGAACGGACACCAGGCCTCCTGGGGTGCGGGACGGGGCCGGCTCGTGGGGGTGAAGCCGGGACGAACCGTGCTTTCAAGGTCACAGTCGTCTTCGGCAGCAAACCGGGTGTCCTTTAGAGAATGATCACGAATCGGTGAGTAACAATTCGTGCAATTCGGACACGCGATCGATCATTCGAAGACCGAACGGTTTCGGTAGGCGTCGTAACGCTTACGAAAGTGGCCGTATCGACAAAGTGATTCCCCTGAACGGCGGCAGAGTGCCCCGGGCGCCGTCGCTCAGCGCGACTGGGGCCCCCGCCGCTGCGGCAGCGTCACCACCGACGCGTCGCCGGGACCGGCCGGCGGCAGCCCCGCCACCTGCGCCAGAAGATCGCACCAGGAGACCAGGTGAGCGGCCGCGTCCGGCACCCCGCCGAGACCCTCGCGCGGCGTCCACGAGGCCCGGATCTCGATCTGCGAGGCCGAAGGACGCTCCGCGAGCCCGCCGAAGTAGTGCGAGCTGGCCCGCGTCACTGTCCCGCTCGGCTCCCCGTAGGTCAGTCCGCGCGCCGCCAGCGCCCCGGTCAGCCACGACCAGCACACGTCCGGCAGCAGCGGGTCCGCCGCCATCTCCGGCTCCAGCTCCGCCCGCACCAGCGTCACCAGCCGGAACGTGCCCCGCCAGGCGTCGTGCCCGGCCGGGTCGTACAGCAGCACCAGCCGTCCGTCGGCCAGATCCTGGTCGCCGTCGACGACCGCCGCCTCCAGCGCGTACGCGAACGGAGCGAGCCGCTTGGGCGGGCGGGTCGGCTCCACCTCGATCTGCGGCCGCAGCCGCGCACTCCGCAACGCGTCCACCGCGGCCCGGAAGGGCAACGGGGTCGCACCCCCCTGACCTGAGTCCTCCCCGGTGTCCTTCGGTTCGTCCATTCCGCCAGCGCCGTCCGACAGTCGTCCCTGAGCCGCAGCCATGCGGGGAAGATTAAGCGGAACCGCGCTCCGGCGCAGGGAGGGACACCCCTGACTGCCACCGGTGCCCCGCGACCGCGGCGTTCCCGTGCCGTCGGAGGCGGGCGGGGTGTCCGAGGGCCGCGGGGGAGAGCCGGGACTGCCGGGAGGCCGTGCGCCGGGCCGGGAGAGGAACGGTGGCCGTCTGGCGGCCCTGCGCGGCACGCGAGGGAGCGGCCGGGGTCCTCCGGAGCCGGTCCGCGGGCCGTGGGAGACTTGCCGGTGTGAGTGCCAACACCAGCCCGACGGGCCAGCGAGCCAACCCCACGTACGACAGCGCCTTCCTCAAGGCGTGCAGGCGCGAGCCCGTGCCGCACACCCCGGTGTGGTTCATGCGGCAGGCCGGGCGCTCACTGCCGGAGTACCGCAAGGTGCGCGAGGGCATCGGCATGCTGGAGTCCTGCATGCGGCCCGACCTGGTCACCGAGATCACCCTCCAGCCGGTGCGCCGGCACGGCGTGGACGCGGCGATCTACTTCAGCGACATCGTCGTCCCGCTCAAGGCCATCGGTATCGCCCTCGACATCAAGCCGGGCGTCGGCCCGGTCGTCGAGCGGCCGGTGCGCACCCGTGAGGACCTGGCCCGCCTGCGCGACCTCACCCCGGAGGACGTCTCCTACGTCACCGAGGCCGTCGGCATGCTCACCCGCGAACTGGGCTCCACCCCGCTGATCGGCTTCGCCGGCGCCCCCTTCACCCTCGCGAGCTACCTGGTCGAGGGCGGCCCGTCCCGCACCTACGAGAACGCCAAGGCGATGATGTTCGGCGACCCCGCGCTCTGGGCCGACCTGCTGGACCGCCTCGCCGACATCACCGCTGCCTTCCTCAAGGTGCAGATCGAGGCCGGCGCCTCCGCCGTCCAGCTCTTCGACTCCTGGGCAGGCGCGCTCGCCCCCGCCGACTACCGGCGCTCGGTGCTGCCCGCCTCCGCGAAGGTCTTCGAGGCCGTGGCCGGCTACGGCGTCCCGCGCATCCACTTCGGCGTCGGCACCGGCGAGCTGCTCGGCCTGATGGGCGAGGCCGGCGCGGACGTCGTCGGCGTCGACTGGCGCGTCCCGCTGGACGAGGCCGCGCGCCGGGTCGGCCCCGGCAAGGCGCTCCAGGGCAACCTCGACCCGACCGTGCTCTTCGCCGGCCGCGAGGCCGTCGAGGCCAAGGCCCAGGAGGTCCTGGACTCCGCGGCGGGCCTGGAGGGCCACGTCTTCAACCTCGGCCACGGCGTGATGCCGGCCACCGACCCGGACGCCCTGACCCGCCTCGTGGAGTACGTCCACACCCGCACCGCCCGCTGACCGACCGGGGTGCCGCGGCACCCGCCGGGCCGGCACCGGTCCGGGCGGCGGGGACATGCGGGTGCCGGGCTACCAGGTCCACCGGGCCTGCCGCCCGTAGAGCGGGTGGTCCGGTGGGCGGGGCGGGGACGTTCCCGGGCGGAGGGGCCAGGCGATCAGCATGCCGGTGACGAAGCCGGCGACATGGGCCAGGTAGGCGACGGTGCCGGCCTCCGAGACGCCGGCGCCGGAGGAGTACACCGCCTGGAGCACGAACCAGGAGCCGAGGACCAGCCAGGCGGGCAGCCGCAGCGGCAGGAAGATCAGGAAAGGCACCAGCACCCACACCCTGGCCCTCGGGTAGAGGACCAGGTAGGCGCCGAGGACCCCGGCGACCGCCCCCGAGGCGCCGATCAGCGGCTCGCTGGAACCCGCGTACGCCAGGGCGAAGACGTAGGTGGCCGCGTAGCCGCACACCAGGTAGAAGAGCAGGTAGGCGACGTGGCCCATGCGGTCCTCGACGTTGTCGCCGAAGATCCACAGGAAGAGCATGTTGCCCAGCAGGTGCAGCCAGCCGCCGTGCAGGAACATCGCGGTGAGCACGCTCAGCTCGGGCGACTTCTCGTAGTCCGGCGGGCCGACCACACAGCCCGGGCCCTGGGGGCCGATGCCCACGTCGCCGGTCGGCACCATGCGCGGCATCCGGTGGTGGATCAGCTCCTGGGGTATCACGGCGTAGCGCTCCAGGAACGCCTGGAGGTCGCAGAGCTGGGCCAGGCCGCTCTCCCCGGTCAGGGAGCCCGCGACGCCGGGAGTCAGGACCAGGAAGACGACGAAGTTCGCGGCGATCAGCGCGTACGTCACCCACGGGGTGCGACGCGCGGGGTTCACATCATGGACGGGGATGACCACGAAGGGACTCCTGCCCGGCGCGGGCCCCGGTGAACACCGGCGGCCGGCCGTGCGTATCTCACATCAACCGCCCGCGGCGTGGGGAAGGGGCCGCGGGGCCGACGTGAGGAACAGGCGATGGACGAGCGAGTGACCCCTGCGGTGCAGGCGACGCCGGACGGGGAGGCCGAGCTCAGGCTCGTGGTGCGGCTGCCGTGGGAGGACGTGGCCCGGCTCGGTCAGGAGGCGGGGCGGCTCGCCGCCCAGACCCAGCGGGCGGTGACCCTGGACGAGGCGGTGAGCCACCGGCTGCGCTCCGTCCGCACCACCGCCGCACACGCCAAGCCGGCCGGGGAGCAGCCGCCCGCGGCGGTTTCGTCCAGCGGCTCGGTCTCCTCGCTGCCCGGTGCCCGGCAGGCCGTCGACCGGGTCAACGGGGCGAGCTGAGCACGCCTGCGTGAGGACGGGGCCTGCGGCCCGTGTCCGCGGAGGCTGAGCGAGGGCCGCTCAGCGGTGCTGCTCGACCGCCCGTGACGCCTTGCGGGCGGCCACCAGCACCGGGTCCCAGACCGGGGAGAACGGCGGGGCGTAGCCGAGGTCCAGGGTGGTCATCCGGTCCACCGTCATGCCCGCGGTGAGGGCGACCGCCGCGATGTCCACCCGCTTGCCCGCGCCCTCCCGGCCGACGATCTGGACGCCCAGCAGCCGTCCGGTGCGGCGCTCGGCCAGCATCTTCACCGTCATGGGGGAGGCGTTCGGGTAATAGCCCGCCCGGTTGGTCGACTCGATGGTGGCGGTGACGTACTGCAGGCCCGCCCGGCGTGCGTCCTTCTCGCGCAGTCCGGTGCGCGCGATCTCCAGGTCGCAGACCTTGCTGACCGCGGTGCCGACCACGCCGGGGAAGGTGGCGTAGCCGCCGGCCAGGTTGGCGCCGATGATCTGGCCGTGCTTGTTGGCGTGGGTGCCGAGCGGGATGTACCGCTCCTGGCCCAGGACCAGGTCCAGCACCTCGACGCAGTCGCCGCCCGCCCAGATGTTCTCGTGTCCGCGGACCCGCATCGAGCGGTCGGTGAGCAGCCCGCCGTGGGCGCCGAGCGGAAGCCCTGCCGCGCGGGCCAGCGTGGTCTCGGGGCGTACGCCGATGCCCAGGATCACCACGTCCGCCGGGAACTCCGCGTCCTCGGTGCCGACCGCGCGCACCCGTCCGTCGTCCCCGGTGAGCACCTTGGTGACCTCGGCGCCGTTCACCATGGTGACGCCCATGCCCGCCATCGCCTCGCGCACCAGGCGCCCCATGTCGGGGTCGAGGGTGGCCATGGGCTCCTCGCCCCGGTTGACGACCGTCACCTGGTAGCCGCGCTGCAGCATCGCCTCGGCCATCTCCACGCCGATGTACCCGGCGCCGACCACCACCGCGCGGCGGCCCCGGGTGTGCGACAGCGTGTCCAGCAGCGCCTGCCCGTCGTCCAGGGTCTGCACCCCGTGCACGCCCTGCGCGCCCACGCCGGGCAGCTCGGGCGCCAGGGGCCGGGCGCCGGTCGCGATCACGAGCTTGTCGTACGAGGTCCAGGACTCCGCTCCGGAGCCGGCGTCCCGCGCGCGGACCCGCTGCCGGGCCACGTCGATCTCCACGACTTCGGTGCGCAGCCGCAGGTCGATACCGCGGGCGCGGTGCTCCTCGGGCGTGCGGGCGATGAGCGCGTCCCGCTCGGGGACGGCCCCGCTCACCCAGTACGGGATGCCGCAGGCCGAATAGGAGGTGAAGTGGCCGCGTTCGAAGGCCACGATCTCCAGCTCGTCCGGCCCCTTGAGGCGGCGGGCCTGGGACGCCGCGGACATCCCCGCGGCGTCCCCGCCGATCACCACCAGGCGTTCCCTCGCACCGCTCGGCCTGCTCCCGCTCCCGCTCATGCTCATGCTCAACACGCTACGGGGGCGGGGCATGCCCGACGCCGTTCCGCCGCCGTGGGCCGTTCAGTCGTCGTCCTTCTCCGCCTCGGGGCTCCGGGCGCCCTCGGCGGGCACGGGAGGAGCGGGAGGCGCGGGAGGCGCGGCGGGGCGCGGGCCGGGGACGGCCGCCGCGGACGCGGGCCGAGGCAGACGGGGACGTACGACCTTCCGCCAGAGCAGGACCAGGAGCACGAGCAGCGCGGCGAACGGCAGCACCGCGCCGACGGCCACCACGATCCAGCGCAGCATGGTGACGAACGCGTCCCAGCCGCCCGCGAGCGCGTCCAGGAAGCCGGGGTCCTCGTCCTTCTGCTTCTTCTCCGCCGGCTTCTCGGACAGGGTGAGGGTGATGGTGGCCAGGCTGGTGCGGTCCTGCAGGGACTTCTGCCGGGCGAGCAGGGCCTCCAGATCGGCCTGCCGGGAGCTGAGTTCACCCTCCAGGGTGACGACGTCGCTGAGCTCGGTGGCCCGGTCCATCAGCTCGCGGATGCGGGCGACGCTGGCGCGCTGCGACTTGATGCGGCTCTCCACGTCGACCACCTGGTCGGTGACGTCCTCGGCCTTCGCCTCGCGCCGCTCGAGCCTGCCCGTGCCCTCCAGGCCGGCCAGGACCTCCTCGTACTTCTCGGCGGGCACGCGCAGCACCACCCGCGTGAAGCCGTGGCCCCGCGAGTCGCGGTGGGTGGTCTCGTCGCCGACGTAGCCGCCCGCGCTCTCGGTGGCGCTGCGGGCCTCGGCGAGGGCCTTGCGGGTGTCCTGGACCCGCACGGTGAGTTCGGCGGTGCGGATGACGTGGGTGGCGATCTGCTGCGGTGGTGCCGCCGGTGGGGCGCTCGCCCGTGCACCGTCCGCGCCGGCGGCGCCCTGCCCGGCGTCCTCGGGGGCCGCCGTGCCCCGGTCGTCCCGCGCGGCGGCGGGCTTGCCCGCGCCGTCGCCGCTCGCACCGCCGCAGCCGGTCAGCGCGACTGCCGCGGCCAGCAGGACACCGGCCAGGGCGTGGGCCGGTCGTACGGATCGTCGTGTGCCGCGCATGGGTCGTCGTGTGCGCATGGGCTCGTCCCCCGGTTCGGTGATCACTGACGTTCCTACGACGCCGCCGTGCCCCCCGACGTTCGCGCCGGACGGTCCCGATGCGGTCACGGTAGGGACTCGGCAGGGCCACATGGCCCTGGCGGGCGGGCCGGTGGCGTCTGAGAAGGTGGAGGCATGAACGGATCACCCACCGGCGCCGGCGCGTCCGCCGGCGCGGGGCAGCAGCATGTCGTCGTCCTCGGAGCCGGGATCGCGGGGCTGGCGGCCGCGCACCGGCTGCTGCAGCGGGGGGCGCGGGTGACGGTGCTGGAGGCCGCGGAGCGGGTGGGCGGCAAGCTGCTGCCCGGCGAGATCGCCGGAGCGCGCGTGGACTTCGGCGCGGAGTCGCTGCTGGCCCGCCGCCCCGAGGCGGTCGGCCTCGCCCGTGACGTGGGCCTCGCCGAGCATCTGCAGCCCCCGGCCACCGCCACGGCCTCGCTGTGGACCCGCGGCGCCCTGCGCCCCATGCCCAAGGGGCATGTCATGGGCGTCCCCGGCACCGCCTCAGCGCTCGCCGGTGTGCTCTCCGATGAGGGGCTCGCCCGGATCGAGCGGGACGCCGAGCTGCCGCGCACCGAGGTCGGCGACGACGTGGCGGTGGGCGAGTACGTGGCCGCGCGGGTCGGCAGGGAGGTGGTCGACCGGCTGGTGGAGCCCCTGCTGGGCGGGGTGTACGCGGGGGACGCGTACCGCATCTCGATGCGCTCGGCCGTGCCGCAGCTGTTCGAGGCCGCCCGCACGCACACCTCCCTCACCGAGGCGGTCCGCCGGATCCAGGAGAAGGCGGCCGGACAGCCCGCAGCCGGACCGGTGTTCATGGGCATCCGGGGCGGCATCGGCTCCCTGCCGCTCGCGGTGGCCGAGTCCGTGCGGGCCCGCGGCGGCAGGATCCTGACCGGGACGCCGGTGACGGAGCTGCGCAGGGCACCGCGGCCGGACCACGGCACCGGGACGCCCGGCCCGACCGGGGACACCCGGTCGTCCGGCGGCTGGCGGATCGTCGCCGGCGGGCGCGAGCTGCACGCCGACGCGGTCGTCGTCGCCCTGCCCGCCCCGGCGGCGGCCCGCCTGCTGCGCGCGGAGGCACCCGGCGCGGCCGCCGAGCTGGACACCGTCGAGTACGCCTCCATGGCGCTGATCACCCTGGCCTACCGCCGTGCGGAGGCCGCGCTCCCCGAGGGCAGCGGCTTCCTGGTGCCGCCGGTCGACGGCCGCACCATCAAGGCGGCCACCTTCGCCTCCGGCAAGTGGGGCTGGATCGCCGAGGAGAACCCCGGCCTGACGGTGGTGCGCACCTCGGTCGGCCGGCACGGCGAGACGGAGATCCTCGGCCGGGACGACACCGACCTGGTCGCCGTCTCCCGGCGCGACCTCGCGGCGGCCACCGGCCTGGACGCCGCCCCCGTCGCCGCCCGCGTCACCCGCTGGTACGACGGACTTCCCCAGTACCCGGTCGGCCATCACGACCGCGTGGCGCGCATCCGCGGCCACGTCGCGAAGCTCCCCGGCCTGGCGGTGTGCGGCGCGGCCTACGACGGCGTCGGCGTCCCCGCCTGCATCGCGAGCGCGTACGCCGCCGCCGACCAGATCCACGGCGACCGGGCCGCGGTGCGCGAGCTCACCGCCCACCCGGTGCAGAGCCTTCACGGAGGAGCAGGAGAATAAGGGACATGAGTGACGACGCCACCACCCCCGCCCCCGACCGGATCCCGAACAAGGGCAAGCTGGCCAAGGACCTCAACGAGGTCATCCGCTACACCCTCTGGTCCGTCTTCAAGCTGAAGGACGTGCTGCCGGAGGACCGCGGCGGGTACGCCGAGGAGGTCCAGGAGCTGTTCGACCAGCTCGCCGCCAAGGACATCACGATCCGCGGCACCTACGACGTGTCGGGCCTGCGCGCGGACGCCGACCTCATGATCTGGTGGCACGCGGAGACCTCCGACCTGCTGCAGGAGGCGTACAACCGCTTCCGTCGCACCAGGCTGGGCCGTTCCCTCACACCGGTCTGGTCCAACATGGCGCTGCACCGCCCGGCCGAGTTCAACCGCTCGCACATCCCGGCGTTCCTCGCCGACGAGACGCCCCGCGCCTACGTCAGCGTCTACCCCTTCGTGCGCTCCTACGACTGGTACCTGCTGCCGGACGAGGACCGCCGCCGCATGCTCGCCGACCACGGCAAGATGGCCCGCGGCTTCCCCGACGTGCGCGCCAACACGGTCGCCTCCTTCAGCCTCGGCGACTACGAGTGGATCCTCGCCTTCGAGGCCGACGAGCTGCACCGCATCGTGGACCTGATGCGCCACCTGCGCGGCTCGGAGGCCCGGATGCACGTCCGCGAGGAGATCCCCTTCTTCACCGGCCGCCGCAAGGACATCGCCGAACTCGTGGCCGACCTGGCCTGACGCACGGGACGCCGGCCATCGGGGTCTCTTCCGCGGATCCACGGCCGGCGCTCGCCTGTGACGCCCGGGCGGGCGTCAGGGCAGGGGCCGCACCGGTACGGCCCTCCCGGCCGGGGTGTCCGGCTGTGGCTGCCCGGCCGCAGCCCGCGGCCGGGGCTCCGGGTGGGCCGCGCAGGACGCGCTGCGGCCCGGCACCCGGCCCTCGAGCAGATACGCCTCCAGGTGCCCGTTCACGCAGGGGTTCGCCCCGCCCGCGATGCCGTGGGTGCCGGCGTCCCGCTCGGTCACCAGCGCCGAACCCGCGAGCCGGCGATGCAGCTCCAGCGCCCCGCCGTACGGGGTGGCCGCGTCCCGCTCGGCCGCCAGGATCAGCACCGGCGGCAGCTCACCGGTCCCCGTGTGCACCTCCATCGGCCGCTGGCGCGGCGCCCGCCAGTAGGCGCAGGGCAGGTTGGTCCACACGTTGTCCCAGGTCTCGAAGGGTGCCCGGCGGGCCAGCCGGGTGTTGTCCCGGTCCCACACCGCCCAGTCGGTGGGCCAGGGCGCGTCGTTGCACTCCACGGCGAGATAGACCGCCCGAGCGTTCTCCGCCTCGGCGGCGGTCTCCGGGTGCTGCTCGGCCTGGTCGATCAGCGGCTGCGGATCGCCCTTCAGGTACGCCGACAGGGCGTGCGCGCGATACGGCCAGAAGTCGTCGTAGTACCCGGCCAGCAGCATCGCCGCATGCAGCTGCCCCGGCCCCACCTTCCCGCCGGCCGGTTCCTCCGCCAGCCGGGCGCGGATCGTCTCGTACGACCGCTGCACCTGCTGCGGGGTGTCGCCGAGTCCGTAGACCTCGTGGTGGCGGGCGGCCCACGCGCGGAACGCGGCCCAGCGGTCCTCGAACGCCGCCGACTGGTCGAGGTTGTTGCGGTACCAGATCCGCGCCGGGTCCGGGTCGACCGCGGAGTCGAACACCATCCGCCGGACATGACCGGGGAACAGCGTGGCGTACAGCGCCCCGAAGTACGTCCCGTAGGACGCGCCGACGAAGGTCAGCCGCCGCTCGCCCAGGGCCGCGCGCAGCACGTCCAGGTCACGGGCGTTGTTGAGCGAGGTGTAGTGCCGCAGCCGGTCCCCGGCCCGCTCCGCGCAGCCCCGTGCGTACGCCCTCGCCTCCGCGATGCGCTTCTTCTTGTACGCCGCCGACGGGTGCACGGGCGCCTGGGTGGGGCCGTCGAAGAACGACTTCGGATCCCGGCAGGACAGCGGAGCCGAACCGCCCACCCCGCGCGGGGCGTAGCCGACCAGGTCGTAGGCGGCGGCGATGCGCTTCCACGCGGGCAGCAGGCCCACCAGCGGGAAGTACATGCCGCTGGCGCCCGGCCCGCCCGGGTTGTGGACCAGGGCCCCCTGACGGGAAACCAGACGCTTGCTGTCGGCGGGGTCCTTGCCGGTGGCGCGGACCCGGCTGACGGTCAGGCGGATCTGCTCGCCGTCCGGCCGGGCGTAGTCCAGCGGGACGCGCACGGTGCCGCACTCGATGCTGCCCGGCAGCTCCTCGGCGTCGGGGCAGCGGCCGAAGGCGATGCCCTCCGAGGCGGCCCGCCGCGCGGCGGCCTCGGTGCCGCGCGCCTCGGCCGAGTCCGGGGCGGGAGCCCGCACGGAGGACGGGGCATGCGCGGAGACCGGGGCCCTGCCGGGGGCGGCTGCGGCGGTGGCGCCGCCGGCCGGGGCGGCGGCCAGGGCGGTGAGCAGCAGGGTCCCGGCGGCCGCGGGGACGGCGGCAGTTCTCATCGAGGCATCCCTTCGGAGCACGTCGGCGGCAGGCGCCGGGCAACAGACGGCAAAAGGGATGTTTTCGATCGATGATCAGCCGAAGCAAGCACCACGGGCGCATGTCGCCCCGCCCGAACTCCCGTACGCCCCCGCGTCCGTCCCCCCCTGCGCTCTCACCCCGGCGCGCGGCGCCGGCGGCTACCGTCGCTCGTCGTCCAGGCCGAGGTACCACTCGCGGTGGGCGAAGGCCGCTCTGAGGTCCGGTTCGCCCACCGCCCGTATGCCGCGCAGGGCCACGCAGGTCAGATACGTGCGGTCGTCGGCGGCGGTGCCGGCGCGCCGGGGCAGCGCTCCGAGCAGCCGCTGCCCGGCCGGTGAGGCCCAGCGGGAGTACGGGTGCACCTCGAACCGCGCGATGGCCAGGCAGCCGAGCGCCAGGGTGAGCGGCAGCGCGAACCACAGGGCGATCAGCTGGCGCGGCATCCCGGCCGGGACCGGCATCAGCAGGGCCGTCGCCCCGAGTCCGGCCACCACGGGCACCGCGAGCCGCACCTGCCGCACCGCGTCGGCGATCGTCGAAGCCTCCCCGTCCGGCACCGCGAGCCCCGCCCTGACCAGGCGGTCGGCTATCCCGCGCACCGCGTCCGCGGTCGCCGCGGCGGCACGCACCGGGGCGATGGGGGACTGTCCCTCCGGGCCGATCGCCCCTATGACGGACCGCTCCACCTCGTCCCGCCCGCGGGGATCCACCACCGTCGCCCACCCCGTGCGCGCCAGCAGCAGCCGGCGCTGACGCGCCATCGCCACCAGGGTGACGTCGGCGACCCGGCGGGGCCCGCCGGACAGGAACGCGGCCTCGTACAGCGTCAGATCACGGTCCGGGAGGCCGGTGCCCGCCGCCGCGGCCGGTTCGCCGGTGCCCGCCGCACGCGCCGCGGCCAGACACAGACGCGTGCACGTCACGCCGGTGACCGCCCAGGCCAGCAGCAGTAGGAGGACCCAGAACATGAGTTGTTTGTAAGCGACACGGTCACGCGAAGACCATGCCCCGTTCACATCCTGGACCGGGTGTTCCCGGTATGTGACGTTCCGTTCCGAGGGGAGAGAGGGGGCGGGCCGGCGCGGTTCAGCGCCGCAGCAGCACCCGCCGGGTCGCCCGGGCCAGCCGTACCGTGGGCCGCCGCGACCGCGGCTTCGGCCCGGACCGCTCCAGCCACCACTCCCGCAGCTCCCGCCGCGCCCGTGGCTCCTCCGGCCGCCCGGCCAGCAGCAGCAGCCCGGCGAAGTCCAGCGCGTCCTTCCGGTGGCCGCCGGTCATCGGCTGCGACTGGGCGTACGCCAGGAAGGCGGGCCGGTATCCGTCGCCGAGGATCCCGGGCAGCTCGGGCGCGACCTTGGCGACGACATCGGCCCGCTTGGCGGCGAGCGCCCGCGCCTGCACCGCCATCCGCGTCCGGTCGAAACCCTCCGGCACGGGCGTCCCGGCGACGAGGGAGGACAGCACCGCCGTCTGCTCCAGGGCCAGCCGCTGCCGGGCACCCGCCACCGCCGCGTCCCCGGACCCGGCGCCGCCGGCCGCCGGAGCGTCCGCGCCCGTGTCCGCGTCCTCGGCGCGCGCGGCGGCCGTGCCCGCAGGAGACACCGGCTCGGCCCTGTTCCCGTCCGCTTCCCGCTGCTCCGCGCCCTCGGCCACCGCCCGCGCGACGGCGTCCAGCTCCCGGCGCAGCTCGTCCGGCTCGGGGAAGTTCTCGTCCCGCTCGAGCAGTACGCCGGGCGGGGAGACCCGCGAGGCGAGGTCGGTGAGGATGTCCAGCACGGGCCCGGGCACGGGATGGGCGTGGCTGTCGTGCCAGACGCCGTCCCGCTCGAAGCCGCCCGCGACATGCACGTAGGCGATGGCCTCCAGGGGGAGTTCGGCGAGCGCCTTGGCCGGGTCCTCGCCCCGGTTGACGTGGTTGGTGTGCAGATTGGCCACGTCGATCAGCAGCCGCACCCCGGTGCGGTCGGCCAGTTCGTACAGGAACTGACCCTCGGTCATCTCCTCGCCCGGCCAGGAGAACAGCGCGGCGATGTTCTCCACGGCGAGCGGCACGGGCAGGGCGGCCTGGGCGATGCGGACGTTCGCGCACAGGACGTCGAGAGCGTCACGGGTGCGCGGCACCGGCAGCAGATGCCCGGCCTCCAGACGCGGGGAGGCGGTGAGCGCACCACCGGCCCGCACGAAGGCGATGTGCTCGGTGACCAGCGGCGCCCGAAGCGCCTCGGCCCGCTCTGCGAGCGCGGTGAGCCGTGCCTCGTCGGGCCGGTCGGCTCCGCCGAGGCCCAGCGAGACACCGTGCGGCACGACGGTCACCCCGCGCTCGCGCAGCCGCAGCAGCGACTCCGGGAGGTGACCGGGGCACACGTTCTCGGCCACGACCTCGACCCAGTCGATGCCGGGCATGGCCTCCACGGCGTCGGCGATCTCCGGCCGCCAGCCGATCCCGGTTCCCAGTCGCTGCATCGTCCCCTCCTCCGCCGACGTTCCCCGGCCCCCCAGCCGGAACGCTTCCTCGGGCGTGACGGAGGTATGGCCCCGCGCCGGCCGCCCGAACCGCGCGGCCCGCATCTTCAGAGCAACATTTGAGGTTCGGCGGGCCCCGGTACCGGTACGTACGTCCCCGGTGGCCGAAATGTTCACCCGGCCCACCGGGGTGCGGGATGCGAGGAAGTGGCTCAGGCGGTGCTGCTCAGCACCCGGTGGTCCGCCACCACGGTGCAGGAGCCCGGGGCGATCTCGGTGAAGCCCGCGTCCCGGACCAGCGGCAGTCCGCTGCTGGTCAGGGCCGGCCAGTCGGCGGGGTCCGCAGTGCGCACGGAGAGCGGGAAGCCGGCGTCGCGCCAGGCGGCACGGGCCTCGTCGGGAAGGTCCCACCAGGCCAGCTGGGCCGCGTGGCCCGCCTGGGCCATCGCCTTGCCGGCGGACATGGTGAGGTCGGGATTCAGCCAGAGAACCGGCGCGGACGGGTCCGCGGGGGACGGCGGCCCGGGGTCGTCGAGGTCGGTGCCGGAGACCTGCAGGCGGGCCAGCTCCTTGGGCCAGCCGTCGAGGGGGACGGGTGGGAAGACGCGCACCTCGGCGGTCCTGCCGGTGACGGTGATGCCGGGGAGCGCCCCGGCCCGTCGCCACTCCGCGCCGCGGGCCCTGCGCACCACCTTGCGGATACGGGCGTCCTGCCAGGCGCGCATCACCCGCGCCCACTCGCCCTCGCCCGCCGACCGCTCGTCGCTCAGCATCACCAGGACCGCGCGGGCCGCGGTCTCCAGGGCGTCGGTACGGGGCGGAGGCGCCGCCCGCTCGATGCGGACCACCAGCGGCAGGACGTACTGGGGTGCCGCGTCGCGGGCGCCGGACTCGCTGCGGAGGGGGTGGCCGGGGGCGGGCGGCGGTGTCTGATCGGTGCTCACCCGTCCAGTCTGCCAACCCCTGGCGCGGCGTCCCGCACGGCTGTCAGCAGCCGCAGGACGTGCGCTGGGCCTCTTCCCACTCGCAGGCGGGGCAGAGGGTGATGCCCTTGTACGACGCCGGGTACTCCGTCGGCTCCCGGCACACCACGCACTCCGCGTAGGGCGGCCCGTCGGCCTTCGGCGGCCGGGCCGCGTCGATCAGGCAGTAGTCGTTGTCGGTCATACTTCCAGCGTAGGACGGCCTGGGGCGCGAGGACGGCGGCGGACGGATCAGCTCCGGCCGCCGGACGCGGCGATCAGCTCGGAGACCTTCACGAAGCGGTAGCCCGCCCGGCGCAGCTCCGGCACGATCCGGCGGACGGCCCGCTCGGTGGCGGGGGCCGCGCTGCGGGTGCAGTGCAGGACCACCACCGACCCCGGCCGCACCCCGTCCAGCACCTGCCGCGCCACCGCACCGGCGTCCGTGGCGAAGGCGTCGCCGCCGACCACGTCCCACTGCACCGCGGTGACCCCGGCCGGGGTGAGCGCGCGCAGCGCCGCCCGGTCGTAGCAGCCGCCGGGGAAGCGGAAGTACGGCATCGCCTGCGGCACCCCGGCCCTGCGGAAGGCCGCGTAGGCCCGCTCCACGTCGGAGCGCATCCGCTCCTCGGGGAGGACCGGCAGGCCGTAGCAGTCCTCGGTGTAGGCGTAGTGGCTGTAGGAGTGGTTGGCGACCTCGAAGAGGGGGTCGCGGCCGATGGCGCGGGCCTGGCCGGGGTACTCCTCGGCCCAGCGGCCGGTCATGAACACGGTGGCCGGCACCTTCAGCTCCCGCAGCGTCCGGATCAGCCGCGGATGGTCGAAGCGTTCGCCCGCCGCGGCGCGCGGCCCCTGGTCGGCGGTCATGTCGGCGTCGAAGGTGAGGGCCACTGTCTTGTCCGCGGCGGCGCGCGGGCCGTGCCGGAAGACCGGGGTGAGGCCCGCAGGACCGGGGGCCAGGGTGGGCGGCCGGGAGACCGGGGTCGCCGAGGGCGCCGAAGGGCCGGGGCGGGCGGGCTGCCGGCCGCCGTCACCGCAGGCGGTGAGCCCGGCACCCAGGACGGCGCCGAGACAGCAGACGGTGACGGCACGGCGTACTTGTGTGATCACCGTATGAAGGTATGAGGGGATATGTGCCGCCCGGCTCATCCGGTCCGGGCGCCGCGGCGCGGCTCACCCGGCCGGACCACGGCTGCTTCCCTCGGACGCGGCTGCTTCCCTGCGGCGCGCCCGGGCCGGAAGTCCCGCCCGGTCAACCCCCGCGGGCACGCTCTGCCGGTCCCCTCCCGTCCGCGGGCCGGCTCTCCCGGCCCCCACCGCCTGTGCGGATCAGATCTTCCGGCGCTCCAGCGGGCGGGTCGCCGGGCCCTGGAGCACGGTGCCGTCGGTGCCGAACCGCGAGCCGTGGCAGGGGCACTCCCAAGCGCGTTCGGCCGCGTTGAAGGCGACCAGGCACCCCATGTGGGTGCAGCGGGCGGAGACCGCGTGCAGCGTGCCGTCGTCGTCCCGGTACACCGCCAGCCGGCCGTCCTCGGCGCGCACCACCGCACCCTCGCCCGGCGGCAGCGCCTCCACGGGGGGTGAGGGGTGCAGCCGGTCGCCGACGAAGTGCTTGGCGACCTGCGCCTGGTGCTTGAGGAAGTCCGGCGCCTCGCGCAGCGCCGGCAGCACCCGGCGCGGGTCGTAGAGCGCGCTCCACTCGCACTCGCCGCCCGTGATCTGCGTGGTGAGCAGCAGGCCCGCCATCATGCCGCCGCTCATGCCCCAGCCGGCGAAGCCGGTGGCGACGTGGACGTGGCGGGCGCCGGGGTGCAGCGGGCCGACCAGCGGCACGGTGTCGGTCGGGTCGTTGTCCTGGGTGGCCCAGGCGTGGGTGAGCTCCACGCCGGGGAAGTGGGTGCGGGCCCAGGCGCGGAGGCGGTCGAAGCCGGCGCGGGTGTCGGCGGTGCCCGGCGTGAAGTGCTCCCCGGTGACCACGAGGAGACGGCGGCCGGGATCGTCCGCGAGCGGCGCGGTGCGCACCGAGCGGGTGTTCTCCTCCGGAGTGATGAACATGCCGCCGGGGTCCTGGTCCGCGGGGATCGGGCCGGCGACGACCAGTTCGCGGCGCGGGGAGAGCCGGGTGAACAGCAGGGCCCGGTCGAAGACGGGGTAGTGCGTGGCGACCACGACGTCCCGGGCCGTCACCGTGGCCCCGTCCGCGGTCGACAGGCGGCAGGGCGAACCCTCCTCCAGGCCGGTCACCACCGTGTGCTCGTGGATGGTCCCGCCGTGCGCCAGCAGGTCGTCCGCCAGGGCGAGCAGGTACTTGCGCGGGTGGAACTGGGCCTGGCCCGTCACCTCGACGGCCCCCGCCACCGGGAACGGCAGCCCGGTCTCGGTGACGAAGGACGCCGGCAGCCCCGCCTCCCGCGCCGCCTCGGCCTCGGCGCGCACCTCGTCGGCGCGGGCGGGGTCGCGCACATAGGTGAAGGCGCTGCGGCGCTCCCACTCGCACTCGATGCCCAGCTCCTCGATCACGGCGGCGGTGTGCTCGATGGCCTCGGACTGGGAGCGGGCGTACAGCCGGGCGCCCTCGCTGCCGCGGGTGCGGCGCAGCTTGCCGTAGATCAGCGAGTGCAGGGCGGTGACCTTGGCGGTGGTGTGGCCGGTGACGCCGCCCGCGAGCCGCCCGGCCTCCAGGAGGGCGACGCTCCGGCCGGCTCGCGCCAGTTCGCGCGCGGTGCACAGTCCGGCGATCCCGGCGCCGATCACGGCCACATCGGCCTGGATGTCCTCCGTCAGGGGGTCGTGGCCCCCCGCGGGCGCCGTCTCGAGCCAGTACGAGCCGCGGACCTGCTGGTTCTCCGTCATGCGGCCCGAGTACCCCGGACCGCCGGGTTTCAGTGGCCCGGCCCCGCGAATCGCCCCGGGCGGCCCCGCGAGTCGCCCCGGGCGGGCGCCGGGGGCGCTCCCTGTGGCTCCCGGCCCTTGCGGGCGGGAGGGGGCGGAGCTAACGTACAACCAAATGGTTGTAGATGAGCTGACCGAAGAGGCCGTGGACCGCCTGTTCCATGCACTGGCCGACGCCACGCGGCGCGACATACTCCGCCGGTGCGTGCGCGGCGAGCTGTCCGTCTCACGGCTCGCCGAGGCGTACCCGATGAGCTTCGCCGCGGTGCAGAAACACGTCACGGTGCTGCAGCGGGCCGGCCTGGTCGGCAAGCAGCGACGCGGGCGGGAGCAGCTGGTGCGTACCGATCCCGACGCGGTGGCCCGTGCGCGGCGGGCCCTCGACGAACTCGAGAACGCCTGGCGGGCCCGGGTGGAGCGGATGTCCGGCCTGCTGGCCGGCGAGGAGGGGGCGGACGGCACGGCGGGGCCCGATCGCGGCACGAGGAAAGGACAGGACCGATGACGATCACCAGTGTCGACAAGGATCTCGAACGGCTGACCCTCACCCTGACCGCCGACTTCCCCGCCCCGGTGGAGAAGGTGTGGCGGCTGTGGGCCGACCCCCGGCTGCTGGAGCGCTGGTGGGGCCCGCCGGCCTACCCGGCGACCTTCGAGGAGCACGACCTCACCCCGGGCGGCGAGGCCCGCTACTACATGACCGGGCCGGAGGGGGACAAGCACGGCGGCTGGTGGCGGATCACCGCGGTGACGCCGCCGACCTCCCTGGAGTTCACCGACGGCTTCTCCGACAGCGAGGGCAAGCCGGACCCCGAGATGCCCACCACGACCGTACGGATGACGCTCACCCCGCGCGACGGCGGCACCAGGATGGAGATCCGCTCGGTCTACGACAGCCGGGAGCAGATGGAGCGGCTGCTGGAGATGGGCATGGAGGAGGGGCTGCGGCAGGCGGTCGGGCAGATGGACGGTCTGCTGGAGAACTGAGGCGCCGTCACCTCGGCCTCGGGTGTGGGCCGTTGTCGTACGGGCGGCGGGAGTCGCGTACGGGCGGCGACGGTTCCCCGTACGGGGCGGGGCGGCGGGAGGCCCGCCGCCCCGCGGCCGTCATCCGCGCCAGGGGCCGGTGATCGCGAACGTCGTGCCGGGCGTGTAGACGTTGACGTACATCGTCCGCCCGTCGGGGGAGAACGTGACGCCGGCGAACTCGCCCCACTCGGGCTCCTCGGCGGAGCCGGTGTTCTGTCGGTTGCGGGCCAGGGCGTAGACCTTGCCGCGCCGGGTGACGCCGAAGACGTGCTGGGCGCCGTCGCCGTCCTCACACACCATCAGGCCGCCGCTGGGGGCGAGGCAGATGTTGTCCGGCGACTCGCCGGGCAGCTGCACATCCGTGTCCGGGCCGAAGACGATCACCAGGGTGAGCCGGCGCCGGTCGGGGTCGTAGCGCCAGATCTGCCCGTAGTGGTCGGCCGCCGAGCCCTCGGCGGCGCGGGCGAAGGACGACACGAAGTACACCGAGCGCCCGCCCCAGTAGCAGCCCTCGAGCTTCTGCGCGTGGGTGATGCCCTTCGGGCCGAAGTCCTGGAAGCGGATGGGGGTCTCGACCGCGAGCGGGTCCGGCACGTCCACCCACTCGATGTGGTCGAAGGTGGCGCCCGTCTCCTGGATCGAGGACAGGTCCGGCACCCCGGGCACCCGCATCGCCTGCAGCCGGCCGCCCGCGCGCAGCGAACCGGTGCCGCCCAGCGGCTTCTCCGGCAGGAAGCGGTAGAACAGGCCGAACGGCCGCTCGAAGGCGTCCTCGGTCTCGTAGACCACACCCCGCCGGGGGTCCACCGCGATCGCCTCGTGCTGGAAGCGGCCCATCGCGGTGAGCGGGACGGCGCCGGTGCGGCGCGGGTCGGCACCGTCGACCTCGAAGATGAAGCCGTGGTCCTTGGTGTAGCCGTTGGTGCCCGCCTTGTCCTCGGTCTCCTCGCAGGTCAGCCAGGTGCCCCAAGGGGTCGGACCGCCCGCGCAGTTGACCGCGGTGCCGGCGATGGCGACCCGCTCGGACTGCACCCGGCCGCGGGCGTCCAGTGTCAGCGCGGTGCAGCCGCCCTTGCCCTCCGGGTCGTAGGTCAGGCCGTCGACCACCGGGACCGGGACCCTGCCGTCGTGGCGGTTCTCGTGGTTGCGGACCAGATGGGTGCTGCCGCGGCGGCCCCGGAAGGCGGCCATGCCGTCGTGGTTGGAGGGCACCGGGCCCTCGCCGGACCGCAGGTCGTCGCCCTCCCGGGAGAGCACCGTGTAGCGGAAGCCCCTCGGCAGGTCGAGCAGTCCGTCGGGGTCGGGGACGAGCGGGCCGTAGCCGGCGCCGTGCCCGAGTTCCTGGGCGGCCGCGGTGCCGGTGAACAACTCGGAAAGCGCACCGCTGAAGGCGATGCCGACTCCCAGCGCGCCGGTGCGCGCGAGCATCTGACGGCGCGTCGCGCCGCCGGGGGCCGGTGCCGGTTCTTCCGTGGGGGAGCCTGTGGACGCGGTTTCGGACATGGGGGAAACCTTCCTGCTGGCGGACAGGAACCGTGACCCAGCCGTGTCTATCACCTGTCGTCAGCCGCGTGAACCACGCGCGTAGCACGTGTCACGGCGAGGTGCGCCGTCCGCCCCTTTCGCGGGCGCCCGTCGCGGGGTGCTCCTCGGGGCCCAGCAGGTCCTCCACGGTGTGCCGTCCGGCGGTGTCGAGGGCCTCGACGGCCCGCCGGTCGGCGGCGCGCAGGGCGGCCTCGGCCGACTCGTGCGCCCGCGGAGGCGTGGCGGCGGTGTCCGGCTGCCGCCGGGGCTCCGCGGGCCGCTCCCGCGGCTCGACGAAACGTCCTTCGTCCTCGGGGCGCGCCGGTTCCGGTCGCTCCTCCCCGCGGCCCTCCGCCAGGAGCGCCCCGGCCTCCGCCGCGGGTTCCGTCTCCTCGCGCTCCTCGCGTTCCGCGTGCTCCTGGTGCCGGGCCTCCGCCGCGCCGCCTTCCTGCCGGCGTTCCTCCAGCGCGGGGCCGTCCTGCTGCCGCGGGGCGGCCTGGGCGGTCTGCACCGCCGCCGGCTGGGCGGCGCGCTCCAGGAAGCGCAGCAGCTCCACCGGGAAGGGCAGCACCAGCGTGGAGTTCTTCTCCGCCGCGACCGCCACCACCGTCTGCAGCAGCCGCAGTTGCAGCGCCGAGGGCGTGTCGGCCATCCGCTGCGCGGCCTCCGCCAGCTTCTTCGACGCCTGCAGTTCGGCGTCGGCGTTGATGACCCGCGCGCGGCGCTCCCGGTCCGCCTCCGCCTGGCGGGCCATCGAGCGCTTCATGGTGTCGGGCAGGGAGACGTCCTTGATCTCGACCCGGTCGATCTGCACGCCCCAGCCCACGGCCGGGCTGTCGATCATCAGCTCCAGGCCCTGATTGAGCTTCTCCCGGTCGGACAGCAGATCGTCCAGGTCGCTCTTGCCGATGATGGACCGCAGCGAGGTCTGCGCCATCTGGGAGACCGCGAAGCGGTAGTCCTCGACATTGACCAGCGCCGCCGTCGCGTCGACGACCTTGAAGTACACCACCGCGTCGACCCGCACCGTCACGTTGTCGCGCGTGATGCCCTCCTGGGCCGGCACGGGCATGGTGACGATCTGGAGATTGACCTTGTGCAGCCGGTCGATGAACGGAACGATCAGCTGCAGTCCCGGCTTGCGGGCCGGTCCGTGCAGCCGGCCGAGCCGGAAGACCACGCCGCGCTCGTACTGCTTGACGACCCGCGCCGCCGCGGCGAGGTAGGCGATTCCCGCGGCTCCGGTCGCCACGGCCGCCGTGAGCAGCTCCTCCAGCATGGCGACCTCCCGTTCCAGAGGTCTTGCTCGGTGCGTTCTGGGTGATTGCCCTGCGGATACATGTTCCTCCGCTCCTGCAACCATATGCCCGGCCCCCGGTCCGGGGCCATGCCTCCTGCGCCCCGGACCGGGGGCCGCACGCGCCGCGTCCGGCGGGGGTCCGGGGTCACTCGCCCCCGGCGAGGCGGCCGGCGTCGCGGGCCAGCGCGGTGAGCCGCGAGATCGCCCGGAAGTACTTCTTGCGGTAGCCGCCCTTCAGCATCTCCTCGCTGAACAGCTGATCGAACGGCAGGCCCGAGGCGAGCACCGGGACCTCCCGGTCGTAGAGCCGGTCGGCCAGCACCACGAGCCGCAGCGCCGTCGACTGGTCGGGCACCGGGCGCACCCCGGTCAGGCACACCGCGCGGATGCCGTCGGTGAGCGCCCCGTAGCGGCTGGGGTGCACCTTCGCCAGGTGGTCCAGCAGGTCCGGGAACGCGTCCAGGGTGGCGCCCTCGGTGGCGTGCGCGACCTTGGCCACCACGTCGTCGGAATAGGGCGGCGGCGCCTCGGGCAGCCCGCGGTGGCGGTAGTCCTCGCCGTCGATGCGCAGCGTGCGGAAGTGGGCCGACAGGCCCTGGATCTCGCGCAGGAAGTCGGCGGCGGCGAAGCGGCCCTCGCCGAGCTTGCCCGGCAGGGTGTTGGAGGTGGCCGCCAGCGCCACGCCGTGGTCCACGAGCTTGCCGAGCAGGGTGGACACCAGCACGGTGTCACCGGGGTCGTCCAGCTCGAACTCGTCGATGCACAGCAGCCGGTGACCGGAGAGGGTCTGCACGGTCTGCTGGAAGCCGAGGGCGCCCACCAGGTTGGTCAGCTCCACGAAGGTGCCGAAGGCCTTGCGGCCCGGCTCGGCCTCGGTGGCGTGCCACAGGGAGGCGAGCAGGTGGGTCTTGCCGACGCCGTAGCCCCCGTCGAGGTAGACGCCGCGGGGGCCCGAGGGCGCGGCCCTCCTCGCCGTCCTGCCGAAGCCGAAGAGCCTGCGCCTGCCGGAGCCGCCGCCCGCCGGCGCGCCGAGTCCCGCCGCGAAGCCCTCGAGGACCCGGACCGCCTCGGCCTGGCTCGGCTGGTCCGGGTCCGGGATGTAGGTGCCGAAGCGCACCGCGTCGAACCGCGGCGGGGG
>Ga0207873_1000941_pt1 | contig 29851 bp, 26 predicted proteins | sample BGWIniCompost_FD_187373 | JGI IMG/M metagenome (GOLD analysis project Ga0207873, IMG submission 187373) | Cellulose adapted compost microbial communities from Newby Island Compost Facility, Milpitas, CA, USA - BGW Initial Compost (SPAdes)... ...
ATCTTCCACAACGCCGCGGTATGCGTCTTCAACCGTGACGACGCCTGGTCGGCAAGGCTGGCGGAAGACATGCCGCAGGCGGTGAGCTTCGGCCTCGACGCGCCGGTTCGGGACATCGACTTCGGCATTCGCGACCACCTCGGCGAGGCGTGGCTCGCGCGCGGCGCGGAAAACCTGCTGCCGGTATCGGCCTTGCGCATCCGCGGCGCGCACAACCAGGCGAATGCGCTCGCCGCGCTCGCGCTTGGTCACGCCGCGGGGCTTGCGCAGGAGGCGATGATCGAGACCCTGAAGGAATTCGCCGGTCTGCCCCACCGCATGACGCCGGTGGCGGACATCGATGGCGTTTCCTACGTCGACGATTCCAAGGGCACGAACGTCGGCGCATCCGTGGCGGCGATTCGCGGTGCGGACCGGCCGGTCGTGCTGATCGCGGGCGGCGACGGCAAGGGCCAGGATTTCGCCGAGTTCGCGGAGGCCATGCTCGGCCGCGTGCATCACGTGGTGCTGCTCGGCAAGTCCGCGAACGAAATCGAGGCCGCGATCGGCGGCCGCATTCCCTGCCGGCATGTCGCGGGCATGGAAGAAGCCGTGAAGGCCGCGCATGAAGCGGCGCGTCCTGGCGACATGGTGCTGCTCTCGCCGGCGTGCTCCAGCCTCGACATGTTCAGCGGGTTCGAAGCGCGCGGCCGCGCCTTCGCCGCCGCGGTAGAGGAGCTTGCGCGATGAACGCCGCGACCGTGGAAAGGCAGGTGGCCGGCGTGCGCCGTACGGTGCAGTTCGATGCCGTGCTGATCATCGCGACCGCGATGCTCATCTGTCTCGGCATCGTGTTCGTCGCCTCGGCATCCGCCGCGCTGGCCGAGCGCGCCACGGGCAATCCCTTCCATTACGCCGAGCGCCAGGTGGTCTATGCGCTGATCGGCCTGGTCGCCGCCGCCATCGCCATGAGCACGCCGCTTTCCTGGTGGCGCCGTCTTGGCCCCGCGCTGCTGCTTGGCGCGCTTGGCCTGCTCACCCTGGTGCTCGTTCCCGGCTTCGGCCATGAGGTGAACGGCAGCGTGCGCTGGCTGGTGATCGGGCCGGTGCGCGTCATCCAGGCTTCCGAGCCGGCGCGCCTGCTGATGCTGATGTTCATCGCCGACTATCTCGCGCGTCGTGAAACCGAGGTGCGCGCCACGTTCAGCGGTTTCACGAAGCCGCTGGCGCTCGTCGGCGTGGCGGTGTTGCTGCTGCTTGCCGAACCCGACTTCGGCGCGGCGGTGGTGCTGCTCGCAACCGTGCTCGGCATGCTGTTCATCGCCGGCGCGCGCCTGCGCGATTTCGCGCTGCTGCTCGTTGCGGCGGTCGGCGCGATGGCGGCCCTGGCGCTGGCTTCGCCCTATCGCGTGCAGCGGCTCACCGGTTTCCTCGATCCCTGGGCCGACCCCTACGATTCCGGCTTCCAGCTTACCCAGGCGCTGATTGCCATCGGCCGCGGCGAGTGGTCCGGTGTCGGCCTCGGCGCCGGCGTGCAGAAACTGTTCTACCTGCCGGAGGCGCATACCGATTTCGTGTTCGCCATCATCGCCGAGGAGCTGGGTCTCGTTGGCGTGCTGCTGGTGATCGGGCTGTTCAGCACCGTGTTCCTGCGCTGCTTCCGCATCGGCCGCGGCGCGGCGAAAACAGGGCAGAAGTACGGCAGCTATCTCGCCTACGGCATCGGACTGTGGATCGGGATGCAGGCGCTGATCAATCTCGGCGTCAACATGGGCGTGCTGCCGACCAAGGGGCTGACGCTGCCGCTGGTAAGCGCGGGCGGATCCAGCCTGCTGGTGTGTTGCGCGGCGCTGGGGCTCGTGCTGCGCGCGGGATACGAGGCCGAGCGCGAGGACGGCGACGTCTGGCAGCGCAAGCGCTTCCTTGCAGGGGAGCGCGCGGCATGAAGCGGACGGCACTCATCATGGCGGGCGGTACCGGCGGTCACGTGTTTCCGGCACTGGCTGTCGCCGAGGCGCTGGCGAACCGGGGTTGCCGCGTGATCTGGCTCGGCACCAAACAGGGCATCGAGGCGCGCCTCGTGCCCAACGCGGGTTATCGCATCGAGTGGCTGCCGGTCGGCGGGTTGCGCGGCAAGGGCGTGCTCACCTTGCTGGCGGCGCCATTCACGCTGTTGCGCGCGGGCTTCGCGGCGTGGCGGGCGGTGGCGCGGGTGAAGCCCGATGTCGTGCTCGGCATGGGCGGCTTCGCCAGCGGCCCTGGCGGCGTGATCGCCTGGCTGCAGCGACGGCCATTGCTGGTGCATGAGCAGAACGCCATTCCCGGTTTCACCAACCGCGTGCTGGCGCGCTTCGCAAGACGCGTGCTGACCGCGTTTCCCGACACGCTGCCGAACGAGGAAGTGGTCGGCAATCCCGTGCGCGACAGCGTCGTGCAACTGCCGCCGCCGCATGAGCGCATGAGCACCCGCCACGGCAGGCTGCGCGTGCTGGTGCTGGGCGGCAGCCTGGGCGCGCGCAGCCTCAATGAAAACGTGCCGCGCGCGCTGCTGTTGTCGGGACTGGACGTCGAAGTGCGTCACCAGTGCGGACGCGATGACGTCGACAAGGTGCGCGCGCGTTACACGGGCGGCGTCATCGATGCCGAGGTCGAAGCGTTCATCGATGACATGGCCGAGGCCTATGCCTGGGCGGATCTGGTCATCTGCCGCGCCGGTGCGATGACGGTGTTCGAGATCGCGACCGCAGGGCTTGCCGCCGTATTCGTGCCATACCCGCACGCGGTGGACGATCACCAGACCGCGAACGCGCGCTATCTCGCGGACGTCGACGCGGCGGTGCTCATGCAGGAGCGCGACCTGCGTCCCGATACGCTGGCGGAGCTGCTCGGCCGGCTTGCCGACCGCGAGCGGCTGCTCGCCATGGCTTCACGCGCGCGCTCGCGGGCGCGCATCGATGCCACGCAGAAGGTCGCCGAGGCCTGTCTTGCGCTGGCGGGAGAAGCGGCATGAACAATCGCATGCGCCGCATACATTGCATTCACTTCGTCGGCATCGGCGGTGCCGGCATGGGCGGCATTGCCGAAGTGCTCATCAATCTTGGCTACAAGGTGCAGGGTTCCGACCTGCGTGAGAACGCGGTGACGCGCCGGCTGCAGAGCCTGGGCGCGACGGTCCTGATGGGACATGCGGCCGAGAACATCGATGATGCCGACGTGATCGTGCGCTCCACGGCGGTGCCCGAAAGCAATCCCGAGATTGTTGCCGCGAGAGCGCGACGCATCCCGGTTGTGCCGCGCGCGGAAATGCTCGCGGAGCTGATGCGCTTCCGCTTCGGCATCGCGGTGGCAGGCACGCACGGCAAGACCACGACCACGAGTCTCGTTGCCAGCGTGCTGTCGGAAGCGGGAATGGATCCGACCTTCGTCATCGGCGGCCGCCTCAACAGTGCGGCGACGAATGCGCGCCTCGGGGAAGGCCGCTACCTGGTAGCCGAAGCCGACGAGAGCGATGCTTCCTTCCTGCACCTGCAGCCGATCATCGCCATCGTCACCAACATCGACGCCGACCACCTCGGCACCTACGAGGGCGATTTCCTGCGCCTGCAGCAGACCTTCGTGGAATTCCTGCATCACCTGCCGTTCTATGGACTTGCGGTGCTGTGCATCGACGATCCGGTGGTGCGCGAGATTCTCCCGGAAGTGGGCCGGCCGGTGATCACCTACGCGATCGACAACACGGAAGCCGACGTGTACGCCACCGACATTCGCCAGGAAGGGCCGGTGACCCGCTTCAGCGTGCATGTCAAACCCCTCGATGGCAGCGGCGACGCCGAGACCTTCTCGGTGACGCTCAATCTGCCGGGCCGTCACAACGTGCAGAACGCACTGGCGGCGATCGCCGTCGGCCGCGAACTGGAAGTGGAGCGCGGCGCCATGTTGCGCGCGCTGGAGAAGTTCGAAGGCGTGGGCCGCCGCTTTCATTCTCACGGCGAGGCGCGGCTTGCGGGTGGCGCCAGCGTCACGGTTGTCGACGACTACGCGCATCATCCGCGCGAGATCGCCGCCACGCTGCAGGCGGCGCGTGCCGGCTGGCCGGATCGGCGCCTGGTGGCGGTGTTCCAGCCGCATCGTTATACGCGCACCCGCGACCTGTTCGACGACTTCGCCGAAGTGCTCAACGGCGTGGACGTGCTGGTGCTGACCGAGGTGTATGCCGCCGGCGAGGAGCCGATACCCGGGGCGGACGGGCGATCGCTCAGCCGCTCGATTCGCAATCGTGGCCGCATCGATCCGGTGTTCGTCAGCAACCTGCGCGAGGTGCCCGCGGCGTTGCGCGGGATCCTCCGCGACGGCGACCTCGTGATCACGCTGGGCGCGGGTGACATAGGCGCGCTGGCGCCTGAACTGCCAGGACTGCTGGGAGCAGCGGAATGACGGCACATGACATCAAGCGTTTCGGCAAGGTCGCGGTGCTGTTCGGCGGCACCTCGGCGGAGCGCGAGATTTCGCTGAAGAGCGGCAGCGCCGTGCTGCGCGCGCTGCAGGCCCGCGGCGTCGACGCGCATGCCGTGGATCCTGCCGAGGGCCTGGTCGAGCAGCTGCTTGCCGGCAGGTTCGATCGCGCCTTCATCGTCCTGCATGGTCGCGATGGTGAAGATGGCACGGTGCAGGGGCTGCTGGAACTGATGGACATTCCGTACACCGGCAGCGGCGTGCTCGCCTCGGCGCTGTCGATGGACAAGCTGCGCACCAAGCAGCTGTGGCAGGCGCTGGGCTTGCCTACGCCGGAGTACGTGCAGGTGAAGTCGGTGGAAGAGCTGGAAGGCTTCGTCGCGCGCGTCGGTTATCCGGTGGCGGTCAAGCCCGCCAACGAAGGTTCGAGCATCGGCGTCACGCGGCTGACGGCGGAGAAGGATGCCCGTGCGGCCTTCGAGCTTGCGCGCAGATATGACGAAGTAGTGCTGGCGGAGCGCTGGGTGATCGGCAAGGAGTACTTCTGTTCCATTCTCGGCGAGCAGGCGCTGCCGATGGTGCGCATGGAAACGCCGCGCGAGTTCTACGACTACCAGGCGAAGTACTTCTCGGACGACACGCAGTATCACTGCCCCTGTGGCTTGCCGGAGGAAGAGGAGCGTGAACTGCAGGAGATGTGTCTCGCCGCCTGGAAGGCGATCGGCGGCCGTGGCTGGGGACGTGTCGACTTCCTGCGCGACGAGGCCGGCAAGGCCTGGCTGATCGAAGCCAACACCGTGCCCGGCATGACCGATCACAGCCTCGTGCCGATGTCTGCCCGCGCGGTAGGCATCGAATTCGACGAGCTCGTGCTGCGGATTCTCGCGCAGACGCTGGAGGTGGCGCGATGAAGTGGTGGCGCAGGCGCAAGCCGAATCGCATTCGCACCGACGAAGCGCCGCGTTCGTATCGGCGGCCGCTGCGGCTGGCCGCCGCAGTGCTGGCGCTGTGCGCGGCGATCGCGGCAGGCCACGAGTATTACAAGCGTACCGACTGGAGCTTCACCGCCCTGGAGATCACCGGCGAACTCGAACGCGTGCATGCCGAGGAAGTGAAGGCAGTGCTCGCGCCATACCTCGAGCAGGGTTTCGTGTGGATCGACATTCGCGGTGCTCGCGAGGCGTTGAACGAGCAGGCCTGGATCGCGGACGCCGCGGTGCGCAGGCAATGGCCGGGCACGCTGGTCGTGGAGTTGCGCGAGGAGCAGCCTGCCGCGACCTGGTTCGGCACCTCGCTGATGAATGCCTCCGGCACGGTGTTTCTCGATGGCGCGCCGGGGTTCACGGGCGTGCTGCCGGACATCGGCGGGCCGGCGGGATCGCAGGCGGACATGCTGAGCCGCCTCGCGGAAATCAACGCCGCGATCGCGAAGGACGAACTGCAGGTTCGCCGCCTGCTGCGCAGCGAGCGCCGCGCGGAACGCTTCTGGCTGGCGAACGGCATCGAAGTGCGCCTTGGCAGGCGCGACATCGACCAGCGGCTGCATCGCTTCGTGCATGCCGCCTGGCCGGTGCTGAAGGCGGACGCCGATCGCGTTGCCTACGTGGATATGCGTTACACCAACGGATTCTCCGTCGGCTGGAAGGCCGGCACGGACACAGCCAGGACGTCGGGAGCCAGAGCGAATGTCCAGAAAAACGGATAAGCAGTTGATCGTCGGACTCGACATCGGAACCTCCAAGGTGGTCGCCATCGTCGGCGAGGCGCACTCGGACGGTTCCATCGAGATCATCGGCATCGGTTCGCATCCTTCTCGCGGGCTGAAGAAGGGCGTGGTGGTGAACATAGAGTCCACCGTGCAGTCCATCCAGCGCGCGGTGGAGGAAGCGGAACTGATGGCGGGCTGCGAGATCAACTCGGTGTTCGCCGGCATCGCGGGCAGCCACGTGAAGAGCCTCAACTCGCACGGCATCGTCGCCATCCGCGACAAGGAAGTGACCGCCGGCGACGTCGAGCGCGTCATCGATGCGGCACGCGCGGTGGCCATCCCGGCGGACCAGAAGATCCTGCACATCCTGCCGCAGGAATTCATCATCGACGAGCAGGATGGGGTGAAGGAGCCGATCGGCATGTCCGGCGTGCGGCTGGAAGCGAAGGTGCACATGGTCACCGGCGCGGTGAGCGCCGCGCAGAACATCATCAAGTGCGTGCGCCGCTGCGGCCTCGAGGTCGACGATCTCATCCTCGAGCAGCTGGCATCCAGTTACTCGGTGCTGACCGACGACGAAAAGGATCTCGGCGTATGCCTGGTGGATGTCGGCGGCGGCACCACCGACATCGCCGTGTTCACCGACGGCTCGATTCGCCATACGGCGGTGATCCCCATCGCCGGCGACCAGGTGACGAACGACATCGCCGTCGCGCTGCGCACGCCGACGCATTACGCCGAAGAGATCAAGGTGAAGTACGCCTGCGCGCTGCCGCAGCTGGCGAACCCCGATGAAACCATCGAAGTGCCGAGCGTGGGCGAACGCCCGCCGCGCCGCCTGGCCCGGCAGACGCTCGCCGAGGTGGTCGAGCCGCGCTACGAGGAGCTGTTCTCGCTGGTGCAGGCCGAACTGCGCCGCAGCGGCTTCGAGGACGTCATCGCCGCCGGCATCGTGCTCACCGGCGGCAGCGCGAAGATGGAAGGCGCGATCGAGCTCGCCGAAGAGGTTTTCCACATGCCGGTGCGGATCGGCATTCCGCAGCACGTCTCGGGACTCTCGGACGTGGTGCGCAACCCGATCCACGCGACCGGCGTCGGCCTGCTGCTGTTCGGCGCGCAGAGCGTGGCGCATCGGGGCGAACGGAACATTGGTGCCGGTGTCAGCAGTGCCTGGCAGCGGATGCGTGAATGGTTTCAAGGCAATTTCTGATTTCTCAACTTCAGGAATCTGACTCTGTCAGAAGGAGGGCGCGGTCATGTTCGAGCTGATGGATGGTTACAGTCAGAACGCGGTCATCAAGGTGATCGGCGTAGGCGGCGGCGGCGGCAACGCGGTCGCTCACATGGTGAGCACCGGCATCGACGGCGTGGATTTCATCTGCGCCAACACCGATGCGCAGGCGCTGAAGAACTCGCGCGCGAAGACCGCGCTGCAGATCGGTTGCAACATCACCAAGGGCCTTGGTGCGGGGGCGAATCCCGACATCGGCCGGCAGGCGGCGCTGGAGGATCGTGACCGCCTGCAGGAAGTCATCGAAGGCAGCGACATGCTGTTCATCACCGCCGGCATGGGCGGCGGCACCGGCACGGGCGCGGCCCCGGTGGTGGCGCAGATCGCCAAGGAGCTCGGCATCCTGACCGTCGCCGTGGTGACCAAGCCGTTCCCGTTCGAAGGCGCCAAGCGCATGAAGGCGGCGCAGACGGGCCTGGAGGAGCTGTCCCGCTACGTCGATTCGCTGATCACCATCCCGAACGAGAAGCTACTCAGCGTGCTGGGCGGCGGCACCACGCTGCTGGATGCCTTCAAGGCGGCCAACGACGTGCTGTTCGGCGCGGTGCAGGGCATCGCCGAGCTGATCACCAAGCCGGGCCTCATCAACGTCGACTTCGCCGACGTGCGCACGGTAATGTCGGAAATGGGCATGGCGATGATGGGCTCCGGCGCGGCCTCCGGTCCGGATCGTGCCCGCGAGGCGGCGGAAATGGCCATCGCCAGCCCGCTGCTGGAAGACATCAACATCTCCGGCGCGCGCGGCATCCTGGTCAACGTCACCGCCGGCATGGACATGGGCATCGGCGAGTTCCAGGAAGTGGGCAATACCGTCAAGGAGTTCGCCTCCGACGACGCTACCGTGGTGATCGGCACGGTCATCGACCCCGAGATGGACGGCGAGATGCGCGTCACCGTGGTGGCCACCGGCCTCGGCGGCAAGGTGCCGGCACGGGCCCCGGAGACGGTGCAGCCGACCATCAAGGTGGTGAAGAAGCCGGCGGCGCAGCCGGATTATGCCGAGCTGGACAAGCCGACGGTGATCCGCAAGCGGGCGGTGGGCGAGGGCTACATGCCGGGGCAGACCGACGAGGACTACCTGGATATCCCGGCATTCCTGCGCCGCCAGGCCGACTGAGGTCACATTTCCGGGGCAAGGTTTCCGCCTTGCCAATCAGGAACTTGCGGCTTTTTTCGCGTTTGTGCTACTGTCGCGCCCCTGCGCTGCCCTTTTCGGGGAAATCCCGTATTGGCAGCGCAACACGCCGTGGCAGCGGGTCACGGGTTCAGGTAAGTCATGCAGGCCGAGGAAAGCGGTCTTGAATGGCGCTCAATCAGTGAGCATCTGGGAAGAATGGTAAGACAGCGCACCCTGAAAAACGTCATCCGTGCCACCGGCGTCGGCCTGCACACCGGCGAGAAGGTGTACATGACGCTACGCCCGGCCGCGATCGACACCGGCATCGTCTTCCGCCGCGTCGACCTCGACCCGCCCGTGGACATCCGCGCGACCGCGGAAAACGTCGGCGACACCGCCCTGTCCTCCACGCTGGTGGAAAACGGCGTGCGCGTCGCCACGGTCGAGCACCTGCTGTCGGCATTTGCCGGCCTTGGCATCGACAACGCCTATGTCGACCTGAGCGCCCCGGAAGTGCCGATCATGGACGGCAGCGCCGGCCCGTTCGTGTTCCTGCTGCAGTCGGCCGGCATTGCCGAGCAGAATGCGGCCAAGCGCTTCATCCGCATCATCAAGCCGATCAAGGTCGAGGATGGTGACAAGTGGGCGCGCTTCGAACCGTACGAGGGCTTCAAGGTTGCCTTCGACATCGAATTCGATCATCCCGTCTTCAAGAAACACAGCCAGCACGCGGAAGTCGACTTCTGCACGACCTCGTTCGTGAAGGAAGTCTCGCGGGCGCGCACCTTCGGCTTCATGCGCGATTACGAGATGCTGCGGGCGCGCAACCTGGCGCGCGGCGGCTCGCTGGACAACGCCATCGTCGTGGACGACTACCGCATCGTGAACGAGGACGGCCTGCGCTACGAGGACGAGTTCGTCAAGCACAAGATCCTCGACGCGATCGGCGACCTGTACCTGCTGGGGCATTCGCTGATCGGCGCCTTCCACGGCTACAAGTCCGGTCACGCCCTGAACAACGCGCTGCTGCGCGCGCTGCTCGCGGATCGCGAGGCATGGGAGATGGTGACCTTCGAGGAAGAAGAGGAAGCACCGATTTCCTACATGCCGCCGGTGCACGCCGTCGCCCAGTCGTCCTGATCAGGGTTCCCTGCCGAGTTTCCGTAACGCTTCCGCCAGTTTCTCGTCAGCCACGCCGTCCGCGGCCTGGCGCAGAAGCTGGCGCGATTGCGGGGAAAGCTCAGGCTTTGGGGGGTTTTCCGCAGGGGCTTCGGCGGGTACGATCTTGAACCGGACCTGGCGGATCTGGTCGCCGAGTCTCTGGCGGCAGGCTTGCAGGATCTCGCCCTGGGCATAGCGCAGCTGGCTTGCCCAGGCGGCGCTGTCGGCGATGATGACCACGCCGTCGGCACGGGGGGCGCAGCCCTGGACATGGGCGGCGAGATGCGCCGGCAGGCGGGACCGGATGTCCTCGGTCAGGGTGGCAAGCGTGCGGGCGGCGGGGCCGACGCGAGCGAGCACGCCGGCACGCACAAGAAACTGGCGGAGATCTTTCATCCGTCGGCACTCGAGGCAGAAGAGCGACAACGATACATGAATATCATCATCCTCGGGAAAAAGGGGCAATCACGGCGGCTGGACCTGGGGCACCCCATGACCATGTGGGGGCTGATCCTGGCTGCGGCGCTGCTGCTGGCGGGCAGCGGTTTCGCCGGCTTCGGCATCGCGCGGGTCATGCTGGAGAGCCAGCCGCTGCAGGAACTGCAGGCGCTGCGCGCCGAGGTCGTCGCCCAGCGCACCGAAGTCGCGGCGATCCGCGAGCAGGCCCAGGAGAATCTCAACGCGCTGTCCGTTCGCCTCGGTCAGCTCAACGCCCACGTCATCCGCCTGGATGCGCTAGGTGATCGCCTGACGCGCATGGCGGGCCTCGAAGAAGGCGAATTCAGTTTCCAGACCGCGCCCGCGCAGGGCGGCCCCGAAGTCAGCTTCGACACCGAAACCGAGCCCGCTCCCGACCTCCTCGCCAGCCTCGACGTCCTCGAATCGCAGCTCGTCAACCGCGCACAGCAGCTGACGGTGCTTGAAAACCTCCTCATGAACCGCAACCTGCAGGATCAGGTAATGCCTGCAGGCAGGCCGATCACCAAGGGCTGGCTGTCATCCTATTTCGGCGTCCGCAATGATCCCTTCACCGGCAAGCGCGCCCGCCATTACGGCCTCGACTTCGCCGGCGCCGAAGGCGCGGAGGTGATTGCCGTGGCCGCCGGCGTGGTGACCTATTCCGGGCCGCGTTACGGCTACGGCAACATGGTCGAGATCAACCATGGCAACGGCTTCGTCACGCGTTACGCGCACAACAAGGAGAACCTGGTGGGCGTGGGCGACGTGGTGAAGAAGGGCCAGATCGTCGCCTACATGGGCTCCAGCGGGCGCTCGACCGGCCCGCACGTGCACTTTGAAGTCCTGCAGAACGGCAAGGTCGTCAATCCCTTGCAGTACATCCGGGATTAGCCCCAGCCCGCGTTGACGCGCGGGCTCGACTGCCGTAAAAACCGGTCCTTTGCTTTCCCGTCGTTCATGCGGCCGCCAGGCCGCGAAGCCCGTGTTCGGGCGAATTCGCGAGTAGGAATCAATGATAGGCAGAGTCATCAAGAAGATCTTCGGCAGCCGCAATGAGCGTCTGCTGCGCGCCATGTCGCGCCAGGTTGCCGCCGTCAACGCGCTGGAAGCGGAGTTCGAGAAGCTCAGCGACGACGAACTCAGGAACAAGACCGCCGAGTTCCGCGAGCGGCTGGCGAACGGCACGGCGCTCGATGACCTGCTGCCCGAAGCCTTCGCGGCGACGCGCGAGGCGGCACGCCGCAAGCTCGGCATGCGCCATTTCGACGTGCAGCTCATCGGCGGCATCACCCTGCACAGCGGCAAGATCGCAGAGATGAAGACCGGCGAAGGCAAGACGCTGGTCGCCACGCTTGCCGCTTACCTGAACGCGCTGCCCGCCAAGGGCGTGCACGTGGTCACCGTGAACGATTACCTCGCCGAGCGTGACGCCAACTGGATGCGTCCCGTCTACGAGGCCCTGGGCCTTACCGTCGGCGTGATCAAGGCCGGCCAGTCGCCGGACGAAAAGCGCGCCGCCTACGCCGCCGACATCACCTACGGCACCAACAACGAATACGGCTTCGATTACCTGCGCGACAACATGGCTTTCCAGATGAGCCAGAAGGTGCAGCGCGGCCTGCATTACGCCATCGTCGACGAGGTCGACTCGATTCTCATCGACGAGGCGCGCACCCCGCTGATCATCTCCGGTGCGGTGGAAGACTCCACCGAGCTGTACGTGCGCATCGACAAGATCGTGCCGAAACTGCAGGCCTCCGAGGACGAAGGCGAGACCGGCGACTACGTCATCGACGAGAAGAGCAAGCGCGCTTACCTCACCGAGCAGGGACAGGAGCGCGTCGAGCAGCTGCTCAAGCAGGCCGGCATCCTTCCCGAGGGCGACGGTCTGTATGACGCGCAGCACATCAGCCTTCTGCATCACGTCGATGCCGCGCTGCGCGCCCACGCGCTGTATCGCAAGGACGTCGAATACATCGTCAAGGATGGCCAGGTGGTCATCGTCGACGAGTTCACCGGCCGCACCATGCCGGGCCGCCGCTGGTCCGACGGCCTGCACCAGGCGATCGAGGCGAAGGAAGGCGTCAGGATCCAGTCGGAAAACCAGACGCTGGCTTCCATCACCTTCCAGAACTACTTCCGCATGTACGGCAAGCTGTCCGGCATGACCGGCACGGCTGACACGGAAGCGTTCGAGTTCCAGCAGATCTACGGCCTGGAAGTGGTCGTGATCCCGACCAACAAGCCGATGGCGCGCAAGGACCTGCCTGACCAGGTGTTCCTCAACAGCGCCGCGAAGTTCAAGGCCATCCTGGCCGACATCCGCGATTGCCACGAGCGCGGCCAGCCGGTGCTGGTGGGCACGACGTCCATCGAGACCTCCGAGCTGCTGTCCGAGCTCCTGAAGAAGGAAAGGATTCCGCACGAGGTGCTGAACGCCAAGCACCATGCCCGCGAGGCGGAGATCGTCGCGCAGGCCGGCAGGCCGGGCGCGGTCACCATCGCCACCAACATGGCCGGCCGCGGCACCGACATCGTGCTTGGCGGCAATCTCGAGGCCGAGCTCGCCGGCATCGACCCTGAAGACACCGCCGCGCGCGAGCGCGCCCGCAAGGAATGGGAAGAGCGCCATCGCCAGGTGCTTGAGGCCGGCGGCCTGCACATCATCGGCACGGAACGACACGAATCCCGCCGCATCGACAACCAGCTGCGCGGCCGCGCCGGCCGCCAGGGCGACCCGGGCTCCAGCCGCTTTTACCTGTCCATGGACGACAACCTGATGCGCATCTTCGGCGGCGAGCGCATGAAGGGCCTGATGGAAAAGCTGGGCATGAAGGAAGACGAGGTCATCGAGCACCGCTGGGTGACCAAGCGCATCGAGGACGCGCAGCGCCGCGTGGAAGCGCACAACTTCGACATCCGCAAGAGCCTGCTGGAGTACGACGACGTCGCCAACGACCAGCGCCGCGTGATCTACGAGCAGCGCGACGAGCTGATGGCCGCGGACGACATTTCCGAGATGATCGCCACCATCCGCGCCGACGTGGTCAACACGGTGATCGACGAGCACATTCCGCCGCAGTCACTGGTGGAGCAGTGGGATGTCGAAGGCCTCACCCGCAAGCTGGAACAGGAGTTCGGCCTGCAGTTCGATGTCGCCGCGAAGCTCGAGGAAGACAAGCAGCTGCACGAGGAAGGCCTGCGCGAGCTGATCCTCAAGGCGCTGGAGGAATCCTACGCGGCCAAGGAAGCCATCGCCGGCGCGCCCGCCGTACGCCACATGGAGAAGGCGGTGATGATGGAGCGCCTCGATACGCTGTGGAAGGAACACCTCGCCGCGATGGATTACCTGCGCCAGGGCATCCACCTGCGCGGCTACGCGCAGAAGAACCCGAAGCAGGAGTACAAGCGCGAAGCCTTCGAGATGTTCTTCATGATGCTTGAGCGCATCAAGCGCGAGACCATCTCCATCGTCTCGCGCGTGCAGGTGCGCACCGAGGAAGAAATCGCGCGCATGGAAGAGGAACGCCGCCAGCGGGCGGCCGCGCGCCAGATGCAGTTCCAGCACGCCAACCCGAGTGCCGCCGGAAGTGACGCCGAGGAGAGACGGGAAACGCCGGAAACCTTCGTGCGCGAAGGGCGCAAGGTGGGCCGGAACGAGCCCTGTCCATGCGGCTCGGGCCGCAAGTTCAAGCATTGCCACGGCAAGCTGTGATCCTGACGACGCCACCGCTGCCCGCGGTGGCGTTTTTTCTCTCGCCATGAAACACCTGCACGTCATGGTTGGCATCCTTCGCGATCGCGAGGGCCGCGTCCTGATTTCCCGGCGTACGGTTGACCGCGCCCATCCCGGACGCTGGGAATTCCCCGGCGGCAAGCTGGAAGCCGGCGAGGCGCCGGAAGCGGGCTTGCGGCGCGAGTTGCGCGAGGAGCTCGGCATCGTCGCCGGGCGCATGCGTCCGCTGATCCGCATTCATCACGACTATCCCGATTTCCGCGTCCTGCTCGACGTGCGCGAGCTCGAATCCTTTGGCGGCGAGCCGCAATCGCTGGAAGGCCAGGCCTTGCGCTGGCTGCGGCCGGAGGAGCTCGATAGCGCCGATATCCTCGAGGCCGACGCGCCCATCATCCGTGCCCTGCGGTTGCCAGACGCCTTGCTGGTCACGCCCGACCCGCGTGCAACGCCGAACTTCCTGCAAGGCCTCGAGACTGCGGTCGCGGATGGTGTGCGGCTCGTGCAGCTGCGTGCGCCGTCGCTGGACGAAGGCGAATACCTCGATCTGGCGCGACAGGTTCTGGATGTCTGTCGCCGGCACGATGCGCGGCTGCTGCTCAATGCCGATCCTGCCGTACTGCTCGCGGTGGATGCCGACGGCATTCATCTCAATGGCAGGCGGCTTGCACGCATCGGCGAACGGCCTGTCCCGAAGGGAAAATGGCTGTCGGCGTCCTGCCATGATCGCAGGGACCTGGAGCTTGCCGCGCGCTGCGGCGTGGATTTCGTGTTGCTGGGGCCGGTAATGCCGACCGCCACGCATCCGCAGGCGCTGCCGCTGGGCTGGCATGGTTTCGAAAGGCTGGTGGAGGATGCTTGCTTCCCGGTATATGCGCTGGGCGGCATGCATCCGCGGGACATCGAGCGCGCCCGTCTCGCCGGCGGCCAGGGCATCGCCGCGATCCGCTCGCTCTGGAACGGCTAATCGCCGGCGTCGCTGCCGTCCGGCGGAACCGGGTCTCCGGGGATCGTGTGCTCTTCCATGAACCACGCGCCGAGGTCGACCATCTTGCAGCGCTCCGAGCAGAACGGTTTCCAGCGCGAGGCGTCCGTCCACGGCACCGGGGCTCCGCAGCGTGGGCACTCGACGACGGTGATCTTGTTCTCGCTCATGATCAGATCTGGCAGATGGCGAGCTGGAAGGGTACATCTTCCTGCCGTTGGCGGGGTCGTTCGCCGGCATCGGGCTGTTCCAGGAAACGCACCGTGAAGCGGTGACGCCCGCCGGAAATCTCCGGGAAGACGCCGCTGTCCGGCGGCAGCAACACGCGGATCAATTGGGTCGCCATGCCACTGTCCAGGGTGCGATGGAACATTCCGCCATTCGCCACTTCCTGGGTGGGAACGGCGCTTTCGCGCAACAGCATCAGGATGAGGCGCAGGCCGCGGTCCAGCGCATCCAGTTCGCCAAACCAGCGTGCCAGCTGTTCCTGGCGCTTCTCGGCGGGCAGGCCCAGCCAGTGTTGCAGCGAGGGCAGGTCAAAGCTGCAGGTGCCGCCGGGAATGGACATGCGCTGCTTCACGGCGGACAGGAACTCGTTTTCCTTCAGGCTGCGGCCGAGCTGCGCGCCGGAAGCATCCAGCCGCCGGCCGACCTTCTCCAGGCTCTGCACGATGTTGTCCAGCCTTGCCGTGTCTATGCCCGGCCGGGAACGCAGCCGCGAGAGGGCCTGCGCCTGGCGTTCCATTTCCCTTAGCGCGTCGCTGCGCACGTCACCGCGGCTGAGAATGGCGAGGATTTCCAGCAGCGCGGTCAGCGCCGCGCGATTGTCCCAGGGATCGGTGCCGGCAGCGTAGCGCTGTGCTCCGGCAAACAGGTGCTCGAGGCGCATGAAGGTGCGCACCCGCTCGTTCAGCGGCAGCTCGTAGGCCAGCCAGCGTGAGGTTTTCGTGTCGCTCATGCGGTCATTCTGAAGGACGGTGCGCAGGACCGGCAAACGGGCCTGCGAGTTCGAGATAGCGCTCGTGCTGCCGGGTCACCGCATCGTGCAAGGCGTCGATGCCGGCGTCGTTGACGATCACGTCGGTGGCGACCTTCAGCCGTGCCTCGCGGCTCGCCTGCGCCGCCAGGGCTTGCTCCGCCTGTTCGCGCGTGCTGCCGTCGCGCGCCATCAGGCGGGCGATCTGCGTCTCCTCGGGCACGTCGATGACCAGCACCCGGTCGAATCGCGAAGCGAAGCCGCCCTCGGCCAGCAGCGGAATCTCGATGATCGCGTAGGGCGTTTCGAGCGTCGCGAGCTCGCGTTCCAGCTGCTCGAGGATGAGCGGATGCAGCAGTGCATCCACCTGCCGGCGATCTTCGGGGTGACTGAATATCCGTGCCCGCAAGGCGGCGCGATCGAGCCGGCCCGCGTCATCCAGGATGTCTTCGCCGAAGTGCCCGACCAGCGCATCCAGTCCGGGTGCACCCGGTTCGACGACGTCGCGGGCGATGCGATCGGTGTCGATCACGGGAACGCCGAGTTCGCGGAAGCGCGCAGCCGCGGTGGACTTGCCGCTGGCGATGCCGCCGGTCAGGGCAACGCGCAGCATCTCAACGGTACAGGCCGAGATACCAGCCGATGATTGCGTCGCCCCAGAGGAAGGCGACCAGGCCGGCGATGGCGAGATAGGGGCCGAACGGCATGGGCTGGGCGCGGTCGCGTCCCTGGATGGCGATGGCGGCGATGCCAAGCACCGCGCCCGCCGCGGCCGCAAGCAGGATCACCAGCGGCAGCTGCTGCCAGCCCAGCCAGGCGCCGAGCGCGGCGAACAGCTTGAAGTCGCCATAGCCCATGCCTTCCTTGCCGGTCAGCAGCTTGAACAGCTGGAACACGGTCCAGAGGCTGAGATAACCGGCGGCGGCGCCGATGATGGCGTCCTGGGGCGGGACAAAGACGTTGCCGAGGCTGAACAGCAGGCCGAGCCAGAGCAGCGGCAGGGTGAGATCATCCGGCAGCAGCTGATGGTCGATGTCGATGAAGGTCAGCGCGATCAGCAGCCACGCGAACAGGATTGCGCCTACGCCTGCCCAGCTCGCGCCGAACTTCCAGGCCATGAATGCGGCCAGCAGGCCGCTCAGGATTTCGATCGCGGGATAGCGCAGCGAGATCGGCGCGCGGCAGGCGGCACAACGGCCGCGCAGCAGCAGCCAGCTCAGCACCGGCACGTTCTGCCAGGCGCGAATCATTGCGCCGCAGTGCGGGCAGCGCGAGCGCGGCGCCAGCAGGGTGAACGGCTCGGAGGGCTCCTCCGGCAGGTCGAGGAGTTCGCGCGCCTGGGCCTTCCAGCCGCGGTCGAGCATGACCGGCAGGCGGTGGATCACCACGTTGAGAAAGCTGCCCACCAGGAGGCCGAGAACCGCGCAGATGGCGATCCAGGCAGGCGGATGATTCTGGATCGCCAGCAGGATGTCAGACACGTCGCGCTCCGTTGGCAGGCGGGATCAGACCACCGAACCCATCTTGAAGATCGGCAGGTACATGGCGACGACCAGGCCGCCGACGAGAATGCCGAGGATGGCCATGATCATCGGCTCCATCAGCGCCGACATGTTGTCGACGGCGTCGTCCACCTCGGCTTCGTAGAAGTCGGCGACCTTCGCCGCCATGGCATCGATGGAACCGGATTCCTCGCCGATGGCGATCATCTGTACCGCCATGTTGGGGAACAGGCCGGTCTGGTCCATGGCAAGGTTGAGCTGCTGGCCGGTGGCGACCTGGTCGCGGATCGCCAGCACACCCTGTTCGTAGATGATGTTGCCGGTGGCGCCCGCCACCGACTGCAGCGCCTCCACCAGCGGCACGCCGGCAGCGAACATGGTCGATAGCGTGCGCGCGAAGCGGGCGATGGCCGCCTTGGTGATGATCATGCCGACCACCGGAATCTTCAACGTGATGCGGTCGAGCGTCTCGCGGAACTTGCGCGAGCGCTTCTTGGCGAAGACGAACGCGGATATGGCGCCGCCAATGACCACCAGGATGAACAGGCCCTTGTCGCGCACGTATTCCGACAGGGTGATCACCATCTTGGTGAAGGCCGGCAGGTCCGCGCCGAAGCCCTTGAACAGGTCCTCGAACTGCGGAATCACGTAGACGAGCAGGATGGCGGTGACGATGAAGGCGATTACCAGGATGGAGATCGGGTAGGTCAGCGCCTTCTTGATCTTCTTCTTGATCGCCTCGGTCTTTTCCTTGTAGGTGGCGATCTTGTCGAGCAGCGTTTCCAGCGCACCGGCCTGTTCGCCGGCTTCCACCAGGTTCACGAACAGGTCGTCGAAATACAGCGGATGCCGCGCCAGCGCCTCGGCAAGGTTCGCCCCCGCCTCGACGTCGGCCTTGATGGTCATGATGAGGTCCTGCATGCGCGGGTTCTCATGGCCCTTGCCGACGATGTCGAAGGACTGCACCAGCGGCACGCCGGCGGCCATCATGGTGGCCATCTGGCGGCTGAAGACTGCGATGTCCCCCGTGGTGATCTTCTTGCCCTTGGCAGCGGCGGCTGCCGCGCTCTGCTTCTTGATGCGGATGGGGTTGATGCCCTGGCGGCGGAGGTCCGCCTTCACCAGCGCCTCGCTCGGCGCCATGGCCTTGCCCTTCACCCGGTTGCCGCGCTTGTCGGTGCCTTCCCAGGTGAAATTGAACTGTTTCTTCGCTGCTGCCTGAGCCATGGAAGATCCCTGCGTTCGTTGATGATTATTCGATCGTCACGCGGTTCAGCTCCGCGAGGTCGATGATGCCGTCCTTGACCTTCTTGAGCCCCGACTTGCGGAGATCCCAGATGCCTTCCTTCTCGGCCTGGTCGGCGATCTGCATGGCGTTGCCACCGGCCATGATGATGCGGCCCATGGCCTCGCTCACCGGCATGACCTGGTAGATGCCGGTACGGCCCTTGTAGCCGTCGTTGCAGTTGTCGCACCCCCTGGGGCCGTAGATGGTCAGACCCGAGTCGATCTCCTCGTCGGTGAAGCCCTCCTTGCGCAGCGCCTCGGCCGGGATGTCCAGCGGCTGCTTGCAGTGCTGGCACAGCCGTCGCGCCAGTCGCTGGGCGATGATCAGGTTGACCGCGGAAGCGATGGAGAACGGCGGCACGCCCATGTCGGCGAGACGCGTCAGTGTCTTCGGCGCGTCGTTGGTATGCAGGGTGGACAACACGAGGTGGCCGGTCTGCGCGGCCTTGATCGCGATCTCGGCCGTCTCGAGGTCTCGAATCTCACCCACCAGGATCACGTCGGGGTCCTGGCGCAGGAAGGCCTTCAGCGCCGCCGCGAAGGTCAGGCCAACGCGTGGGTTCACGTTCACCTGGTTCACGCCGGGCAGCTGGATTTCCGCCGGGTCCTCGGCGGTGGAGATGTTGCGGTCCGGCGTGTTGAGAATGTTCACGCCCGTGTACAGCGAGACGGTCTTGCCGGAGCCGGTGGGGCCGGTGACCAGGATCATGCCGTAGGGCTTGGAGAGCGCGTCGAGATACAGCTGCTTCTGGAAGTCCTCGTAACCGAGCGCGTCGATGCCGAGCTTGGCGCTGGACGGGTCGAGGATACGCAGCACGATCTTCTCGCCCCAGAGCGTCGGGCAGGTGTTGACACGGAAGTCGATCGCCCGCGTCTTGGACAGCTTCATCTTGATGCGGCCGTCCTGCGGCACGCGGCGCTCGGCGATGTCCATGCGCGACATGACCTTCAGGCGCGCCGCCAGCTTGCCGGCGAGCGCGATGGGCGGCTGCGCGATCTCGTGCAGCATGCCGTCCATGCGGAAGCGCACGCGGTAGAACTTCTCGTAGGGCTCGAAGTGAATATCGGATGCGCCCTTGTTGATCGCGTCCAGCAGCACCTTGTTGACGAAGCGCACCACCGGCGCGTCATCGACGTCCTCGCGGCCGAGGTCTTCCTCATCGTCCCCGGCGGAGACCTCGAGATTGTCGAGATCATCCAGCTCGCCGCCGGCCAGTTCCTGCATGGAGGTATCGGCGGCCTCCAGCGCCTTCTCGATGGTCTTCTGGAGCTTGTCTTCCTCGACGACGATCGGTTCCACCGTCATGCCGGTGTGGAACTTGATCTCGTCCAGGGCGGCAAGGTTGGTGGGGTCGGAAATCGCCACGAACAGGCGCTTGCCGCGCCTGAAGATGGGCAGGGCGTGGTGCTTCTGCACCAGCTTGGAATCGACCAGCTTGACGATATCCGTGTCGATCTCGACCGCGCCAAGGTCCAGCATGGGCACGCCGAATTCTGCGGAAGCGGCATTGGCGATGTCCGCGGGCTTGGCCAGCTTCTTCTCCACCAGCAGGGCGACGAAGGGCTGGCGGTTCTTGATGGCTTCCTGGAAGGCTTTCTGGGCGGGTTCCTCGGCCAGGATGCCGTCCATCACCAGGCGGCGGCCGAGGCCGCTCAGGTTGGTCTTGACTGTCGGTGTCGCCACGAGTTTTCCCCGAAGAATGAAGGACCTGCGCGAGCATGGTCGAAACGGCTCAATACTATTAACAAGTGGGCCGCGTGTCCAAGACACAGTACGCTGTTTCACCGATGGCAGCGCGCTTTTCGCAGGGGAAAAGCCGTAAGAGGGCGCAAGGCAGGCAAAGAAAAAGCCCGGCCGAAGCCGGGCTTTTGGTCAAGCACGATATCGCTGATATCGATTAGGGCGTCGGCGCCGCCGAAGGACGGCAGTTGGCCGGACGGTATTTGGCTTCCAGGTTGCCACCCGTGCAGTCGACGGTCAGGCCAGTGGCCGCAGCCGTGAACTCGAAAGCCCAAGTCTGGCCGTTCGCGGTACCGCCAGCGTTTTCGACAGTGATCGTCACGGTGCCGACGTCGGTGCCGGTGGCAGCGTAGGTCGTGCCCGTGGCGAATTCCGAGGCGTCCAGCATGGCGATGATGTCGGTAACGACATCGTCACCCGCGGCCGGCATCGAGCCGTTCGACGCATAGGATTCGTACAGGGTGGTCTTGGCCGACGCCATCAGGCCGGCGATTTCAGACATCTTGGCGCGGATGGTGTAGTCCTGGTAGGCCGGGACCGCCACGGCGGCCAGGATGCCGATGATCGCAACCACGATCATCAGTTCGATAAGGGTGAAACCCTTCTGAACGTTCTTCATGTGTCTATCCCCATGGTGATGGAACGGTTTGTCAGGTGATGTAGCACCTGCCATTCAGGATGCATTTGCCGTGCCAACTGGGGAAAGGCGTGGTTGAGCCTTTTGCTGCGCGGGAACGAGGCGCCAAACCGGTCTCTGTTTGACAAATTGTCACAAAGTGACAATCGAAAGCCAAAAGAAAGCCCGGCGGAGCCGGGCTTTCTGATTACTGGCAGCCGGAAGGCAGATACTTGATGTCCATCGCATTGCCACCGCCCGGAGCGCAGGTCCAGTTCACGATGCGGTTGTTGGTGGAGACGGTGGGGGTAATGGTAAACGTCTTTCCCTGAATCGCCGCATTCACTGGCGCCGCGCTTCGCATGGTGACGGTGATGATGCATTCGTCATCATGAGTTGCACTTTCCGTATAGCGGCCACGTTCGTTGTCGTCATACGTACCTGCCGCGGGGCAGTCCCCCTGAGAGGAATGAAATTCCGAGAGCGAGGTCTTCAACGCGCCCGCCGTGGCAACGGCTTCGGATACCTGCGAGCGTGCGACGTAATCCTGGTATGCGGGAATCGCCACAGCGGCCAGGATACCGATGATGGCGACCACGATCATGAGTTCGATGAGCGTGAAGCCGCTCTGCTTGTGCTTCATTTCCATGTCGTTCTCCTTCCTGGAGTTGATCCGCGTCATCGGATGATGACGTCGCAAGGGGTTTTGCAAGCGCAGTGCCAACTACGCGGCTGGTGACGAAAACGCAGCGGAAGTTGCGCGCAATGCGCATCCAGGTGCACGCAACAGGTTTTTCTGATCTCGCGCGTGAATGAAAACGCAGAAGTGATCAATCAGCGTGGCTGTAGCGTGGAAGCGCGGCGGGAAAAGATTCACGCAAGGAGCGGTGGTGAACAAAGGGTGACAAAAGGGAGAAGGGAGAAGGCCGAAAGCTGCGAGTCTTCTACCTTCTCCCTTCTGCTTTTTTAGTGCTGCGCAAGACGAGCGAGAGCCGTCCTCTTATTTCTTACAACCCTCAATCCTCCAGCCCCAGCTTCTCGATGCGATACCGCAGTTGCCTGAGAGTCAGTCCAAGCAGCCGGGCGGCGCGGGTCTTGTTGTAGCGGGTCTTTTCCAGCGCTTCGACGATGGCCTGCTTCTCCGGGTCGCCCAGGCGGCTGGGCGGGGCTTCGACCACGGGAGGCTGGTCTTCCGTGCGCCGCGCGGGGGCATTGGCCTCGTTGCTGCGCCTTACCTGGATGTCGCCGGCGTCGATAAGGTCGCCGCCGGAGAGCGTGACGGCGCGCTCGAGGATGTTTTCCAGTTCACGCACGTTGCCCGGGAAGTCGTGTGAAAGCAGCTTTTGCATGGCCGCGTCGGTGACTCGCGGCCGGGCAAAGCCGAGGTTCGCCGCAAGCTTGCCGAGCAGCGAATCCACCAGCTGCGGAATGTCCTCGCGCCGCTCGCGCAGCGCCGGCAGGCGCAGCTCGATGACGTTGATGCGGTAGTAAAGGTCCTCGCGGAAATCGCCATCGGCGACGAGCTTGCCGAGATCGCGGTGGGTGGCGGAAAGAATCCGCACGTTCACCGGCACCTCGCGTGCCGCGCCGACCGGGCGCACGCATTTTTCCTGGATGACGCGCAGCAGCTTCACCTGCATGTGCAGCGGCAGGTCGGCGACTTCGTCGAGGAACAGCGTGCCGCCGTCGGCGGCCTGGAACAGGCCTTCCTTGTCGGCATGCGCGCCGGTGAAGCTGCCCTTGCGGTGTCCGAAGAACTCGCTTTCCATCAGCTCGGATGGAATCGCGCCGCAGTTCACCGGCACGAAGGGCTGGCCGGCGCGCGGTCCGGATTCATGGATGAGCCGGGCGGCGAGCTCCTTGCCGGTGCCGGACTCGCCGCTGATGTGCACCGGCGCCTGGCTGCGCGCGACCTTGGCGATCATCTCGCGCACCCGATGGATCGCCTGGGAGTCGCCCAGCAGCTGCGGGCGCGAGGCGTCCGCGGGCGTTTCCTTGATGGCCTCGCCGAGGGTGAGCGCGGAGTTCACCAGCCGGCGCAGGTCGTTCACGTCCAGCGGCTTGGAAACGAAGTCGAAGGCGCCGAGCTTGAGCGCCTGCACCGCGGATTCGACGTTGCCGTGCGCGGTGATCACCGCCACCGGCATTTCCGGACGGTGTTCCTGTATCCACTTGACGAGATCGAGGCCGTTGCCGTCCGGCATGCGCATGTCGGTCAGGCAAAGGTCGGGGCGCTGTTCGAGGATCTGCACCTCGGCCTCGCGCACGCCCGCTGCCTGCAGCGTGGCGAGTCCCATGCGCTCCAGCGTGATGGCGAGCAGGTCGCGGATGTCCGGCTCGTCGTCGACGACGAGTACGCGCGCCGCGCGCGTCGCGGTCTTCAGTTCAGCCATGCGGGTTCGTCCTGGAAACGGATGCGGAAGCAACTGCGGCCGTCGCCGTCCTTCCCGTATTTGAGCGTGGCATGATTGCATTCACACAACTCGCGTGCAACGAACAGCCCAAGGCCAGTGCCGCTGCGCGAGTGCGTATAGAAAGGTTCGAAGACGCGATTGACGATGCTGCTGTCGATGCCGGGGCCGAAGTCGACCACGTCCAGCCACACCGTGCCGCCGCCCAGCGTGCGCGACAGCCGCAGTATCGCCAGCTGCCCGTCCTCGGTGGCGCCGGCGTGGTGGCGGGCGTTTTCCAGCAGGTTGAGCAGGATCTGCCGCAGGTGACCGGGATCGATGCGCACATGCACCTCGTCGCCGGTGGTGTCCAGTTCGACGGCGTCCAGCGGCATGCCGTTGGTGTCGCAGTACTCCATGACGAAGTCGCGCAGCCAGGCGGTGATTTCCAGGCGTTCGGGGTGGAACTGCTCGCGGCGACCGAGCTGCAGGATGCTTTCCACCACCTCGTTCACGCGCATCGCCTGCTGGCGGATGATGCCCACGAAGCGGCGGTCCTCGGCGGCGAGGTGGTCGGATTCTTCCAGCAGCTGGCCGGCGTGGGAGATCGCGCCGATGGGATTGCGCACCTCGTGCGCGATGCTGGCGGTCAGCCGTCCCAATGCCGCCAGCTTCATCTGCTGGATTTCCTCGGCGACCTTCTCGGCATTTTCCAGGAAGATCATCAGGCTGCCGTCGCGGAAGTCGCCGATGTTCTGGACCTGCGGGATGTAGAGCGTGCCGTCGGCGCCGCGCAGGCTGCCCGTGTAGGTGCCGCCCTTGCGCCAGGCGGCGACCACGTTGCGCAGCTGCGGCGAAATGCCGGCCTCGCGGCCGATCACGTTGCCGCCGAGGTCCAGGAAGCGCATCGCCGCGGCATTGATCTGGCGGATGCGGTCATCGGCATCCACCACCACCACGCCCGAACCCAGGTTCTGGATGATCAGGTTGTTGACCTGCGACAGGTTGGCGAGGTCCAGGCCGCGGCGGGTGGCGAGCGCCTCGCTCTCGCGGGCCCGTTCGGCGACCCAGGAGCTGACCAGCGCGGTGGCAAAGAAGATCGCGCCCATGATGCCGGCGCGGGTGTAACCGTAGGAGTCGGCGAAGCCGCGCAGCATGGACAGGAACTGTTCGCCGAGCACGGCGAGTGACACCAGCGCCGCGTACAGCAGCGCCAGCCGCCGGTCCAGCAGCACGCTCGCGGCAGCGACCACTACGAACAGCAGGTTGGGCAGGCCGCTGGACTGGCCGCCCGAGGCGTGGGTCAGCAGGATGATGGCGGCGAGATCCGCCAGCAGCTGGATGACCGTCTGCCAGAACAGCGGCGGCTTGCGCGTCTGCAGGGTGAAGCTGGCGATGAGCGCGAGCGCAAAGTAGGCGACGCCGGTGTACAGGTACAGCTGCGGATACTCGCTGCCCAGGAGGTGGCGGTTCTCCTGGAAGAACATCAGCGTGAAGGCGCCGGCGGCGATGGCGCGGAACAGGTTCAGCAGCCGGAGCACCCGCCAGCGCATTTCCTGGTCGCCGGGCGCGCGGTCGCTGATGCGGATGCCGAACAGCGTGCTCGAACCGGTCACGGACGAATTCCCGCGTTTTTTGCGAAATGACGCGGTTTGCGCCAGAATACGCGCCTCATTTTTGCCCCCCAATCAATCACCGGAACACGCCAAGCCCATGAATCTCCACGAATATCAATCGAAGCAACTGTTCGCGCATTATGGCATGCCGATCCCCCGCGGAAAGGTGGCTGATTCTGCCGCTTCCGCCGTCGCCGCTGCCGAGGAACTCGGCGGCAACCTGTGGGTGGTGAAGGCCCAGGTCCACGCCGGCGGCCGCGGCAAGGCCGGCGGCGTCAAGCTGTGCCGCACGCTGGACGAGGTCCGCGAGGCCGCCAGCAACATGATCGGCATGCAGCTCGTCACCCACCAGACGGGCCCCGAGGGCCTGCCGGTGCGGCAGCTGCTGATTGAAGCCGGTTCCGACATCGCGCGCGAGCTGTATCTTTCGGTCGTCGTGGACCGCGCCACCGAGCGCGTCACCTTCATGGCGTCCACCGAAGGCGGCATGGACATCGAGGAAGTCGCCGAGAAGACCCCGGAGAAGATCTTCCGCATCGCCATCAACCCGGCGGCCGGCCTGCAGGACTACCAGGTACGCGAGCTGGCCTTCGGCCTCGGCATCGCCAAGGACCAGTTCAAGGACTTCGCCAGGGTGGTGAAGGGCCTGTACAACATGTTCATGGACAAGGATGCGTCGCTGGTCGAGATCAACCCGCTGATCATCACCACCGACAACCGCGTCGTGGTGCTGGACGCCAAGGTCAACCTCGACGACTCCGCCATGTTCCGCCACCCGGACCTGGCCGAGATGCGTGATCCGACGCAGGAAGACGAGAAGGAAAACATCGCCCACGAGCACGGCTTCAACTACGTCTCGCTGGACGGCAACATCGCCTGCATGGTCAACGGCGCCGGTCTTGCCATGGCCACCATGGACATCATCAAGCTGCACGGCGGCGATCCGGCCAACTTCCTGGACGTCGGCGGCGGCGCCACCAAGGAACGCGTCACCGAGGCGTTCAAGCTCATTCTTTCCAACCCCAAGGTCGAGGCCATCCTGGTCAACATCTTCGGCGGCATCGTGCGCTGCGACCTGATCGCCGAGGGCGTGATCGCCGCGGTGAAGGAAGTCGGCGTCAAGGTGCCGGTCGTCGCGCGCCTTGAGGGCACCAACGTCGAGAAGGGCCGCGAAATGCTGGCCAACTCGGGGCTTGCGATCACGCCTGCGACCGATCTCACCGACGCGGCGCAGAAGGTCGTGGCGGCTGCCAAGGCCTGAGACATCTGACAAAAGAATTCATTGCAGGAAATCGATAATGAGCATTCTGATCAACAAGAACACGAAGGTGATCACCCAGGGCTTCACCGGCAAGCAGGGCACCTTCCACTCCGAGCAGGCGATTGCCTACGGCACGCAGCTGGTCGGCGGCGTCACCCCGTACCGCTCGGGCGAGACGCATCTCGACCGCCCGGTGTTCGACACCGTGCGTGCCGCCGTGGACGCCACCGGCGCCGACGCTTCCATGATCTTCGTGCCGCCGCCGTTCGCGGCCGACGCCATCCTTGAAGCCGCCGAGGGCGGCATCAAGGTGATCGTGTGCATCACCGAGGGCATTCCGGTCACCGACATGATCCGTGTCAAGGCCGCGCTCAAGGACTATCCCGATGTTCGCCTCATCGGCCCGAACTGCCCGGGCGTGATCACGCCGGGCGAGTGCAAGATCGGCATCATGCCGGGCCACATCCACAAGCCCGGCCGCATCGGCATCGTGTCGCGTTCCGGCACGCTGACCTATGAAGCCGTCCACCAGACCACGGGCAACGGCCTCGGCCAGACGACCTGCGTCGGCATCGGCGGCGACCCGGTGCGCGGCATGAACTTCATCGACGTGATCGAGCTGTTCGAGAAGGATCCGGACACCGACGGCATCATCATGGTCGGCGAGATCGGCGGCACCGACGAGGAAGCCGCCGCCGAGTTCATCAAGTCCAATGTCTCCAAGCCGGTGGTTGCCTACATCGCGGGCGTGACCGCGCCTCCGGGCAAGCGCATGGGCCATGCCGGCGCGATCATTTCCGGCGGCAAGGGTACGGCGGAAGAGAAGTACAAGGCGCTGGAAGCCGCGGGCGTGCGCACCGTGCGCTCCGCCGCCGAACTCGGCGACGCCATCCACGCGCTCGTCGCGGGCTGACGCCGCTTGCACTGGTAACGAAAATCCCCGCTTCTCGCGGGGATTTTTGTTGGGGACCATAGGACGTGAGACGCAAGACGTCTCACGAGGATGAGCTTATGAGCACATCGCTGCGAATCGTCATGGCGCAAGCGAACCTGCTGGTCGGGGACGTGGCCGGCAATCTTGCCTGCGTGCGACGCATGACGCTGGAGGCCATCGAGACGCTGGGCGCGGAGCTGGTGCTGTTCCCGGAGCTGACGCTCACCGGCTATCCGCCCGAGGACCTGCTCACGCATTCCGGGCTGCGCCGCCGCGTCGACGAGGCGCTCGCCGAGGCGCTCGCCATCGCGCCCGAAGCCTGGATCGGCATCGGTTATCCCGAATACGCCGACGACGGTCTCTACAATGCCTTCGCGCTGCTGCATGACGGGCGCATCGCCGCGAAGTATCGCAAGCAGCTGCTGCCCAACTACGGCGTGTTCGACGAGAAGCGCCATTTCGCGAACGGCATGGACAGCGTGGTTGCGGAAGTGAAGGGCATTCCGCTGGGACTCACCATCTGCGAGGACCTGTGGTTCCCCGGCGTCGCCACGCGCACGCGCGAGGCCGGTGCGAAGCTCATCCTCAACATTTCCGCTTCTCCCTTCCAGATCGGCCGCGAGGCGCATCGCGAGACGCAGGTGCTGGCCGCGCGCGTACGGGAATGCGGGCTGCCCATTGTCTACTGCAACCTGGTCGGCGGCCAGGATGAACTGGTGTTCGACGGCAATTCCCTGGCCATCAACGATGACGGCAAGGTCGCGGTGCGCGCGCCTTATTTCGTGCAGGGCTTGTATCCCGTGGACGTGAGCTTCGACGGTGCGCGCTGCGCGATCACAAAAGGCGAGGTGCATACCGAGCGCAGCCTGGAGGAAAGCGTCTATCGCGCGCTGGTCTGCGGCGTGCGCGATTACGTCGAGAAGAACGGTTTCAACGGCGTGATCATCGGCCTGTCCGGCGGCATCGACTCCGCGCTGACGCTGGCGATCGCCGTGGACGCGCTTGGACCCGAGCGCGTCGTCGCGGTGATGATGCCGTCGAAATACACCACGGACCTTTCGAGGAACGAGGCCTGGCGCCAGGCACAGATGCTCGGCGTCGAATATCACGTGCTGTCGATCGAGCAGCCGGTGGATGCCTTTCTCGAGGTGCTCGCGCCGCTGTTCGAGGGGACGAGCGCGGATACCACCGAGGAGAACGTGCAGGCCCGCGCGCGCGGCGTGCTGCTGATGGCGCTCTCCAACAAGACCGGCAGAATGGTGCTCACCACCGGCAACAAGAGCGAGTACGCGGTGGGCTATTCCACGCTGTATGGCGACATGGCCGGCGGGTTCGCCCCATTGAAGGATGTCTACAAGACGCTGGTCTATCGCCTCGCGCGCTATCGCAATGCGCTGTCGCCGGCGATTCCGGAAGCGGTGATAGAGCGCCCGCCTTCGGCGGAGCTTCGCCCCGGCCAGAAGGACAGCGATTCGCTGCCGCCTTACGACGTGCTGGATCCCATCCTGGAGGCGTATATCGAGGATGATCTCGGCTTCGAGGAGATCGTCGCGAAGGGCTTCGATGCGGCGACGGTGAGCCGCGTGCTCGACATGGTCAGCCGCAACGAATACAAGCGCCGGCAGGGGCCGCCGGGCATCAAGGTGAGCCGCCGGGCCTTCGGTCGCGAGCGGCGCTATCCGATCACTTCAGGCTATCGCCACACGCGGGTCAGCCGCGGCTGATTTCTAGTCGGCGTCGCGATTCACGATGACGGGAGCGCGGTGGGCGTTGGCCGCGAGGATGCGGCGGGCATTCTCGGCGAGATCGTCGAGGCCGAGCTCGGTGTACGCCTTGTCCATCACGATCAGTGCGTCGATCTCCGCCTGCGTGCCCTGAAGTTCGCGCAGCACGCGGTGGGCGCGCTGCAGGGCGGACACCCATGCGCCCTGCCGCAGGTAATGCTGGGCCACGTAGATCTCGTAGCGCGCGATTCTTTCCTTGAGCTCGATCATGCGCCGCTCGGCGTCGGCCGCGTAAGGGCTGTCCGGGAAGCGCGCGGTGAGCTGGCTGAAGTAGGTGAACGCCTGTTCGGCGTTGCCGACCTCGCGGCGCGCGGTGTCGATGTTGAACAATGACTGCAGCAGGCTGCGTGTCGCCTGGTAGTAGCCCATGCCGCGCATGTAATAGACGTAATCGATGTTCGGGTGGCGCGGATTCTCGCGGATGAAGCGTTCCGCCTCTTCCGACAGCGACTCCGGGTCTTCCATCTGCAGGTAGACGAACAGCATGTCCATGTGCGCCTGCGCGGCGTAATCGGTGAACGGATAGCGCGACAGGATGATGCGCAGCTGCCGTTCGGCGCGCAGGTAGTTTCCGGCGCGCATGCTGGTATGGGCGTCGCTGTAGAGCTTCTCGACGCTGGGCACGCGGCGGATCTCCTCGCTGGGGCCCGCGCAGGCGGCCAGCATCAGGACAAGACCGAGGAGTACGAAAAGACGCTGTGACATGCTGAACCCGTGCTGCTGTCTGCCAGACGGCGCCCTCATCGATGCTGCTAGAATGGCGGGCGCCGCGCGAAGGCCGCAGTATACCCGCGCGAGCAGGGCAGCCGCAGCAGCCATTTCGCGCTGCGCAGAATCTCCACTTTCCCGGTCCCCGAAT
>Ga0207873_1000943_pt1 | contig 29833 bp, 19 predicted proteins | sample BGWIniCompost_FD_187373 | JGI IMG/M metagenome (GOLD analysis project Ga0207873, IMG submission 187373) | Cellulose adapted compost microbial communities from Newby Island Compost Facility, Milpitas, CA, USA - BGW Initial Compost (SPAdes)... ...
CTTTGGAAAGCCGGCGGATCAAGCGACGATGAACAAATGTCCTGACCGTATCCGATCGCTCCTCCACTGGAGGTAGCACCCGTGGGCGTGATCGTAAATGCTACGTTTTTCGCACCCGTCGTATTGTAATACTCAATATCAAACTTATGGCTTCCTCCATCGAGGTATACATTGCCAGAGTAGGTGGCGGTATAGCCGTTCGTCAACTGTACGCCATCGAGGTACAACTTGACAAGGTCATCCCCCGTGAGCGTAATATTATAACTACCACAGGAAGGCGCCTCTTCACGGCGAAACCGAATCGAAAAGTCTTCTGCTGGCAATTCGCAGCCGTTCATCGTGACTGCATCGAAATCCTCCGTAAAATTCAACGACACCGAAGGTATGTCGAAATAGCCGAGATAACTGCCCAAGGCAAAATTGTCGGCACCATCATAGGCGTATGCCCTCCACACGCCGGGCACATACGAAACCTGATCCCCAGCAGGAACGAGAACCTCTACGCGGACAACATTCGAGTAAACGGTAGTAGCACCTACCGTAGCAGCGCGTCGGTAATAATATGTTCCTACACCGAGTGAACCCTGATCGTACGTGGCAGATTCTGCACCTGAAATATCAGTCCATGGTCCGCTTTCCGATGATGCGCTCTGCCATTGATAGGCAACCGTTCCGCTGCAGAACTCAGCGTCTTTTATGTTGGTAAATGCTATGGGATCGTACGGCGCGCTGCAGGCCATCTGATTGGTTCCGATGACACCACCTCCACCTGTTATTCCGGTTGACTCCTGATCGAACTCCAGATGGTTAGGGCCCACGTCGTTATAGTATTCAAGGATGAACTGGTGCAGACCGGCAGCAAGAAGGAGGTTAGCCGAGTACGTAGTTAAGGAGGACACAGATGTATAAGCGTCAATTACCAATACGCCATCTACATAAAGGCGCGCGCCTCCTCCTTGTACGCGTACCGTGAAATCATATCCGCCGCACGTAGCAATTACCTCCTGGCGCTTAAGGCGAACCGTGAAACCCTCTGCCGGAAGGTCGCATCCATTCACGGCGACTGCATCGAAGGTTTCCGTAAAGTCGGGTGCACTTTCCTCAAAGTAACCGAGGTAATTGCTGGAAGAATAGTTGTCAGCTCCCTCGTACGCGTAGGCCAGCCACGACGTGGTACCAAAGGACGACTGATCTCCTTCAGGAATGTCAACTATGACACTTATTTCATTGGACGTGACTGTTTGGACTCCGTCGGTCGCACGACGACGATACAAGTAATTACCCGCGGGCAGACCCGCAGGAGGATCGTACGTAGTGCCTGTAGCCCCAACAATGTCGGCCCAACCTCCGCTATTGAAATTTACTTCCCATTGATATGATGCAGGGCTGCCAGAACAGAACCTTGCGGGACTCAAACTGGCGAACGCAGCCGGATCCGCAGGATCGTCGCAAATGACCTGATCACCGCTCACCTGGCCCTCATAATCACCCGCATCAAAGTCGAAATCGAAACTGATTTGAGGAGATCCTGTGTTGTGAACATATTCGAGAACGAGCTCATATGTTCCACCGGTCAGATGCACGCTGGCCGTCCCGGTACCAGAGGTAATGTTAATCAGGAACGTATTGCCTCCATCGATACTGAGGCGCGCGATGTTATTGGATTGAACAGTGAAGGTATGCAGCCCGCATGTAAAGCTTTGCCGATTCTTGAACCGCACAGAGAAAGTCTCCAACGTAAATGAGCAGCCACCATCCGTTTGCCCGGTTGCAAACGTCTCATTAAACTCGGTAAGCTCATTCTTGGTACCCAGGAAGTTCGAACCAAAGCTGTTTAGGCCGTCATAAACAAATCCGTTCCAGCCGTCTGTTCCATAGAGCTCACTTACGGGCGGCTCCGGGCACTGCGCCCCGGACCGAAAGCCAACGCCAACAAGAATCCCAAGCAACGCAAAGAAACGAATCGGGGCCAGTCGCATCTGTTTTTCTCTTAAGAGCCTGCAAATATATCAGGGCAACGCCTTCGAGAGAAACCCTTTACAGGTCCTCGCAATGCCCTGAAAAATACTAATTGTTGGGTCGCGGTGTACCCTGTAAATACGCTGAGCGGGCGGCCAGGTAAACCCCTTACACGTAATATTTTAAGCGTTCTGTTACAAAATTTTCCCAAAATCCCCTTTGTTGAGCCCAAAATGCGTGTGGGGAAACAGGTCCACACGTAATAAAAATACCCGGATAGGCTGCGTGTTCGCACACGGCGCTTCGCTCCTCTCGCCCTTTCGTCATTTTCCCTATTTTGCCCCTCTAACACGTCTAACCGATGCTGAACCGTTCCTCCTTATTATTAAGTGCAGCCGTACTGCTGGTAGTCTCCTGCGGTAAAAAAGACGATCCCAAAACCGAATTGTCCGCCGAGCGGCTCGAAAGGCGCATTGCTGAGTTGTCGTCCGACGAATTCCTGGGTCGCAAGCCCTTTACTGAGGGCGAAAGGCGCACATTGGACTACCTCCAGAAGGAATTTGCCGCCGCCGGACTGGAACCAGCCAACGGCACAAGCTATCTGCAGGAAGTGCCGATGGTTGAAATCACTACCACGGCAGAGGCAACCATGCGTCTGCGCGCAAGAGATAAGGTGTTGGAACTCAAGGGGTACGATGAATACGTCGTCTGGAGCCGGGTCCCTGCCGGCACGGCCCTGGAAAACACAGAACTGGTCTTCGCAGGTTATGGCATTGTTGCACCAGAATACAACTGGAATGACTATGAGGGACTTGACGTCAAGGACAAGGTCGTGCTGGTTATGGTGAATGACCCCGGTTTTGGATCAGATGACTCTACCTTTTTTAAAGGAAGCACGATGACGTACTACGGCCGTTGGACTTACAAGTTCGAAGAGGCGGCGCGGCAGGGAGCGAAGGGATGCCTGGTTATCCACGAAGACGCTGCAGCAAGCTACCCCTTTGGCGTTCTGCAAAACAGCTGGAACACCGCCAAACTATACCTTGAGTCCAATCAGGCCGTATGCCCCGTTGAGGGATGGATATCGCTTCCCGCTACACGCAAAGTATTCGAGGCAGTGGGGATGAACCTCACCGAGGAACTGGCGACAGCGAAAAAACCCGGATATAAAGGCCGCGCGCTCGGCATTCACGCGAGTATCTCCCTGCCTGCAGTGTCGCAGAAAAACAATTCATACAACGTCATCGGAAAAATTACCGGCACGACGCGACCAGATGAAGTCATTATTTACACCGCGCATTGGGATCACCTCGGCGTTGGCATGCCTGATGCGTCGGGGGACTCCATATATAATGGAGCACTGGACAACGCAAGCGGCACAGCAGGCATCCTCGAAATCGCTGAAGCGTTTAAGACACTCAACCCGAAACCAGAACGCACTGTTGCCTTCCTGGCCGTTACAGCTGAGGAGGAAGGTCTGTTGGGGTCGGCCCATTACGTACGCAATCCGATTTTCCCTCACGCGAACACAGTCGCCAGCATCAACATCGACGTGCTCAGCTCCTTCGGTCGCATGAAGAACGTAGTCATCGTAGGCTATGGTCAATCCGAACTCGATGATTATGTGAAAGCGATATGCAAGGAAACCGGCCGCTACGTTTCGCCAGATCCGCATCCGGAAGCAGGATTCTACTTCCGTTCCGATCATTTCAACTTCGCGAAAGCCGGAATCCCCGCGCTGTATGTAGATCCAGGCAACGATCACATCACAGGCGGCGTTGAGTACGGAGAAAAGATGGCAGCCGACTACACGGCAAACCGTTATCACCAGCAAGCCGACGAATATGACCCAGCTGTGTGGCATCTCGATGGCGCGATTGAAGATCTTCAGCTGCTGTTTGAAGTGGGACGACGGCTTTCATTCGAGACATCCTGGCCACAATGGAGAGAAGGATCGGAATTCAAGGCAATACGTGAAGCATCTCGCACACAACAGTAGAGCGGAATTCCGTACTTTTGAAGGATATACAACGAATACCCGTTCATGCGTTCGGATACATTGCGCGAGGCTAAGAAAGAAACATCATCAACCCGGTTAGCGGGTCATAAAGCTCCCGACCCCTACAAGCCGAAGCATAAGATCCGCGTAGTCACCGCAGCCAGTCTCTTCGACGGCCATGATGCAGCGATCAACATCATGCGCCGAATTCTGCAGGCAACAGGTTGTGAAGTAATACACCTTGGCCATGATCGCAGCGTCGGCGAAGTGGTGAACACTGCCATTCAGGAAGACGTTCAAGCTATAGCGATAACGAGTTACCAGGGAGGACACAACGAATACTTCCGGTACATGTACGACTTGCTCGCAGAAAGAGGGGCATCTCACATCAGGATTTTCGGCGGAGGTGGAGGCGTCATTCTCCCGGAAGAAATTCGTTCCCTGATGGAGTACGGCATCGCGCGAATCTATTCTCCGGATGACGGACGCGCCATGGGATTACAGGGAATGATCAACGACGTTGTGCAGCAGAGCGACTGGCCGACGGGAAAGAATATCCCTGATAATATTCTCGATAATCTCAACCCGTCCAATGCATTAGGTATCGCCCAACTGATATCGGCAGCAGAAAACTATTACGACGATCACAAATCCGTATTTGAAAAGATTGACCGCCGAGCTGAAACATCGACAACGCCTGTCCTGGGTATAACAGGTACGGGCGGTGCAGGGAAGTCATCCATTGTGGATGAACTGGTGCGGAGATTCCTTCATGACTTCTCCGATAAAACCGTCGGCATCATTTCTGTCGATCCTTCCAAACGCAAGACGGGCGGCGCTCTTCTTGGCGATCGCATCCGGATGAACTCCATCAACAATTCGCGCGTGTATATGCGGTCACTCGCGACGCGACAAAGCAATCTCGCATTGTCTGCCCACGTGAAGGAGTCGCTACAAGTGTTGAAAGCAGCAGGCTTCGACCTCATCATACTGGAAACCTCAGGTATCGGACAAGGCGATACGGAAATTCTTGATTACAGCGATGTCTCGCTGTATGTCATGACGCCTGAGTACGGCGCAGCGACGCAGCTGGAAAAGATCGACATGCTCGACTACGCTGATATCGTAGTGCTCAACAAATTCGACAAGCGCGGTGCACAGGATGCATTGCGCGATGTAAAGAAACAGTATCAACGGGGCCATCAGCGCTGGCAGGACAGCCCTGACGACATGCCCGTGTTTGGAACTATTGCTTCACAATTCAACGATCCGGGCACAAACCGACTGTACCATCAGGTTATCGCTACACTTAACCAAAAGACGAAGGCGAAATTCCAGTCGTCATATCAGCCCGACGAAGAACGTTCAGAAAAGGTCTACATCATCCCTCCAGGCCGCACCCGCTACCTCAGCGAGATTGCGGAAGACAGCCGTCGCTACGACGCCTGGGTAAGAGAGCAGGCGTCCATTGCGCAGCAAATACAATCCGTACAGCAAACTCTTGAACACGTAAAGAGCAAAGGCGATCAGGAATTAGCCGCACGTCTTGAGCCGACTTTGAAAGAATTAAAGTCGCAGCTCGCGTCCGGACTCCTCGAAATGCTCGAACGATGGCCTGAAAAGGCAGCTCGCTACCGCGAGGATGTATTCACCTATCCGGTGCGCGGCAAACAAGTAAGCGTGCAGACTTATACTACCTCTCTGTCGCAGACACGCGTTCCCAAAATTGCCGTGCCGCGATATGAAGGCTGGGGCGACCTTCTTAAATGGTTGCTGCGTGAAAATGTTCCGGGGGAATTTCCCTACACGGCAGGTATCTATCCCTTCAAGCGCGAAACAGAAGACCCTACACGGATGTTTGCCGGCGAGGGTGGTCCGGAACGCACGAACAGACGGTTTCACTACCTCAGCAAGGACATGCCGGCACGGAGGCTGTCAACTGCGTTTGACTCAGTAACACTCTACGGCCACGATCCGGACTACCGGCCAGACATCTACGGAAAGATCGGCAACTCCGGTGTATCCGTCTGCTGTCTTGATGATGCCAAACGCCTGTACAGCGGTTTCAACCTCGCCGATCCCGCGACGTCCGTGTCGATGACGATCAATGGTCCGGCTCCGATGTTACTGGGCTTCTTCTTTAACGCGGCCATCGATCAGCAATGCGAATTGTATATCCGTCAGTCGGGTAAAGAGACTGAGGTGCGCGAAAAAATCCAGGAAGCGTATCGTACAAAAGGCATGGAGCCTCCGTCCTATCGCGGCAGCCTGCCCGATGGCAACGATGGACTCGGCCTGATGCTGCTCGGCATTACCGGGGATGAAGTTCTTGAACGCGATGTGTACGAAAAGATTAAGGCAGATACATTATCAAAAGTTCGCGGTACCGTACAGGCCGACATCCTGAAAGAAGATCAGGCACAGAATACATGCATATTTTCAACGGAGTTCGCATTGCGACTCATGGGCGATGTGCAGCAATACTTCATCGACCGGAACGTGCGGAATTTTTATTCCGTGTCCATCTCCGGCTATCACATCGCCGAAGCGGGCGCGAACCCCATTACACAGCTGGCGTTTACCCTGGCCAACGGCTTTACGTATGTCGAATACTACCTGAGCCGGGGCATGCACATCGATTCGTTTGCGCCTAACCTTTCCTTCTTCTTTAGTAACGGTATCGATCCGGAGTATGCTGTTATCGGTCGCGTGGCGCGACGGATTTGGGCAAAGGCGATACGCGACAAGTACCACGGTAACGCCCGGTCACAGATACTGAAGTATCACATTCAAACCTCCGGTCGTTCGCTTCACGCTCAGGAAATCGACTTCAACGACATCCGTACGACGCTGCAGGCGTTGTATGCGATTTACGATAACTGCAATTCGCTGCACACTAACGCATACGATGAAGCCATCACAACGCCTACTGAAGAATCTGTAAGGCGGGCGATGGCCATTCAGCTCATCATCAACCGCGAACTTGGTCTTGCTAAAAATGAAAATCCCCTTCAGGGTTCGTTCATCATAGAAGAACTGACGGACCTTGTCGAGGAAGCAGTGCTGAGCGAGTTCGACCGCATTACCGAACGTGGTGGCGTGCTTGGCGCGATGGAAACAATGTACCAGCGCGGAAAGATTCAGGAAGAAAGTCTCTACTACGAGAATCTCAAACACACAGGAGAATATCCGATCATCGGTGTTAACACCTTCCTCAGTTCGAAAGGATCACCCACACTCATCCCGGGTGAAGTCATTCGTGCAACGATAGAAGAAAAGGAAGCACAGATTGCCGGCCTTCGCGATCTTCACCATTTCCATGAAGAACGATCTCCAGCCCTCTTGCAGGATATCCGCAATGCTGCAATTCGAAACCAAAATGTTTTCGAAGTTCTGATGGAAGCGACAAAACGGTGTTCGCTGGGTCAGATCACGAATGCGCTGTTCGAGGTTGGAGGGCAATACCGACGGAATATGTGATAGATGGTGTGCAGTAGAGACGCCCAACCTGGGAGACGCCCAGGTTGGGCGTCTCTACTATATCCCTATTTTTCACGTTTAATCATATAGGTCCAGGTAGGGCAATCAACATGGTTCACGACGTCTTCGGTCAAACTGCCGCTGAGGATGTGGGCGAGACCCTTACGGCCGTGCGTTCCCATGGCGATGAGTTCTGCGTCAATAGAGTGCGCGAAATTGATGATGCCCGCTTCTTCGTAGCGATCGTTGTAGATATTCGTGGTGACGTCGCGCAGTCCGTGCTTCTTCACGAAATCATTAAGACGTTTGCTCGTGACGCCGTCGGGCGTAAAGTTCGTTGGCGTGTTGATATGGACCACATGCAGCGTGGCATCAAAAAATTTCTGCAGCGCTTTGATTTTCGAAACGAGGTCGGGATGATCTTCCTGCAGGGAAGTGGGGAAAACGATGTTTTTGATTTCTGATGCGGGCTGGTATTTCTTCACTGTGAGCACAGGCACCGGAGAACGACGTACAATTTTTTCCGCGTTGGAGCCTATCAAAGCTTCACGTACACCGGTTGCACCCTTCGTACCCATGACAACGAGGTCGATGTCGTGTTCCTCAATGTATTGAAGCAACATAATGGAAATGTTTCCATAAAGGACTGACGAAACAATGTGGTCGAAGTCACCGGCATATTTCTTCCTCAGTTTTTCAAATTGCTTTTCAGCCTTTTCTTTGAGTTCCTGCAACAGCGCTTCTTCAAAAGACAGTACCGGCATCAGGACCGTATCGTGAAGGACGGGAAGTTCGATTACGTTGACGAGGTGGATTTCTCCTCCTGATATGTTGGCTATATCAAGGGCTACGCGGTAAGCGCTTACTGACGGTGCGCTGAAGTCGCACGGAACCAGTATCTTTTTCATGGTTGTATCGTTTAGCTACCTCAAGCTAGCGAAAAGACTGATACTGGCGTTTGATTGAGGTCAACCTAATGCCTGATTTTGGTCAGGTCCTATAGGTCAATCAGGATCGTAGCGAAAGCATTTGTACTGGAGATAATCGCCCGCAGCATCTTCCCCGCCGTAGAAGGCCTTTGACAGGTACCGGCAGCCTTCGTCGCGCTTGCCAATCTCCGTCAGGGCTATTCCCTTGTAGAACATAACCGACAGATTGTTTGGGTCAAGGAGGGACGCTTTGTCGAGATAGTTCAGGGCCAGTTCGTACGCAGACTGGTCGAGGCATACCGCGCTTGCATACATCAGCGCAGGAAATGCATCCGGCTTCATGTCAATAGCCTTGTCGAAATGCAGAATGGCACTGTCGGGATCATTTGAATAATAGTATGTCATGCCCAGGTACGTTTCTATTTCCGCGTCGTTCCTGAGCCCGGCGGCAAATTTTAGTTGCGTTCTCGCACTGTCGTATTTTTCTTCCTGGATCAGCAGGTACGATTGCCATTTGATGAGATCAACGTTCAGAGGATTTAGACGAACCAAAGCTGAGATGTCTCTTAGCTGGCCCTCTGTGTTATCCATATCGCGATAAATGAACGCACGGAGAAGTCTCGCCTGCGGAAACTCGGGCGTTTCCTCAATAAATTGATTCACTTCTTCGAGGGCCTTCTTGAGTTCATCAAGGCTGTACAGGCAAACGATGCGGTTGTACTGTGCCTGTTTGCGTATGGGGCTGTCCTTAGAGGCCGTCTGAAGGATTTTGTCGTAAAGCTTGATGGCGTCTTCAAAATCCTCGTGCTGCATCAGCGTATCTGCCTGCGCCAGCCACGTCTGGACTTTATCTTCCTGTGCATGGACGTTGAAGGCCACCAGCAAGGCCATCACGCCGAGTACGATCCCCCACTGCCTCATGAACTCATCACTTTGTTGCGTTCGCGTTTCCTGTCATTTTCCGAGAGCAGGATCTTCCGCAGTCGGATAGACTTCGGTGTCACCTCAACGTATTCGTCGGATTGAATATACTCCAGCGCTTCTTCAAGTGAAAACTTTATCGCGGGCGAGATTCGCATCTTCTCATCCGATCCCGCAGCACGGATGTTGGTGAGTTTCTTTGTTCGTGTAACATTCACCACAAGGTCACCGCTGCGGCTGTGCTCCCCGATAACCTGTCCTTCGTAGACCTGCTCGCCGGGTTCGATGAAAAATTTCCCTCGGTCCTGGAGATTATGCAGACTGTACGGAATCGCTTCTCCCTGCTCCATCGCGATAAGCGACCCATTGATCCGGCCAGGGATTTCACCTTTGTACGGCTGATACTCTTTGAACCGGTGGGTGGTGATCGCTTCCCCTGCTGTGACATTAAGCAGGTAGTTTCTTAGTCCGATAATACCACGCGAAGGAATGATAAACTTGAGGATCATCCTGTCACCTTTCGGCTCCATGTTGATCATCTCACCCTTGCGGATGGATACCGTTTCGATTGCCTTGCCTGCATCGCTTTCAGGCAAGTCGATGGTCAGCTCCTCCACTGGTTCGCACTTCACGCCATCGATTTCCTTGTATATTACCTGGGGCTGGCCGATCTGAAGTTCGTACCCTTCGCGACGCATGGTTTCGATAAGGACAGAAAGGTGCAGCACGCCTCTTCCATACACCATGAAGCTGTCTGCAGAACCCGTTTCGCCGACGCGTAGCGCCAGATTCTTTTCGAGTTCGCGATCGAGACGTTCCTTGATATGGCGTGAGGTAACATACTTTCCCTCCTTGCCATAGAAAGGTGAATTGTTGATGGTAAACAGCATGCTCATCGTCGGCTCGTCGATCGCGATGGATTTCAAGGCTTCCGGATTTTCCGGATCGGCAACTGTGTCGCCTATTTCAAAACCTTCGAGACCAACAACTGCGCAGATTTCACCTGCGCTCACCGATTCGACTTTCTGCTTTTCAAATCCTTCGAAAATAAAGAGGTCCTTAACTCGAGACTTCACGATAGTTACGCCATCGCGTTTCACGAGAGAAACCGCCTGTCCGGACTTCAACGTTCCGCGATGTACGCGACCAATAGCAACGCGGCCGATGTACGACGAATACTCGAGCGAAGTAATCAGCATTTGCGTCGTCCCTTCTTCCGTCTTCGGCGCGGGGATGTGTTCAATGATACCGTCAATCAGAACATTGATGTCAGTAGTAGGCTTCCTCCAGTCCGTACTCATCCAGCCCTGCTTGGCTGAGCCGTAGAATGTCGGGAAGTCGAGTTGCTCTTCGGATGCGTCAAGCTGAAACATCAGCTCGAACACTTGTTCATGAACTTCATCCGGAGTACAATTCTTTTTATCGACTTTGTTGATTACGACAATAGGCTTCAGTCCGAGTTGCAGCGCCTTTTGGAGCACGAAGCGTGTTTGCGGCATAGGTCCTTCGAAGGCGTCGACCAGCAACAGGCACCCGTCGGCCATGTTCAGCACGCGTTCCACCTCTCCGCCAAAATCGCTGTGACCAGGAGTATCGATGATGTTGATTTTGTGATCCTTGTAGCGAACGGAAACGTTCTTTGCCAGGATCGTGATTCCCCTCTCCCGTTCGAGGTCATTGCTGTCCATGATGAGCTCACCCGGATTCTCGTGATCCTTGAAAAGCTTCCCGGCCAGCAGCAACTTGTCTACAAGGGTCGTCTTTCCGTGGTCAACGTGCGCTATGATGGCAATATTTCGAATCCGCTTTGCGTCCATAGGTGGAATTCCTGCAATTTCAAATTAAGGGCGCAAAGATAAAAATATTTGGTGGGTCCTCATTAGCGCCCTGTAAATCTTCCCTGCAATCACCTCTGGAAGCGCATGTAGGTCCCCATGGGGAGGTGTTTTCCGGTTTGCGATTTCAGGTAAAACTCACCGTATTCGGGATCGTGCGGGGACATGTGAGAGGTTACGGCGTTGTATCCAACGAGTGGCGAAAGTCCCGCCGCATACAAGCTCAGGATAAAGAAACTCCCTTCCTCAGCAAGCAGCTTGCTCGCGTTCTCGAGCAACTCATCCAGCTTTTCCTGAAGTGTCCATTTCTCGCCGTCGGGTCCGCGTCCGTATGGCGGCGGATCCATAATGATGCCCTGATACCTGTTGCCGCGCTTTACCTCCCTTCGAACGAATTTCAGCGCATCCTCATGAACCCAGCGGATATCCTTTAAGCCATTTCGGCTCATGTTGTCGTTAGCCCAGGTGATGCCAGGTTTCGACGCATCGACGTGAACCACATCTGCGCCGCAACGCCGGGCAACCACCGAAGCGGCTCCGGTGTAGGCGAAAAGGTTTAGCACTTTCTGTGGTTGGTTGCGACGCGACTGAAAGAAATCAAAGATGAAGTTCCAATTGCTGCCTTGTTCGGGAAAAATGCCAACGTGTCCAAAGCTAGTCAACGCAAGCCTAAGCCGGATATTGAGGTCTTTATATTGGTACGATATCTCCCAGGATTCGGGCATGCCTCGTTCACGGGTCCACCCTCCTTTCACATCGTCCGCAAAACGATAGCGGTCCTTTTGCTCACGAACGAACCGCGCATGCGAGCGGCGCTGCCATTCTTTTTCTGACAAAGTCTTTCTCCAGATCGCCTGGGGCTCAGGTCGAATAAGTGTATAGGCACCAAAGCGTTCAAGCTTTTCGCCTCCGCCCGAGTCGATTAATTCGTAGTCTTTCCAGGATTCAGGAAAACGCAGCGTCAGTTTCACGAGTTATAGCAGACAGCAAATATAGATCAAAGTTCCGTTAGCCCTTTTTGATGTTTGCGCAATTAGCGGTAAAATTCAACCAAATACACACCGTGCATACGCTCATTACGAGTCATCACAATCCTAAAATTAAAGGACTGCTCGCCCTCGAAAAGCCGCGGGAGCGTCGCAAGCGATGCCTTTTTGTGATCGAGGGGAAAAAGGAAATCGCGCAGGCGCTAAAGGCTGGCTATCGTATTGGCAACCTCTTCTTTTGTGAAAGTCTCATCCGTGCAGAAGAAGTTCGCGAGCTGAGCATTCCTGAAAAGTCGCTCTTCCCTGTAACGAAAGAAGTGTATGATAAGATTGCTGTGCGCGAAAACTCCGGGGGACTCCTGGCCGTTGCGGAACAGAAGACACACCGGCTATCCGACCTCCGTGTCTCCGACAATCCTTTGATCGTCGTACTCGAATCTGTTGAGAAGCCCGGCAACCTTGGGGCTATACTTCGCACAGCCGATGCTGCTGGCGTGGATGCGATAATTGTATGCGATCCTCAGACCGACATTTACAATCCAAATGTAATACGATCGAGCATTGGATGCATTTTCACGGTTCCCCTGGCGATAGCATCGTCGGAAGAAGCAATCGACTGGCTGAATAACCGTAAGATAAACATCTATAGTGCGGCTTTGCAGACCGCAAAACCCTACTACACGCAAGATTTTACACAACCGTGCGCCATCGTAATGGGCACTGAATCTACGGGGCTGACAGAAATCTGGACAACGCGATCCCATACCAATATTATAATCCCGATGTCAGGTATTGCCGATTCAATGAACGTTTCCACAGCGGCAGCGGTATTGATCTTTGAAGCGCGACGCCAGCGTGGCTTTACGCAGTTTTAAGCGCAACTTTAAGTGAGGTGTTAATTGCCAGCACCGCAACTTCAACGAGATGTAAGGTCCGGGCGATTATTGCAGGATATGGCATTTAGAGTTGTCTTAAATTTACGTTTGCAATCCCATGAGGCGGGCCCCTACCAAAACGAAAGTTCTGCAGGACGAAAAGTTTCTTAACGCCCTGGCGGATGCCTATCGCCTTCAGGAAGCCATCATTAGCGCTACGGAACTGTCTATCATGTCCACCACGACGGACGGGATGATCACAAGTTTCAACCGCGCCGCAGAGAAACTCCTGGGATATTCCTCCGACGAAGTCATTGGCAGACTAAATCCGGTGGTCTTCCATGACCTTCACGAAATCGTCGATCAGTCACAGAAGTTGTCAGAAGAACTGGGGATGCCTGTGGGACCGGGTTTCGACTGCCTCGTAGCCAAGGTTAGAGTGACTCGCGAAGCAGAAAGGAAGGAATGGACCTACATCCGGAAGGATGGTAGCCTTTTTCCTGTCATGCTTTCCGTAACTGCACTACACGATCAAAACGAAGAGATAATCGGGTACGCCTTTATTGCGTCCGACATAAGCGAACAGCGCAAGGCGCACGACAAGTTGCGCGACACGGAACGCCGCTTCCGCCTCCTCGCAGAAAATGTTCCCGGCGTCATCTACTTGTGCCGCAACGACGAGGATTACTCAATGATCTACCTTAATGATAAGGTGTTCGAGGTAACCGGGTATACCAAGGAAGAATTCCTTTCGGGAAAAGTACACTTTGGTCAACTCCTGCATCCGGACGACCAGGAGCGTGTGGTTCAATCCATCAACGAAGCGCTGGAAGAAAATCGCAATTACCGCATAGAATACCGCCTGCGTGACCGTAACGGAGATTGGAGATGGATTGAAGATCACGGCGGCGGTGTGTACGAAGGTGAGGAAGCGTGGCTGGAAGGTTTTCTCCACGACATCACGAACCGGAAGAAAGCCGAAGAAGAACTGCTTCGGATGTCATCCGAGAACCTTCACGTGTTCAACAACACACTCAGCCTGAATGCCATCGCCAGCTTCGAAGGAAAGTTCATCAAGTTAAACCCGGCCTGGCAGAAAACGCTTGGCTGGCCACTTGAAACTTTGATGTCCAGGCCGTTCACCGACTTCATTCATCCCGATGATCTGAAACGCGCGTCCCGAGCGTTTGAACTTCTCAAGGCTGGCAGGGATATTTCGAATTTCGAAAGTCGGTATCAGTGCGCTGACGGTTCATACCGTTGGCTGCTGTGGGCGGCGGCATCCGATCCGGTAAATCAGGTAGCGTTTACGTCTGCCGTCGACATTACGAACCGAAAGACTTCCGAAGAAGACCTGCTGCACCAGAAGGCCAACATTGAATCCATGATGCACAAACTCCGGGAGCAAAACCACCAGCTCGACGAGTTTGCGCATATTATCTCACATAACCTTAGATCACCGGTTGGTAACATTCAGGCTTTGCTGTCGTTTCTGACGCCCAGCAGCACGATCGACGACTATCGGGTGATCTTTGAAAAACTCAAGAACACCTCCGAGAACCTGAAGGAGACCATGAACGAGCTCATGGACACGCTGCGGATCAAGCAGAACATCCGCATCGCCAAATCAGAGCTTCGCTTTAAGGACATTCTTGATAAGGTGGTACAATCGCTGGAAGGAAACCTGATACAATGCAGCGCTTCCGTTACTTTCGACTTCAACGACGCGCCTACGATCCTGTATCCGAAGACATACCTCGAAAGCATCTTCCAGAACCTGCTGAGCAACGCGATCAAGTACCGGTCACCCGAACGCCACCTGGAAGTTCACTTTGCGACAAGAAATGTAGATGGCCGTATCGAATTAAGAGTTAGCGACAACGGTTTAGGTATTGACATGGAGCGATACGGCGACAAGTTGTTTGGGATGCATAAAACTTTTCACGAACACCGGGAAGCACGCGGTGTAGGGCTCTTTCTTACAAAAACACAGGTTGAAACGTTGGGCGGAGAGATTTTTGCAGAAAGTGAAGTGAACGTTGGGACTACGTTTGTGATAAGGTTCTGATTTGACCCAAAGAACTTCGGTATCCACGCCTGTAACAACCCACACATAGCGCCGCACCAACGTAAACACGTAAGCACGTAAACACATTCTACCCGGCCCATCCATCCCTGTCGAGGCTCCTGTACTGTATCGCCTCCGCAAGATGCTCCACACCGATCTCCTCAGCACCAGCAAGATCGGCAATCGTGCGTGACACTTTGAGTATGCGATCGTATGCCCGCGCAGAAAGTCCAATGCGCTCCATTGCCGTCTTCAGCAAACTGCGGCCCGCATCACCGATGACACATACTTCCTTCACCTTATTCGATGGCATCATCGCATTACAGTAAATGGATTGGCCCGTAAATCGCTTCGACTGAATCTCACGGGCGCGTACCACGCGTTCGCGGATTGTGTCGCTCGACTCTGCAGGGCGTCGCGCCGTCATCTCATCGAAACTGACGGGAACGACTTCAACATGGAGATCAATACGATCAAGGAGTGGACCGCTCACTTTGCTCAAGTAACGTTGCACGACGCCCGGTCCGCACACGCATTCCTTCTCCGGATGGTTATAGTACCCGCAGGGACAGGGATTCATACTCGCGATCAGCATGAAGTTCGCAGGGTAGTCCAGCGACACCTTCGCCCTCGAAATGGTAACCTTCCGTTCCTCCATCGGCTGTCTCATCACCTCGAGTACACTCCGCTTAAACTCCGGAAGCTCGTCGAGGAACAACACGCCATTGTGTGCCAGCGATATCTCGCCCGGTTGAGGGTTGCCCCCGCCACCGACCAGGGCCACATCCGAGATTGTATGGTGGGGACTTCGGAACGGTCGCACGGTCATGAGCGCGGTTTCGTTTCCAAGTTTACCGGCGACGGAATGGATCTTCGTCGTCTCCAGCGCTTCCGAAAGGGAAAGCGGTGGAAGAATTGAAGGGAGTCTCTTGGCGAGCATCGTTTTTCCCGCGCCCGGAGGACCGATCATGATCACGTTGTGGCCACCCGCTGCGGCAATCTCCATCGCGCGTTTGATGTTATCCTGACCCTGTACGTCGCTGAAATCAAAGTCGTAGTGATTCAGGCGCGACGAAAACACGCGTTCAACATCGATCTTCAGGGGCTTGATCTCCTCCTCTCCTTCGAGAAACCGAATGGCTTGCTGGAGGTCCGCTACGGGATACACGTCCAGTCCCTTCACAATAGCCGCCTCACGCGCATTGGCTTCGGGAAGGATCAGTCCTTTGAAGTTCTCCCGGGCAGCCTGGATGGCAATGGGCAAGACCCCCTTGATGGGCCGGAGCTTACCGTCCAGCGCCAGTTCCCCCATAATCATGTACTGATCCAACGTGGGGGCTATGGTCTGCTCAGAAGCTGCCAGTATGCACAGGGCAATAGGGAGGTCGTACGCCGACCCCTCCTTGCGGATGTCGGCCGGCGCCAGGTTGACAACGGTCTTTTTCCGGGGCATGAAGTAGCCAAAACTCTTGAGGGAGGCTTCCACCCGATGCTCGCTTTCCTTGACGGCACTGTCCGGCAGTCCGCTCATGTAAAAGCGAAGCCCCTGTTCTACCGTAACCTCTACGGTAATTGTTCTTGCATCGACGCCGTGGACTGCACCCCCGTACGTCTTAGCCAGCATGATCCCGAATGTTACTGCGTTTTAGGTGGCTCCGGCGAAGGCCGGTAATCTGCTTTTCGCTGTTCCTCTTGTATGTCGAACAGCTTGGCTTTGAGAATGTTGATTTCATGGTTGAGATGGTCTTTTTCTTTCCGGTGGGCCAATGCAACACTCCAACTCCACACAATGCTAATTCCCAACAGTATCAGTCCTATGAAGGACAAGTACATCAGTGTTGGGATCCTGTTCCGTAAGTCAAGGAGGAATTGCACGTTGTCCCTCTGAGTGTAGACGTAAATACTAAACAAACACAGTGATGCGTGGTAAGCCGCAAAGATGCAGTAGAAGATAATCCTGCTTTTACTCATGAGGGGCAGATTTATCCTTAAACATAACGGATTAATTGCAAATCAAAAAAAGGGAAGTGACCGAAGGTGTTATGTACGCTGGATTTCATGCAGCTTCCGGTACAGTCCTCCGTATTCGATGAGGTCGTGGTGGCGACCACGCTCCACGATAGTACCATTCTGGATCACGATGATCTCATCGGCATGTTGGATTGTGCTTAGGCGATGTGCGATTACGATGGCGGTGCGGTCCTGCATCAGGTTGGCAAGCGCCTCCTGTACCAGGCGCTCCGACTCCGAGTCCAACGCCGACGTTGCTTCGTCCAGGATCAGGATGGGCGGATTTCTCAATACGGCACGGGCGATGCTGAGCCGCTGTCGCTGGCCACCCGATAGCTTCGATCCACGCTCCCCGATCATCGTCTCGTAACCCTGCTCCATTTCCATGATGAAGTCGTGTGCGTTCGCGATTTTCGCAGCCCGAACAACATCGTCAAATGCGGCATTTTTCAGGCCGAATGCAATGTTGTTGAAAACCGTGTCGTTGAACAGGATCGACTCCTGGGTCACCACGCCGATCTGCCGTCGCACCGACTCCAGGTCGTAGTCCTTCAGCGACCTGCCGTCAATAATTACCTCACCCTCTACTGGATCATAAAAGCGCGGGATGAGGTCGGCCATTGTCGACTTACCTCCTCCTGACGGCCCCACCAGCGCGATGGTGCGCCCCTTTTCTATCCTGAGGTTGATGTTCTTCAGTACCGGCTCCCGCTCGTAGGCAAAGCTTACATTCCTGAATTCGATATACTCGCGAAATTCGTCGAGCTCAACACTGCCCGGCCTGCTGACGATGGCAGACTTCGTATCGATTACATCGAAGATACGTTTGGCCGAAACCGCTCCCTTCTGAACAGAAGTAATGCCGTTGGAAAAGTTCTTCGCAGGTTGAATCAACGAAGCGAAAATCACAAGGAAGCCAATGAACACCTCGGGATCAAGACCTGACGAGTCACGCAACACCAGCACCCCGCCAAAGTACATAATCCCGGCGACGATGATGACACCAAGCACTTCCGATACCGGCGAGGCCAATTCGTTCTTCCGAGCGATCGACAGATTTACCTTTCGGTGAAAAGCCGTTTCTGCATCCATCTTTCCGAGGACAAACCGTCGCGCATTGAAGGCCTTGATGACGCGCATTCCGCTAAACGTCTCGTCCAGTATGTCGACGATGCGGCCCAGCGACTCCTGGCTTTCCTGAGCCCGCCGCTTGAGACGTTTAATGATCTCGGCCACTACTCCACCTGTTATCGGAAGCACGAGGAGCGTAAAGAGCGTCAGCTTTACCGATATGAAAAACAACACGGCAAAGTAGATGATGATGGTGACCGGCTCCTTGAGAACAAACTTGAGGCTGTTCATCACGGCGTTCTCAACCTCAGCCACGTCGTTTGTGAAACGGGAGATCAAATCGCCCTTGCGCTGGTCACTAAAATACCCGATGTGCAGCCGCGTAATGTTCCGGTAGATGTCCATGCGGAGATTGCGAACCACATCCACCTTGAGACGGGACGCCACCATGCGCTCCATGTAGCGAAAGGTGTTGGCAAGCATGATGCTCAGGACAATCGCGAGGCACACGAACAGCAGCGCTTCCAGTTTTCCATAGGTGAAAATGATCGACAAGAAATAGTGATTGAACATTCCGGTGAGGTAGTCCACCGAGAATGAAAACTCGGGCATAGGTGGAATCGTCTCAACCTGGTGCTGATCGAACAGCACACTGAGCATAGGAATTACCAGCGACAAGTTCAACACGCTGAAGACTATGCCCAACAGCGAGAATACGAAGAACTGAATGAACTTCGATACCAGGTTCGGCGAATACCGGAAAATTCTCAGGTAAGCGTTCATAGTCTAAAAATGGTAATCGCGCCGTGCAATATTCCATCGTAGTGCAAGGCTCGCCAAATAAGTTTCGTTGTCGAATATAGTCTGCATGCTCTTACTTCTGCGGGCCACGAAATGACCGTCGATGAAAAGATTATGTCTCGCCATCCATGATGCCGTAAAACTCAGGTAGTAGATTTTGTTGAGATTACCCTGGGCAATCTCATTGCCATACTCTCTTTCTCTAGTGTTGTTGAGTTTCAGAATATCGCCACCCCAGTTTTCATCCACATCGTCGCGGCCCACATGGGTTATCGATGCCACGCCTTTCAGCGTGAGACGTGGTAGCGGCTGATAGCGTGCAATTCCGATCACTTCCTTCAGGTTTGCCCCAAGGGGGTGAGCCATGGGCTGAAGAAAACTCGAATAACTTCCAAACGATGTATTATGGGAGTACGCGTAAGGGCGGATCAGGTTGCCTTCCAATTGAAGATCCAGGTTGCTGATCCCAAGGGCATCAATGTACTTGGCGCCCAGCTGCAGCGCCCACTTGTTGGCCCACCAGCCCGATCCCTCGCGCAGGTTCTCCAAAAGAAATTCGTCCAGCATGAGCTGACCATAGAAGGAAATGTCGCGTATGGCGTTCACCTTGAAATCCAATCCCAGCAGCACGTTGTCGCTGCTTCCATTCTGTTGTTCGATTGCCCTGAAAAAGATGATGGGATTGAGATAGCTGAATTCGAATTCGCCAGTGCCCGTGGTGTCATCGGTGGAGAAGATGATTGATTCGAACAAACCGATGTTAACCTTGCGACCTATGTTCAGGCTCAGATGGTGGAAGGCTGTAAACTTGTTCGGATTTCCCATGAAGTTGACGCCGCTACCGTTCGCCGAACCGGGGGCATCGGCTTTGATCTGGCTAAGCGAAAAAACGTAGTTAAGCTTCCAAACCTTGACGGCACCTTTCAGGAAAAACGCGGGCGGTGGAAAGTCCGACAAGATCAAAGATCGCACGCCATTTCCGTAAAAGAAGCGGTCGTATCCGAACTGCACGTTAATGTGTTCGGTGGCGTCGAAGGTGATGTAGCCGCGCGCCTGAAGGAAGTCCACGCCTCCGTTTCCATACCGTTTCCAGAAGCCTTCGTGGGGAATGACCCAGTATTGCGATTGGTACTGTTGAACGTAAGAGGGCAGTCTTGCCTGGTTGTCGGTGAAGTACGTGTAGAAACCAACCTTGTGATCTACCATCCCTCGAACCTCAACGCCGCGGGTATTGTAGAATACGGGTTCGTCAAGTTCGGAGTCCGTGCCCACGCCCACAAAGAGAACCGGATTGACATGCAGGTCGAAATCCGGTTGGTCCACGTAAAACAGATCGGACTTCTTTTTATAAAACGTATTGAACCAGGGCTTCCGGCTTTCATTCGTTTCCGGCCTGGCCCACTCCCAGTTGTCGTTTCGGAAATATTCATTGTTGAACGCGTCGGACTGCGATTCGAACAGTCCGAGGGAAGCCACTGTATCCAGGTAATGAGCGATATCGGACCGTTTGTAAGGCTTGGCTGAGGTAAAAATCTCGTCAAATACCCGGCCAGCGCGGATCTCGTACCGGTCCAGCAGATGGTAGTAGTCGTCGTTCAGAGGAGCGTAGTTGCTTTGGCCTGATGCGACTGTTGAGATGCCGGCCAGAAAAAATGCGAAATACCTCATTTTCATTAGGTTAGCATAGCGTGCGGACGGTGCTTTCAGACCGGCACCAGCATTCAAAAATAAGGAAAACCCACTTTGCTTATCCCGCCAATGTAATTATCTTTGCAGTCCTTTTTCACTCGCAAAGTACAAAAATGAAGAAAGACATTCATCCGGAGTACAGGGAAGTGGTTTTCCACGACACCTCCAGTGATTTCAAGATACTGACCAGGTCTACGTTGACTTCCAAGGAAACGATCAAGTGGGAAGATGGCAAGGAGTATCCCCTGATCAAGGTGGAAGTGAGCTCTGCATCACACCCGTTCTTCACCGGCAAGAAGATTTTCGTTGACACCGCCGGTCGCGTAGAGAAGTTCCAGCGGAAGTACGGCAGAAAGACTTCGAACTGACGTTCCGTTCTACGACATACACAAGCCTTCCTCCGGGGAGGCTTTTTTTATTTCCTCACTCTCACTCTCGCTCTCACACTCACACTCCCCCTGTGTTGTGTGTTACACACCTTATCCTAATTTTGCCAAATGAACCTCATACTTTTTGACGACCCCCTGCTCCGCGTTGAATTGTTTCCTTTTACGATGACCCGCCCTACCGGCAACCTCCGCGTGGGTATCCTGACCATCGACCAAAAGTGGAGCGCCCGACTCGGTACACCTTGTTCATTCCTCACAGAAGCTTATCTCCAGCATAAGTTCCCCCTCCGTGCCGGATCGGATAACCTTCTCATCAACGGAGCCTTGTGCCCTGACGACGAATTGGTGCAAGCTATTAAACAGCTAGGACCTGGAGAGACACTCATTTCCGGAGATATCATTCTCGCATCACGAACAGCGAATGCCGCCTGGCCTGTGCTGCCGGAGGCGCGAACGATTTCGTATGGCAATGCTTTTCTCCTGATCAGCAAACCCTGGAAGATCTTCGAAGCCAATGCAGGCCAGATTGCCGCTGATTTACCATTGATAACGCAAGGCCGCAGATCACAAACAATCTCTGATCCGCATACAGCTATCTACGGTGCTGACAACCTCTTCGTGGAAGAGGGTGTGAGTGTGAGAGCAGCGATTATTAACGCCGAACGGGGACCAGTATACCTGGGTCGCAATTCCGTCGTACACGAAGGGGCAGTAATCCGTGGCTCATTTGCACTTTGCGAGCACGGAGAGGTAAATGTCGGCGCAAAAATTCGCGGCGACACAACCATCGGGCCGTATTGTAAGGTCGGCGGTGAAGTTGCCGCTGCCGTTCTCTATGGCTACAGCAACAAGTCACACGACGGCTATCTAGGTTGTTCCGTCATCGGTGAATGGTGTAATATCGGCGCAGACTCCAACACCTCGAACCTGAAAAACAACTACGAGACGGTGAAGCTCTGGAGCCACGCTACAAGGGACTTTCAGGATACAGGGCTACAGTTTTGTGGACTCATGATGGGCGACCACAGCAAATGTGCAATTAATACGATGTTCAACACAGGCACCGTCGTCGACGTCTTCGCGAACATATTTGGAGAAGGCTTCGTGCGTAACTATATTCCGTCCTTTTCGTGGGGAGGTACCCACCAACTGACAACATACAAACTTGAAAAAGCGCTGGAGACTATGAAGCGGGTAATGGGAAGGAGAAATGTACAGCCACAGGCTGAAGACATTGAATTGCTGACGCGCATCTATGAACAGACTGCCCCACAACGTTCGTGGGAATCACCTGCCACTCACCTGACCTGATCCTGCGATGAAGTTCTCACAGATTCCCGGCCTTCAAACTACCTCCCGCCTGATCGTCGACGCCGTCCGCAATGACCACCTCGCGCACGCGCAAATGTTCGCTGGTGCGGAAGGCTCGCTGGCATTGCCACTTGCCCTCGCTACGGCCGCGTACATCCACTGTGAACAACGTGGCGAGGATGCCTGCGGCGTATGTGCAGCCTGCGTGAAGAGCATGAAGTACATTCACCCTGACACGCATTTCGTCGTGCCACTGATCAAATCAGACAAAGATGTGGATGACGATCTGCGCAACTCCACGCTCAAATTGTGGCGATCATTTTTGATTGAGTCACCCTTTGGCGTTCCTGACGACTGGGCTACGATAGTGTCGGAAGGTGAAGACAAAAAGAATCTCCTCATTCCGACGAGCGAAAGCCGGCATATAGTAAAGACACTTTCACTCAAATCATTCGAAAGTCGATACAAGGTAATGATTCTGTGGCAGCCGGAGCTCCTGCACCCGAACGCAGCCAACGGAATCCTCAAAATACTTGAAGAGCCGCCACCACAGACTTACTTCATTCTGGTATCCTACGCGGCGGACCAGCTGTTGCCAACAATTCTTTCACGCACGCAAATACTACCGGTACCACTACTGGACGATGTGACGATTGCCAATTATCTAAAGGAGCATCACCAACTTGACGACGCAGCAGCAAAACGACTCGCGTTGCTCGCCGACGGAAACCTGGCACAAGCCATTCACCTCACCGAAGGCGACGATGAAGATCACTTCGACGAGTTCGTGCAATGGATGGAAGCATGCGCCAATGCAGATGTGGGCACTCTCGTTGGTATGGCCGACAATTTTCATGGACTCGACAAGGTACGGCAGCGCAACCGCCTGTCGTTTGCCATGAGCATGATGCGTGAAACATTGCTCGAACTTTATGAGGCCCGTGACATACAACGCGCGCAACCTGCGCATCTCGACTTTGTGCGTCGATTTGCTCCCCTCACCAGCCTCAACGTCGTGCAAACAGCATACGATCTTCTCAACGAAGGCCTGATGCATCTCGAGCGGAACGGTAGCGCCAAGATGATCTATCTCGACCTTTCACTCGGAATCTCGGGTGCGTTGCGCCAGGACCGTAAAGCCACTGTGTAAGATCAGGCATGCAGAAGGACAGAACTATTCGGATCGGCACTCGCGGAAGCAAACTTGCCATGTGGCAGGCGGAACACGTTGCAAGTCTCATCCGAGCTTCCGGATACCATACAGAAATTGTTCCGATCACCACACGCGGCGATACACTGCTTGACGTGGCTTTGTCGAAAATTGGAAGCAAAGGCGTTTTTACGGAAGAAATTGAAAAAGCGTTGCTGGACGGGTCCATCGACATAGCCGTGCATAGCGCAAAGGATCTTTCATCGACACTGCCCGACGACCTCGAACTCATCGCCTTTACGGAGCGCGAAAAGCCGAATGATGTTGTTATCAGTCTGGATCCTTCGTTCAATCTGAAGACGGGATCACCCGTGGTAGGTACTTCTTCCACCCGCCGGGTGGCCTTTCTGCACCACTTCTATCCTAACGTCAACATTGTTCCTGCGCGGGGGAATCTTCAGACCCGTCTGCAAAAAATGAAGGACGGAAATTTTAACGCGCTGATCCTTGCGTATGCAGGCGTACACCGTTCGGGTTACGAGGAATTTATTGTTGAGGAAATTGAGACAAGCTACTTTGTTCCTGCTGTCGGGCAGGGAAGCATTGCGGTTGAATGTCATCGCAAGCTCGACTACGCAAAAAAGGAAGCTGTTGCGCAATGGGTGAACGATGCGACCACCGAAGTATGCGTGCGTACTGAAAGGGCCTATCTCAGAGCTATCGAAGGCGGGTGTAGCATTCCCGCGTTTGGGTATGCCCGAGTTGATGGAGACCTCATCACCCTGAAGGCCGGGATAATTTCCCTCGATGGGAAGAAAATCGTCAAGGTGAAGCGCTCCGGGTCGCTTTCAGAAGGCAAAGCCATTGGTCAGGCAGTTGCCGCCGAGGTACTTTCGCAGGGGGGAAAAGAAATACTTGAGGAAATTCGGAATAATCTCTGAGGTGCTTAAATTGTAAGCCCGTTTTTAGCCCCCACCCGAAAACGACTCTTATGAACAGGCTTGTAATTGCTGCCACCCTGGCACTGGGTTGCGTTGTATCAGGATGCGCCCAAAACAAGGATCACGTAATTACCATTCACACCAAGTACGGTGACATGGTAGCGCTGCTGTTTGACGAGACACCGCAGCATAAGAAAAATTTTATCAAGCTGGCAGAAGAAGGCTTCTTCGACAGTCTCTTGTTTCACCGAGTTATTCAGGGGTTCATGATTCAGGGAGGTGATCCCGACTCCAGGCGATCGAAGCCCGGACAAAAACTTGGTAATGGCGGGCCGGGATATACAGTGCCAGCAGAGATAGACTCCCGCTTTATTCATGAACGTGGCGTGCTCTCCGCAGCCCGACTTGGCAACGATATCAATTCCTCAAAGGCATCCAGCGGAAGTCAGTTCTACATTGTACAGGGACGCGTCTTCACACGGGATGAACTTGTCACCGATCAGGAACAACTCAACAAGGGCTTGCAACAGATTCTCATAAGACCCGAGAACCAACCTTTGTTCGATACTCTTGCACGCCTGTACCAGTCAGGCGACATGGAAGGTTACATGAAAAAAGTGCTCAGCCTTAAGTCGCGTATCCAGGCAGAGACAGGACTTGAACTCGACAAGCCCATAGATCCCCATCGTCTGGAAGTGTACACTACCGTTGGCGGTGCCCCGCACCTGGATGGCGAGTACACCGTTTTCGGCAAAGTGATCAAAGGGTTGGAAGTGATCGACTGGATCGCGGAACAACCCACAGATCAGAACGACAGGCCACTTGAGAATATTTACATGAAGGTGACTGTCGAACTGATGTCGAAGAAGAAAATCGAAAAGCTTTACGGTTACCGGTATCCCGAAAACCTGTAGCGCTTTCGGGTTCGCTATTCAAACAACTCTGCGATCGGCTGCCCCGTGCACCCACTGGGAAATTTCACGCGAAGAATCATCGAGAGCGTAGGTGCAATATCGGTGACGGTGTGATACCGGACAGTTGACCCTTTCTTTATCCCACTGCCATAAAAGAGTATCGGAACATGAGTATCATACGTGTAGGGGGAGCCGTGCGTTGATCCCACTTTGTCGCCGGAAGCATACCAACCCTGGTCGAGCACATAAACAATGTCGCCGCCACGACGCGGGTGGTGGCCACGTACAACCATTCCCTTAATGCCTCCTTCATCGAAGCGTGCATTGCGTAGCACGCTTTCTGTATACACATTCGCAACGCCATCATACGTCATCAGATAGCGTGTGATTAGTTCTGATGCAATGAGAAAATCGATTCCTGAGTTGCGAGGATTTGAATCAAAAAGATCGTGATTGAAAAAGATGTGATGATCGCTAACGTGCTCGATCAGATCCTTTTCGGGAAAGTATTGAGCCAAGTGTTTTTTCAGTCCTTCCCTCACCTGGGATACACTGAAATATCCGGCAGGTATCCGGTTGTCAATGAGTTCCTGTGCTACATTGCTCACGGCGTGATCGGCAGTAAGGAACACCAGGTAATTACCCTGACCCACATGGCGATCCAGGAACGTGAGCAGATCGGCGATATTCCGATCCAGCCTCAGGTACATGTCTTCTACCTCCACAGCATTGGGACCCAGCCTGTGGCCTACCGCATCCGTTGATGAATAGGAGATGGCAAGGAAGTCAGTCTCATTTCCCAGTCCCATCTTCTCACCAGTGAGTGCGGCCTTAGCAAATTCGGTAAGCAGATCGTTGCCAAAAGGCGTATTGACGAGCATACCGAGATCCCCATTCTGCTTCCGAAGTGTTTTCAGGTCATATGGGAAAGTGGAACCCTTCATGCCTTTGAATACTGTCTCATATGGCGTGTCGTCTTTGCCGCTGGCAGCATATTGCTCAATGGGATACAAAGTCTTCCATTCCTGGTTCAGGTATTTATCGGCAAGGCCAAGCTTATTAAAGTTCTGCACCCATGACGGGAGTTGAGTCATGTAGTACGTGCTGGTGATGAAAGTTCCGGTCTTGCCGTCGTACCAGTAAGCACCGTCAGGCATGTGGCCCGCAGGAAGCACAGCGCCACGGTCCTTGAAGGACACACCAATTACTTTGGAACGCTTTTGCGTCGCCAGCTCAAGTTCATCTGTGATGGTGGTGGAGAGCAGGCGCGACGGGGACACATCACCGTTGCCTTCCGGATTACCAACAGGTTTGAACGCAGCATCTTCGACACAGTTGACTGACTTCTTTAATTCGCGATCATACCAGCTGTTGCCAATGATTCCATGTATCGCCGGTGTTGTGCCGGTGTACACAGAAGCGTGTCCGGGACCTGTTACCGTTGGAAAGTAGTTGTAGTGACCATTTCTCACATCGAAACCCTCCTGCATCATGCGGCGAAAGCCGCCTTCTCCAAAGCGGTCGTAGAACCTGTCAAGGTATTCACGACGCATTTGATCCACAATGATCCCAACGACGAGCTTGGGCTTTTTTGCTGAGTCCTGGGCGTAACCCGTGAACATGAGGAGGCAAAAAAGCATGCTTAATCCAATCCGTATCATAGCGCTGTTTTTTGCAATATTAACATTCCGGTTGCCAAAAGCACGGAAACGGGTCGTTAATTATGTGACAGGTAATTCTGGGTTATCGATCGCATGCCAATTGGTCGAACTCCTCAGGATCCAGGGACTGACGCCGGACGGGGTTGCCCTGCGCGTCGTAGTAGACGACGACGGATAGGTCGGCTTCCCGGACGTGCTTTTCCGTGAAGAAAAGCGGCGAATCGGATGTTCCAACATTTACTACTTCTGTATACTCAATAGGGATAAGGACGCCGCGTGTGCTGCTTAACACACCGAAGTCTGAACCCCGGCGCGCAATTACAATGACTTCCTTGTCCGATTGGCTGGCGATGCTGAATTCACCGACGGCATCCACGAGTACTGCCCCCTTTTTGAGATCGATGATCTTCCAGGTGTCCCCATCGCGAGCCCAGGCAGAAGAGTCATTCCAAAACACAAAGCCATCGTAGCGAAATGGAATGCGCACACTGTTGTTGAAATCGATGATTCCGCTCTTGCCTTTTCTCCATGCAATGAGAAGCTCGTTGTTGTAGGGGATAATGTTCTTTTCATAGGACGGCCGTATCTCCTTTCCCGTAGTGACGCTGTACATTCCAAAATTCATGGCGCGGAGTAACGGGATGCGGTCACCCTCCATGTCTCCGATCGCGTCATATACGACGGGCAGAACTAACTTGCCACCTGTGGTTACGACGCCCTTCTTTTCCCTACGACTCACAATAAAGTAGTTACTACCTGCATGCTGGACGGCGTCATAGGTACCTTCGAGCAACACATCACCCTGCCGATCGTAAAGGGAAAGCTTGTTGACTCCGGCTTGCAAGAAGGCACGGCCTTCCCTTCCTGGAACGAAGCGAAGAGGAGTCCGTACAAAATCGCGAAAGGCATCTCCATCGAAAAGAATCCTCGTCGTATCACCTCGATGGCCTGCTGCAAAAACGCCAAGGAAAGAGATACTGTCATACGCGGCGCTTAGAGAATCCGTAAGCGGATTGTAAAAGTGCCACCTTCCCTGACGTCGGACGGCGACGCGGCCCGACTGAACACGCACGTCCTCAAACATGGGTGACTCGCGGGACCCAACATACAGCATTGTGCTGCCGTCATCATGCACACACCTGCCACCGAATGCTTCCGGGTACAAACGATGATTGCCTGCCGGAATTTCTGTCCGCAGATTCGCCCCGTATACCGCTTCTTCATTTCCGACTCTCACCCACAATCGATTGTCCGGCCAGAAGCTGATCTCATCGTACCATTTCAGGCGATCGAGGGGTTGCATGTCCGCCACGCGACCCAGCTGCGCGAAATCTACTACGGTCCAGCGACCGCCTTTCTGCAGCGCCAGACCATTCCCTATCGCCTTCACATCGTCCCATCCAGAAATCAACTCCCTTCCGGTGAGTGCGAAGATCGACCAGCGGTCGTCATCGGCAACGCCAATAAAACGTCCTGCGAGGATCATCGCGTCCTGCAGACAATTGCCACCGATGCTGAACCCGCTCTTGTGCAGAACGCGGTAACAGTCAGGCGTTGCAATCCCGATGAAGCCAAAGCCCATGTCATGCAGCTCAGACACGGGACCACGAAAGAGCACACTTCCGTCCCTCGCGATCACTTTGTTGTTGTGAACCAACACATCCTCCCGGATTCCACCGCAGCGATATTCATCGCTCAGTGACGAAGCCTCGGCCGCAATGATCTCGCGTCCGGAAGTATCCATGAATCCAAATCGCCCATTGCTTGTGAAGGGAACAAGCACGGCAGCGTTAAGCGTAGTGATGCGCGCAAGGGAGTCAGCCAAAATGGGGAATGATTTTTCAGCAAGCGATCCCGACTCGATCGAAAGATGATAGAGAATAGCGGCCGCCTTGCGGGCAGCAGGTCCTGACGGATATCTTCCCAGAAACGCGACATACTTTTCCGGGCTGCCATCGGCAGTAAAGATTTCAAGAATCTGTTCCTCCACGATGTGACGGTAGGGCGATTGTGGATACTCGCGGAGAAACGCTTCGTAACTTTCGAGTCGCTGATCTTTAGTGCGTGTCTTGAAGAGTAACTCTTCGCGACGGGCGCGCGCTCGTTCGACGTAGGGTGATTCCGGATAGTCATCGACGTATTTTTGGAAAGCTTCCGGTGTATCGAAACCAAGGGCGTCTTGCCAGGCCACCTCGTACAACAGTGTGCGCGCTGAATCGTGTTGGATGGCGTGGCTGTAGCGGCGGAGGAAGAAGAGGTAGGCATCCGTCGCATGCAGCGTGCGCGCCCGAACAAAAGCAGCGCTGTCTACCGCGCCGTGAAGTCGCGCGAGGGTCACGCTGTCGGGACTCCGACGTGCTGGCACCGCAGCGCGTGCTTTCACGGCAAACGCGTGAGCAGTGTCGAGGTCGTACGCGGGATTCGCAGGATGAAAATAGTAGCGCGCGAGGGCGTAGAGCGTAGTCGCGGCGGTGCTGTCCTTGCGCCACGCCTTGTCGAGGGCAATTCTGCTCTTCTCCCACCGTGCATCGTCGAGTGCGCGCAGTGCTCGTCTGGCTGCAGCAGGCTGACTCCAACCCGTGTGCGCGACGAGGAGAAACACGACGACAAGTAGCCTGACCTCGACCATAATGATTGTACTATAAAACTACAACTTTGGGCCGACAACGTCGGACTTGCGTGCAAAAGCAGTATATTGAGCGCGTGTGCCAAATCAGGTACTTATTGCACGCACGAATAATTTTTGTAAATTTTCCGGCTAAAATGCACACCCCGGCTAATGGCTAAACTCAAGAATATCATTAAGCAGCTTTCGGAGAAAGACTTCAAAGCCATCTATGATTC
>Ga0207873_1000944_pt1 | contig 29824 bp, 29 predicted proteins | sample BGWIniCompost_FD_187373 | JGI IMG/M metagenome (GOLD analysis project Ga0207873, IMG submission 187373) | Cellulose adapted compost microbial communities from Newby Island Compost Facility, Milpitas, CA, USA - BGW Initial Compost (SPAdes)... ...
AACGCCTGAAGTTTCCTCTGATTGATCCTGTTTGCGACCTCCGTCCGGATTGCGTCCAACGTGGGAGGGTCGCTCGTACGGCGGTCTTCGAGCAGGATTACGTGCCAACCAAACTGCGTTTGCACGGGCTCCGTCGAGTGCGTTCCCACTTCCATTGCTTCCACCGCTTGCGCGAAAGGTTCGACCATCGTGCTCGACGTGAACCACCCGAGGTCGCCGCCGTTGCCGGCGGCGGGATCGATCGAGTGCTCTTTGGCGAGCTCTGCGAAGTCGGCTCCTGCGTCGACTTGAGCGATGATCGCTTTGGCCTCTTCTTCGGTCTCTAGCAGGATATGGCGAGCTTTGTGCTCGATGGTCTGAAGCTCGGGTAAGAGACTGTCGTATTCAGCGCGTAGCTCCGCCTCGCTAGGTTGGTTCTCCTCGAGGAAGCGGTTGATCATCGAACGCGCGAGGAGCTGCTGTCTTTGAAGCTCTAGCTCTACCGCGATCGTCCGCTCGTTCTGAAGCCCGCGGTCCAACGCCGCTTGGGCAAGAATGTCGAGGCTCACGAGGTTCTCTATTACAGCCTCGCGCTCTTGAGGAGTGAGCTGTTCGACCGGTTTCCGGAGCACATTGAGCGCGTAGTAACGGAATATGGACTCTTTGATCGTTCTCCCGTCAGCCGCTTCTACGGTTGCCGCGCCGAGCGCGTCATTGCCGGCGTCGGCGGTATCCGTCGATCCCGTCGACGTCTGCTGTGAGCAGCCGAATGCCACCATCGATGCCGCCGCAACGGCAGCGGAAAGCGCTTTCAAGTTCATCGTTGATTCCTAGCTGGATGTCGTCGGACTAGTCGCGGTTGAAGGAGGATGAGCGATTACGCTCAATGCATGAATATCGGTTCTCATTAGGTCGCCAAGCGCCTCGTACACCATGCGGTGGCGGTCGATAGGGCGGGTACCTTCGAAGCGGCTCGAGACGATCCTGACCTTGAAGTGTCCCCGGCCATCTCTAGCCCCAGCGTGGCCGATGTGAAAATGGCTCTCGTCGATGATGTCGAGCTCTTGGGGGGAAAACGCCGCCTCCAGGCGCGAACGAATAGCGGAAATTCGGTCGCTGCTCATGGTAGGACCTGCAGAACGGGCTTGATTCGAACTCCGGCAAACACGCCCTCCACCGTGTAGGGATCTTCAGCGACCCATTGCTCGGCTGCTTCCAGCGATTCGAACTCCGCAATAATCAAGCTGCCGTCGAAACCGGCCGTCCCTGGATCCGGCGAGTCGATTTTGGGATGCGGCCCCGCGAACACCAGTCGGCCCTCGGACAAGAGGGCGCGAACGCGGGCAAGATGGCGCTCGCGTGCCGCCGCCCTGCGTGCGAGGCCGTCTGCGGATTCTTCGGCCAGAATCGCGTACAGCATTGCGATCAAGTTTCCTTTTGCTCTTGCTCTCGATCGGCCGTCTTTGCAGCGATCCAGAGTGCTTGACCTATGGCCGTGAGCAACGTAAGCCCGAGCATCCCGAAGAGCTTGAAGTTGACCCAGAACTCTTCGCTGAAATTGTAGACGACGTACAGGTTGGCGGCGCCGAGGAACGTGAAGTTCGCAACCCAGATGTAGTTCAGCTGTCTCCAGAGCGCGGCGTCGAGCTCGATGGCGTGCCCGAGCATCCGCTCCGTGAGGTTCTTCTTTCCAAAGAACTCGCTGACGAGGAACGCGGCGGCGAACAACCAGTTCACGACGGTCGGTTTCCACTGAAAAAACAGCGGATTACGGAAAGCGATCGTGATCGCCCCCAGGACGACGACCAAGGCGGCCGTGATCAGCAACATGTTGCTGATCTTCCGTTCTCGGGCCCATTGGAGGGCCAGGAGCACCGCCGTCGCGGCCATCGTCGCGCCTGTCGCCCAATACATTCCGGCGACTTTGTAAGCCACGAAGAACACGATGATGGGGAAAAGATCGATCAGTAGCTGCATCGCGGGACACTCGGGGTGGGCCGCCCAACCATGATACCGCACCGGGCGGTCCCGTCGGGGAAGGGAGCCGGAAAGGTAGGGCGAGGCGCCTCTGGGCAGGGCCGGCGTCGTTTGTAGAATGGCCCCATGAGCCTCTACTTCAAGGTGCACCCGGTCAACCCGCAGCGGCGGTTCCTCGAGCGTACCGCCGATTCGCTGCGGGAAGGTGCCGTCATCGTGTACCCGACCGATTCGACCTATGCGCTCGGGTGTCGGCTGGCGGACAAGGCTGCTTTGGACCGCATTCGAGCTCTGCGTCGGATCGACGCTAACCATGAGTTCAGCCTGGTCTGCAGGGATCTGTCGCAGATCGCCAACTACGCGCGTGTGGATAACTCTGCTTATCGATTGATTCGCGCCTTGACGCCGGGCCCGTTCACGTTCGTGCTCAAGGCGACCCACGAAGCGCCGCGCCGGCTTCAGGACCCCAAGAAGCGCTCCGTGGGCATCCGCGTGCCGTCGAACAAGATCGTCGACGCGCTGCTGGATATCCTCGGCGAGCCGCTGATCAGCTCGACGCTTCAGCTTCCGGGAGACGATTTGCCGCTGACGGACCCCGAGGAGTTTCGACCGCGCATCGAGAAGCACGTCGACGTCATTCTGGACGCGGGTGTGTGCGGCGTCGACCCAACCACGGTTCTCGACCTCAGTCAAGGCACCGTCAAGCTGCTGCGCCAGGGCAAGGGCGACGCCTCGGCGTTCCTCGTATGACGCCCAGGCTGCGTATAATGCGCCGATGCCGGATTTGGATGTCGTCTCGATCCTCGTCGTCCTCTCGTACGCGGCGATCCCCGTGTTGCTTGCGATCACGCTGCACGAGGTCGCTCACGGGTGGGTGGCGCGCCAATTCGGCGACCCCACGGCCCATCTTGCGGGCAGACTGACCCTGAACCCCCTGCGTCACGTGGACCCGATAGGGACCGTCGCCGTGCCGTTGGTGCTGCTGTTTCTCAGCTTGCCGGTTTTCGGCTGGGCGAAGCCGGTTCCCGTCTCGTTCGCCAACCTGCGCAGCCCGCGACGGGATATGATCCTCGTCGCCGCGGCCGGGCCGGCCTCGAACCTGCTGATGGCGTTGGGTTGGTCCGTGATCGCCGCGTTTCAGCTGTCCGTGCTCCAGCTCGGCGGCACGCCGGGGGCGTGGCTGCTCAAAGTCTGCGAGGTCGGCATTATCGTCAATGTCATTCTCGCCATATTCAACATGCTGCCGATCCCGCCGCTCGACGGAGGGCGCGTGCTGGCCGGCCTGCTGCCGCCGCAGTATGCGCGAGCCTTGGACCATGTCGAGCCGTTCGGAATCCTGATCGTGTTCCTGCTGCTCGCGACCGTGCTGTGGACCGTGCTCGAGCCGCCAATCATCTATCTCAACGCCTTTTTCGAATCGATAGCGGGGCTGTAAGTGACGACCGAGGAGCACTCCACCGAAAGGCCGCATCTGCGGTTGGTGCCGCAGACGCCGCCGCCGCTGCATGACCCGGCGATGGCGCCTCTTCAAGGCGAGATGCCGTTCGCGATCGTCGAAGGCGAGCCGATCACGCAACTGCCGCGCGACCTCTACATTCCCCCGCATGCGCTGAAGGTATTTCTCGAGGCGTTCGAGGGGCCGCTCGACCTTCTCTTGTATCTGATCCGGCGGCAGAACCTGGACATTCTCGATATCCCGATCGCCGAGATCTCTCGCCAGTACGTGCAGTACATCGAGCTGATGAAGGAAATGCAGTTCGAGCTGGTCGGCGAGTATCTCGTGATGGCCGCGACTCTCGCGGAGATCAAATCGAGAATGCTGCTCCCGCGGCCGGAATCGACCGAGGAGCAAGAGGAGGAGGATCCGCGCGCCGAGCTCGTCCGCCGTCTGCAGGAGTACGAGCGCTTCAAGAAAGCGGCGGAAGATCTCGATGCATTGGAGAGGCTCGAGCGGGACGTCGTTCAGTGCTCCGCGGAGGTCGTCGAGCGCAAGGTCATCACGAAGCTGCCCGACGTGACCCTGAAGGAGCTTCTTCTCGCGTTCAAGGACGTTTTGGACCGATCGAACCTGTTCGCGCATCACCATGTGCAGAGGGAACCTTTGTCGGTGCGCGAGCGAATGTCCGAGGTGCTGATGGCCGTGCAAGGCGACCAGCCCGTCGAGTTCGTCAAGCTGTTCGACCCGACGGAGGGACGCATGGGCGTCACCGTCACCTTTTTGGCCGTCCTCGAGCTCGTGAAGGAATCGCTGCTCGAGGTATTCCAGGCGGAGCCTTTCGGGCCAATCAGCGTTCGTAGCGCGCAGGCGTCCGCTCGTGCGCCTGCGGCCGCCGTCGAGTCGGAGGAGGATTCCAGGGAGCATGCCTGAGCATGGATGAGACCCAGATCAAACACGTCATCGAGGCAGCGCTCTTGGCGGCCGGGCGGCCGTTGCCTTTGGATACACTCGCTTCGTTGTTCTCGAGCAGGTCGACCGAGGTCGACAAGGCAACGCTCAGACGGGCTTTGGACGCGCTGTCCGAGGATTACCGTGAACGAGGACTCGAGCTGAAGGAGGTGGCGAGCGGCTACCGAATCCAGATCAAGAGCTCGATTACCGACTGGCTGACGCCGCTCTGGGAGGAGCGGGCGCCGAGATATACGCGTGCGCTGCTCGAGACGCTTGCGCTCATCGCGTACCGCCAACCGATCACTCGTGCGGAGATCGAGGAGGTTCGCGGCGTCTCCGTCAGCTCGAACATCATCCGCACGCTGCTCGAACGCAATTGGATACGCGTGGTCGGACATCGCGATGTGCCGGGCAAACCGGAGATGTTCGGCACGACCAAGGAGTTCCTCGATTATTTCGGACTGAGGAAGCTCGAGGACTTGCCGGCGCTGGCGGAAATCAAAGACGGATTCCCGGAGCTGGATCCGCAGACGGACTTGCTGGCGACGGCCTCCGAGGCGAACGAAGGCGAGGGCGTCGATGCCGAAGGACAGGCCGTCGGTGTCTCCGAAGCCGGCGAGCCCGAACAGGGTGTTGCGTCTGCAGAGAGCGATGAGGATACGAGCGCGCGAGGCGAAGAGTCGGTCGAGGACGAGAATATCGCGACTGTCGCCGTCGACGGCGACGGCGATCGCGATGCCGAGGACGACGAAGACGCCGCCGCCGACGACGACGAGGACGACGACGACGAAGACGACGAGGACGACGACGACGAAGACGACGAAGACGACGAAGACGAAGACGACGAAGACGACGAAGACGACGAAGAGGAGGAAGACGACGACGACGGCGACGATGATGAAGACGAAGACGACGACGACGATGATGATGAAGACGATGATGATGAAGACGATGATGATGAAGACACACGAGAGAACGTCGTCGAGCTCGTCGATCGAGAGCCGGAGGAGTCTCTAGCTTCGACAGAGGCGGTGCACGCCGCCTCGGGGAGCGTCGTTGGAGCGGACGTCGAGAATGCGCCCCTCAGGTCAGAGCCGTCGGAGTCGTCGGACGAATCGTCGAACGGAGGCGACGACGAGGCGCTCGACCGCGTCGGAGCGAGCTGACCTTCGCGTAGGGCAAGTTCTGGGCGAGCGAATTCAGAAGGTCCTGGCGGAGGCCGGGCTCGGCTCTAGGAGGCAGATCGAAGCCTGGATCGCCGAAGGGCGCGTGGCGGTGAACGGCCGTCGCGCGCAGCTCGGAGACCGCATCGAGGGTACCGAGCGCATCGTCGTCAACGGTCGGCCGATTCGCCTCAAGCACCGCTCCACGCGGCATGCGCATATCGCTTATCACAAGCCGGCAGGCGAGGTCACGACCCGGCACGATCCCGAGCGCCGCCCCACCGTCTTCGAACGCTTGCCGCCCGCGCCTCGCGGCCGCTGGATCAGTGTCGGCCGCCTCGACTTCAACACCTCGGGTCTCCTCCTCCTGACGACCGATGGAGAGCTCGCGCATCGATTGATGCATCCGCGTTACGAGATCACGCGCGAGTACGCGGTTCGCTTGCTCGGGGAACCGACCCGGAGTCAGCTCGAGACGTTGCTGAGCGGTGTGCAGCTAGAGGACGGTCTCGCGAAATTCGACTCGATCGACGTCCGCGGCGGCTCCGGCCGCAACACGTGGTTGCACGTGACGCTGAAGGAGGGGCGGAACCGGGAAGTTCGCCGAATGTTCCAGGCGCTCGGGCTGACCGTGAGCCGTCTCATTCGCGTCCGTTACGGGCCCATCGAGCTCGGCCGCATTCAGCGCGCCAGGACTCGCGAGCTGGCCGAAGAAGAGGTCGCGGCCCTTTACGCGTCGGTCGGCATGGAGCCGCCGACCGACGAACGGGGAACACGCGAATCCCGCCCCACGGCGCGAGGAAAGACCGCGGTGCGACGAGCCGGCACGCGCCGGCGCTAACGCCGTCGACGCGCGACCTCGACGGCATCGCCGCGCTGGACCTCTTCCGTCGTCGCGGGCCGCGTAACCGGCGCATCATCCTTGGCAGTCGATCCTCTTCCCCGTGACGCCCTTGGAGTCGGGGCCTAGAAGGAAGAAGTACGGGCCCAAGATCTCCTCCGGGCGCTTCAGCGTCTCGGGATCCTCCGCGGGATAGGCCTGGGCACGCATGTCCGTTCGCGTCGGTCCCGGGTTGATCAGATTGACGCGCACCGACGTCCGCTCGAGCTCGTCCGCGAGAATCTGCGCGAGCCCTTCGGTCGCGAACTTCGAGACCGAATACGCACCCCAGTACGCCCGACCTCGATTGCCTACGCCGCTCGTCGTGAAAATCAGCGACGCGTCCGCGGAGGCTTTGAGCAGCGGCAACAAGCACCGCGTGAGAATGAACGGCGCATTGACGTTCACGTGCATCACGCGCTGCCATTTGCCGATATCGTAATGCTCGATCGGACTGCGGTCGCCGAGAATTCCGGCGTTGTGCACGAGGCCGTCCAACCGCCCGTAACGGGATTCGATCTGCTCCGTCAGGTGCTGATACTCCGGCCCTTGGGCACGTTCGAAGTCGAGCTGCGCGATGGCAGGCTCCGGACCGATCGCCGCGACTTCGTCATACAGCTGCTCGAGCGTTCGCTTGCTCCGGCCGTGGAGCAGGACGGTCGCGCCGAGCCGCGCGGCGCCGAGCGCGAGTGCGCGGCCGATACCTCGAGTCGTGCCGGTGATGAGGATCACGCGGCCTTCGAGCAACGCCGGCCGCGGGGCATAGTTCTTCCAGGGAGACATCTCGCGAGGCTATGCGGAGGCGATCATGATCGCAAGGTCGTCATGCCGGCATGCTCGCTCATTCAGCGCCGGTCGAAAGGGCGCGGAGAACGGAGCGAAGCTCCGACGGCCGACGGACGACATGATCGGCGCCCCACGCTTCGACGTCCTCCGTCGGCCGGATGTAGCCGTATGCGGCCGCGATCGTGACCATGCCCGCGGCGCGGCCGGCTTCGATGTCCCGCGGAGCGTCGCCGACGTACGCGCATCGCTCCGCCTCGACGCCGAGCTCCTCGGCAGCGAGCAGCAACGGCGCCGGATGGGGCTTTCTTTGCGGCAGCCGGTCGCCGCCGACGACGCAGCGGCAAGCGCCGGCCAATCCGAGCCGCGCGAGCAGCGGCTCGGTAAAGGCGTGCGGCTTGTTCGTCACAACGCCCCAGGCGTTATTAGAAGTGGAAGCAATAATGTCGTCTAAGCTTATAAAAAGACGAGAGTTTACACACACGCCTTTCGCGTAGAGCTCGAGAAACCGCTGGCGCAGCGCTTCGAAACGGTCCGCGGAGAGATCGTGCCCGAAACCGAGGCGGATCAAGCCGGCCGCGCCGTCCGAGACGGCGTTGCGCGCGATGGCGTACGGGATCGGCGGCCGTCGTTCCTCGGCGAGGAGGCGATTGAGCACTCCGACGAGATCGGGTGCCGAGTCGACGAGCGTGCCGTCGAGATCGAAAAGCACCGCGTCGACGCTCATACGGGCCGCTTCACCGCATGAGCGAAATAGTTCACGTCGATGTTGCCGCCGAGCCGATAGCCGCCGAGTAGCGGATTGTAGTGGAGCCCGGTCAGGTCGACGACGTCGAGGCCGGCGCTGCGGCACCACGCGGCGAGCTCCGAAGGCCGGACGAGCTTGAGGTACTCGTGCGTGCCGCGCGGGATCATGCGGAGCAGGTGCTCGGCAGCGACGATCGCAAGCAGAAAGCTCTTCGGGTTTCGGTTGAGGGTCGAGAAGAAGACCGCACCGCCCGGCCGAACCGCGGCGGCGCAAGCCGCGACGACGTCGGCGGGTCTCGGCACGTGCTCGATCATCTCGAAGCACGTGACGACGTCGAATTCTCCCGGATGGGCAGCCGCGATGTCCTCGACCGAAACGCATTCGTAGCGAATCTTGAGGCCGCTCGATGCCGCGTGCTCGCGGGCGATGTCGATGCTCGCGGGCGCGAGGTCGATGCCGGTCACGTCGGCTCCCGCGGCGGCCGCGGCTTCGGCAAACAGCCCGCCGCCGCAGCCGACGTCGAGCAGCTTGACGCCGGCGAGCTTCACTCGGGTGTCGACGTAGCGGAGCCGCAGCGGGTTGATCGCATGGAGGGTGCGGAACGCGCCTTCGGGGTTCCACCATTCCGCCGCTCGAGAACCGAACTTCTCGAGCTCGCCGACGTCGACGTTGACGTTCGCTCGTTGCTCCATGCGTCCTTTCCCTTACTGCGGTTGCCCGAACTCGTATCGCGCTTCGTCGAGCCGTTCAGCGGTCTGCAGCCAGGCGTCGGCCCCATTCGGCCGCGCGGGCGCAGACGTCGGCGACGTCCAGTCGCATGTGAATGCCTTCGGAGATCAAGTGCTCTCCGGCTACCCACACGTCGCTGACGTGCTCTCGCGAGGCAGCGTATACCAGCTGCGAGACGGGATCGAGCACCGGCTGGAGCGCCGGGTCGCTCATCGCGACGCAGATGACGTCCGCGGCCTTGCCGGGCTCGAGCGAGCCGATCTCGGTCTCGAGCCCGAGGGCGCGGGCGCCGTTGATCGTCGCCATCCTCAACGCGGTTGCCGCGGGGATCGCCGAGGCATCCCCTGCGACCCACTTGCCGAGCAGGGCCGCGGTTTCGAGCTCGGTCCAGAGATCCAGCCGGTTGTTGCTCGCCGCCCCGTCCGTCCCGAGCGCGACGTTCACTCCCGCCGAGAGAAGCTTCGCGACCGGGCATGCGCCGCTCGCGAGCTTCAGGTTCGAGCGCGGGCAGTGCACGATGCTCGCGCCCGCGCGCGCCAGGCGCTCGATCTCGTCGTCGAGCAGTTGCGTCGCGTGCACGCCGACCAGCGCAGGCGTCACGAGCCCGAGGGTGTCGAGGCGTTCGAGCGGCCGCTGTCCGGTCGCCGCGATCGCCTCGTCGATCTCGGCGGAAGTCTCGTGCAGGTGGATGTGCACCGGGACGTCGAGCTCGTCCGCAAGCTTGCGAATCCGGGCGAGCGTCGAGTCCGAGACCGAGTAGGGCGCATGCGGAGCGAAGCACGTTGTTACGAGCGGATGCCCTTTGAACCGGTCGTGCACGTCGAGCCCCTTCGAGATGTACTCCTCCGGCGTCGATGCCCAGACCGTCGGGAACTCGACGGCGATCATGCCGACGACCGCGCGCATCCCGGCCTCGGCGGCCGTCTCCGCGACGACGTCGGGGAAGTAGTACATGTCGAGGAAGCAGGTCGTGCCGGCCTTCAGCATCTCGGCGATCGCCAGGCGCGTTCCGTCCCGGACCGATTCGGGGCTGACCCAGCGCGATTCCGCCGGCCAGATCCGCTCCCGCAGCCAGCGTTCGAGCGGCAAGTCGTCGGCATAGCCGCGGAAGAGCGTCATCCCGGCATGGCAGTGGGCGTTGACGAGGCCGGGCATCAGCACGTGGTCCGGCCGCTCGTGAAGCGCGTCCGGCGCGAAGCGTCGCTCGGCTTCGGCTCGCGGCAAGAGGGCCTTGATTCTTCCGGCGTCGATCGCGAGCGCGAGCCCCTCGACGGCGCGCACGTCCGGCTCGATCGCGATCGTCCAGCGCGGGCAGATGAGGGTGTCGATGCGTTCAGGCATGGCGGTCCGTTCCCCAGTCGCCGTTCGGCGCGGCGGGCATTCGGCCGGCGGGAGGCGGCTCCATGCCGATTGCTCCCCGGGCGCTGCGACCGGGCCAAGTATAGCCGCTCGAAACGGCCTCGATCCTGCGAATCGCCGCCCTCCTGTGGTAGAATTCGCGTGGTTTTCTGAGCACTTGAATCCCTGCCTGTCGGGCCGCCGTACCGCTCGGCAGCAGTGCCGGCGGGGCTCGGCGACACAACCATCACGCACCATCTCGCGCGCTCTCCCGGCCGGTGCCAGCGGAGATTAGGGCGATATTGTTTGAGCGATAGGAATGGCTGAAGGGGCGAAGGAGATATTGCCGGTCAATCTCGAAGACGAGATGCGGCAATCCTATCTCGATTACGCGATGAGCGTGATCGTCGGCCGCGCGCTGCCGGACGTGCGCGACGGACTGAAGCCCGTGCATCGCCGCGTCCTGCACGCGATGCGTGAGCTCGGCAACGACTACAACAAGCCATACAAGAAGTCCGCCCGCGTCGTCGGCGACGTCATCGGTAAGTATCACCCGCACGGCGACGCGGCCGTCTACGACGCCATCGTCCGGCTCGCGCAAGACTTCTCGATGCGCTACCAGCTGGTCGACGGGCAGGGGAACTTCGGCTCGGTCGACGGCGATGCGCCCGCGGCGATGCGCTACACCGAAGTGCGGATGTCGCGCATCGCGCACGAGCTTCTGGCCGACATCGACAAGGAAACCGTCGACTTCGTCCCGAATTACGACGAGTCGGAGCGCGAGCCCTCGGTTCTGCCGACGCGGATTCCGAATCTGCTGATCAACGGCTCGTCGGGCATCGCGGTCGGCATGGCGACGAATATCCCGCCGCACAACCTCGGCGAGATCATCGACGCGTGCCTCGCGCTGCTCGAGAACCCGTCCATCGGCGTCTCGGAGCTGATCAAGATCGTTCCCGGGCCCGACTTCCCCACAGCGGGCCAGATTCACGGCGTTCACGGGATCTACGAGGCCTATGCGACCGGCCGCGGGCGCATCTACGTGCGCGCGAAGACCCATACCGAGGAAATCGGCGGGCGCGAAGCGATCATCGTCACCGAGCTGCCTTATCAGGTGAACAAGGCGCGGCTGATCGAGAAGATCGCCGAGCTCGTGCGCGAGAAGCGCCTCGAGGGCATCAGCGAGTTGCGCGACGAGTCCGACAAGGACGGCATGCGCATCGTCATCGAGCTGCGCCGCGGGGAACGCGCCGACGTCGTCCTGAACAATCTCTACAAGCAGACGCCTTTGCAGAGCGTCTTCGGCATCAACATGGTCGCGCTCGTCGATGGCCAGCCGAAGCTGCTCACGCTGAAGGAGCTGCTCGAGGCCTTCCTGCGCCATCGACGCGAGGTCGTGACCCGGCGCACCTTATTCGACCTCAGGAAGGCGCGCGAACGGGCTCACGTCCTCGAAGGCTTGGTCGTCGCGCTCGCGAACATCGACGAGGTCATCGAGCTCATCAAGGCCTCGCCGTCCCCGACCGAGGCGCGCGTCGCGCTGTGCGGGCGCGTCTGGCGGCCGGGCGCGGTCGTCGCGATGCTCGAGCGCGCCGGCGCCGAGATCACGAGGCCGGACGATCTGACCGAAGAATGCGGGCTGACCGACGAAGGTTACCGACTGTCGACGGCTCAGGCGCAGGCGATCCTCGACCTCCGGCTGCACCGCTTGACCGGTCTCGAGCAGGACAAGATTGCCAGCGAATACAGTGAGTTAATAGAAAATATTAAAGAATATTTGCAGATCCTGTCGGATCCGGACAAGCTTCAGTCCGTGATCCGCGGCGAGCTGCTCGACGTGCGCCAGCGCTACGCCGACGCGCGCCGCACCGAGATCGTGGAGGATTACAACGAGCTGACGATCGAGGACCTGATCCCCGAGGCGTCGCTCGTCGTCACGCTGTCTCACGCGGGCTACGCGAAGGCGCAGCCGGTGGAGGCGTACCAAGCCCAGCGTCGCGGCGGACGCGGCCGCACGGCCGCGCGGGTCAAGGACGAGGATTTCATCGAGCGGCTCTTCGTCGCGCACTCGCACGACACGCTGCTGTGCTTCTCGAGTCGCGGCAAGGTGTATTGGCTCAAGGTGTACCAGCTGCCGCAGGCCGGCTCGGGATCGCGTGGGCGGCCGATCGTCAATCTGCTGCCGCTGGAGGAGAACGAGCGGATCACGGCCGTCCTGCCGATCAAGAGCTACGACGAGGACAAGTTCGTGTTCTTCGCGACGACGCAGGGGACCGTCAAGAAGACGCCTCTCGTCGCGTTCTCGAGGCCGCGTACGACCGGCATCATCGCGCTCGATCTGCGGCCGGACGATCGGCTCGTCGGCGCCGGTATCACCGACGGGCAGCGCGACATCATGCTGTTCGCGAGCTCGGGCAAGGCGATTCGCTTCCGCGAGGACGACGTGCGCCCGATGGGTCGGACGGCGGCCGGCGTGCGCGGATTGCGCCTCACGGCCGAGGGCGACGAGGTCATCGGGCTCGCGATTCTCGACCGCGGACCGATTCTGCTCGCGACCGAGAACGGCTACGGCAAGCTGACCGAGGTCGACGAATTCCCCCTCCAGGGTCGCGGCGGTCAAGGCGTCATTTCGATCCGCACGTCGGAGCGTAACGGCCGCGTGGTCGGCGCGCTGCAAGTTTCGATGGACGACGAGATCATGCTGATCACGTCGAACGGCACCCTCGTGCGCACGCCCGTGGCGGAAATCTCGCTGCTCGGTCGCAACACGCAAGGAGTGCGTTTGATTCGCCTCGACGAAGGCGATCGGCTCGTCGGCGTCGAGCGCGTGCAGGACGAGAACAACGGGTCCGGCAGTTCCGCGAACGGCGGCAATGACCCGTCGAGCGGAGGCGGCGATCCGAACGAAGAGTAAGCCCGGCAGGAAGCCGGAGTACGAGCTGGAAAAAGGATAGGGAGACGATGAGGCGAGTGTATAACTTCAGCGCCGGCCCCGCGATGTTGCCCGAGCCGGTGCTGCGCCGGGCGCAGGAAGAGCTGCTCGATTGGAAGGGCAGCGGTATGTCCGTGATCGAGGTCAGCCACCGTGGCACGGATTTCGTCGAGTGCGCGGCCGAGGCAGAGCGGCGTCTGCGTCGGCTTCTCGGCGTGCCCGACAATTACAAGGTGCTGTTCCTGGCCGGCGGCGCGACCGCGCAGTTCGCCGCGGTGCCGCTGAACATCGCACCCGAGGGCTCGACCGTCGACTACGTGATCACCGGCAGCTGGGGCAAGAAGGCCGCGAGCGAGGCGGCGCGCTACGCGAACGTCAACATCGTCTGCGACTCGGCGCCGTCGGGTTACACGGAGATTCCGGATCGATCGACGTGGAAGCTGACGCCCGGCGCCGCGTACGTGCACTACACGCCGAACGAGACGATCGTTGGCGTCGAGTTTCACGACATTCCGGACGTCGGCGACGTGCCGCTCGTCGCCGATATGTCCTCGACGATTCTCTCTCGTCCGCTCGACGTCAGCCGCTTCGGCATCATCTATGCCGGCGCACAGAAGAATATCGGCCCGTCCGGGCTCGCCATCGTGATCGTGCGCGAGGACCTGATCGGTCGGGCGCGCCGCGAGACGCCGGGCATCTTCGATTACAAGATCGCCGCCGAGTCGGATTCGATGTGGAACACGCCGCCGACCTTCGCGTGGTATCTCGCGGGGCTCGTCTTCGAGTGGCTCGAGGAGCAGGGCGGCCTCGCGGCCATGGCCGAGCGCAATCGCGCCAAGGCGCAGAAGCTTTACGCGGCGATCGACGCGTCCGATTTCTACACGAACAAGGTACGTCCCGAGTACCGCTCGTGGATGAACGTGCCGTTCACGCTCGCGGATCCCGCGCTCGACAAGGCCTTCCTCGAAGAGTCGAAGGCGGCAGGGCTCACGAACTTGAAGGGTCACCGCCTGGTCGGCGGCATGCGCGCGAGCATCTATAACGCGATGCCGATGGAAGGTGTCGACGCGCTGATCGAGTTCATGGCGGATTTCGAGAAGCGGAGGGGCTGACCGTGCGCTTCAAGATCCTGACCCTGAACAACATCGCCGTCTCGGGCCTGAACCGTCTGCCGCGCGAGCGCTACGAGGTCGCGTCCGATATCGCGCGCCCGGACGCGATCATCGTGCGCTCGCACAACATGCACGACATGGATATCCCGCCGTCCGTGCTCGCCGTCGCGCGCGCGGGCGCCGGCGTCAACAACATCCCGGTCGCGGAGCTGAGCCGCCGCGGCGTGCCCGTCTTCAACGCTCCCGGCGCGAACGCGAACGCGGTGAAGGAGATCGTGATCGGCAGCCTGTTCATCGCCGCGCGCAACCTCATGCCCGCATGGGACTACGTTCGCAATCTCGACGGCACGGACGAGACGATCCACAAGCAGGTCGAGGCGGCGAAGAAGCAGTTCGTCGGCTTCGAGTTACCGACCCGTACGCTCGGCGTCGTCGGACTCGGCGCGATCGGCGTCCAGGTCGCGAATTCCGCGCTAGCGCTCGGCATGAACGTCATCGGGTACGACCCGCAGATCACCGTCCAGCGCGCGTGGCAAATGTCCTCGGCGGTGCAGCAGGCGATCAATCTCGACGATCTCTGCAGCCGCTCGCACATGATCACGATTCACGTGCCGTTGAACGACGGGACGCGGAACCTGATCAATCGAGAGCGGATCGCCTTGATGCCGCGAGGATCCGTTCTGCTCAACTTCGCGCGCGACGGCGTCGTCGACGTGGACGCGGTGATCGAAGCGCTCGACAGCGGCAAGCTCGCCTGCTACGTCACGGACTTCCCGACCGTGCGTTTGAAGGCGCATCCGAAGGCCGTTTGCCTGCCGCATCTCGGCGCGTCGACTCGCGAGGCCGAGGAGAACTGCGCGATCATGGCGGCGGAGACGCTACGCGAGTTCCTCGAGCACGGCACGATCCGGAACTCGGTGAACTTCCCCGACGCCGTGCTGAGCCGCGACCGGCCGAATCGCCTGGCCGTCCCGCACCTGAACGTGCCGAACATGATTTCGCAGATCTCGGCGTGCGTGTCCGCGGAGAACATCAACATCAACGACATGTTGAACGTCTCGAAGGGCGAGATCGGCTACACGCTGGTCGACCTCGACGCGCCGCCGAGCGAAGGTCTCGTCGAGCGGATCCGAAGAATCGACGGCGTCCTGTCGGCGCGGGCCCTGCCTGTTTTCGAGGAGTAGCGGGAAACGGGATGACGGACCGGCCGGACGACGAGCAAGCGCTCGAGCGGCTCCGCAAGCGCATCGACGAGATCGACGCGAGCATCCAGGAGCTGATCTCCGAACGTGCGCGCTGCGCGAAAGAGATCGGCGTCGTGAAGGGTCTCGCGAAGACCGCCGAGTTCTATCGTCCGGAGCGCGAGGCTCAAGTGTTGCGCGCGGTGCTGGAGCGTAACAAGGGACCGTTGACCGACGAGCAGGTCGTGCGGATATTCCGCGAGCTGATGTCGGCGTGCCTCGCGCTCGAAGAGCCGTTGAAAGTCGCGTATCTCGGGCCGGAAGGGACGTTCACACAGACGGCCGTCTTCAAGCACTTCGGGCACTCGGTGCGCGCGATCTCCGTGGCCACGATCGACGAGATCTTTCGCGAGGTCGAGGCGGGCACGGCCGATTTCGGCGTCGCGCCCGTCGAGAACTCGACGGAGGGCACGGTCAACCACACGCTCGACATGTTCCTCACCTCGCCGCTCAAGATCTGCGGCGAGGTCGAGCTTCGCATCCATCAGCACCTGATGGGCAGAATGCGCGACATGTCGGCGATAAAGCGCATCTGCTCGCACTCGCAGTCGCTCGCGCAGTGCCGCGGCTGGCTCGCGCAGCATCTGCCGAACGTCGAGAGGATCGCCGTGTCGAGCAACGCCGAGGCGGCGCGCAGGGCGAGGGACGAGGAGGGCACGGCGGCGATCGCGGGCGAGTCCGCGGCCGAGGTCTACGGCCTCGACGTGCTCTGTCCGAACATCGAGGACGAAGCCGACAACACGACGCGCTTCCTGGTCATCGGGCGCAAGACGTTCCCGCCGAGCGGGAACGACAAAACCTCGTTGCTGGTGTCGGCGAAAGGGACGGAAGGACCCGGCGTGCTGTTCCATCTGCTCGAGCCGCTTGCGAGACATCGCGTCAACATGACCCGCATCGAGTCGCGCCCGTCGCGGCGCAAGAAGTGGGATTACGTCTTCTTCGTCGACGTCGACGGTCATGCCGACGATCCGAAGCTGAAGCAGGCGCTCACCGAGATCGAGCAGCAGTCGAACCTGTTTCGTGTGCTCGGCGCGTACCCGAAGGCGGTGCTATGAGCCCGGAGAGCGGCATCGAGACCGTGCGGCGCGACTATCACGCGCTGCCGGTGCAAAGCGTCGGCGGCGAAATCACGGTCCCCGGCGACAAATCGATCTCTCATCGTGCGCTGATGCTCGGCGCGATCGCCGACGGGGAGACCGTCGTGCGGGGGTTCCTCGAGAGCGAGGACTGCGTCGCGACCCGGCGCGCGTTCGAGGCGCTCGGCGTTCGCGTTCGGGACGAGGAGCAGGGTACGCTGCGAGTCTCCGGCGTCGGGCTCGACGGCCTGAAGCCCCCGCCGGACGTGCTCGACCTGGGCAATTCCGGCACGGCGATTCGCCTGATGACGGGGTTGCTGGCCGCACAACGCTTCGATTCGACGTTGACCGGCGACGAATCGCTGCGCAAGCGGCCGATGGAGCGGGTCGCGACGCCGCTGCGGGCGATGGGCGCGCGCATCGCGACCCGCGACGGCCGGGCCCCGATAGAGATCACCGGAGGCGCGCGGCTCAAGGGCATCGACTACGCGATGCCGGTCGCGAGCGCACAGGTGAAATCCGCGCTGCTGCTCGCGGGGCTCTATGCGTCCGGCACGACGACGGTGCGCTCCCCGGGGCCGAGCCGCGATCACACCGAGCGGATGCTGCGATCGATGGGCGTCCCGCTCGATATCACCGATGACGGCTTGACCGTTTCGGTGTCCGGTCCGCAGCGGCTCAAGGGCATCGAGATCGACGTGCCGGGGGATCTCTCGTCGGCGGCCTTCTTCATCGTCGCCGGCTGTCTCGGCGCGACGGACGGTCTGTTGATCCGAAACGTCGGCGTCAATCCGACGCGGACCGGGGTGCTCACGATCCTTTCGGCGATGGGCGCTCGGATCGAGCTGCGGAACGCCCGCACGGCAGGCGTCGAACCCGTCGCCGATCTGTTTGTCGAACGAAGCGAGCTCAAGGGCATCGACGTGCCGCCCGAGCTCGTGCCGCTCGCGATCGACGAGTTCCCGATCCTGTTCATCGCCGCGGCGGCGGCGCGGGGACCGACGATCGTCCGCGGGGCCGAGGAGCTGCGCCACAAGGAGAGCGACCGCATCGCGGTCATGGCACGCGGGCTCACCGCGCTCGGCGCCCGAGTCGACGAGCGCGAGGCCGGCGTGATCATCGAAGGCGGCCAGCGGCTGCGCGGCGGAACCATCGACAGCCATGGCGACCATCGCGTTGCCATGTCTTTCTCGGTCGCGAGCCTGATCGCGGACGGACCGATCGAGATTCGCGATACCGCCGCGGTGGCCACGTCGTTCCCGAATTTCCTCGACGTCGCCGCAGCGTGCGGTTTGTCGGTGACGGAGCGCGCCGGAGGCTGAGCCGTGCGGTCTGCCGCGGTCGTGCCGATCGTCACCGTGGACGGGCCGAGCGGCTCCGGCAAGGGCACCGTCAGCCGCGCCCTCGCGAAGCGGCTCGGCTGGCACCTGCTCGACAGCGGAGCGCTCTACCGCGTGACGGCGCTCGCCGCGCAGCGGGCCGGCGTCGATCTCGGTAACGAGGCGGAAGTCGCGCGGGTCGCGGCGAGCCTCGACGTCCAGTTCTCCGAGGGCGAGCAGGAGCGGGTGCTGCTCGCGGGCGACGACGTCACCCACGAGCTTCGAACGGAACAATGCGGAGAGGCGGCGTCCAAGGTCGCCGCGATGCCGGCCGTCAGACGGGCGCTGCTCGATCGGCAGCGTGCGTTCGCCGTGCCCCCGGGGCTCGTCGCGGACGGGCGCGACATGGGAACGGGCGTCTTCCCGGATGCGCTGCTCAAGGTCTTTCTCACCGCAAGCCCCGAGGAGCGCGCGAGGAGACGGTATAAGCAGTTGATAGAAAAGGGGATTGATGTTAACCTGCATGATCTTTCGCGGGAAATCGCCCAGCGGGACGAACGGGATGCGAATCGGCCGGTGGCGCCGTTGGCGCCCGCCGCCGATGCGCGCATCATCGATTCGACGCGCATGAGTCCCGAAGAAGTCACGGAGCGCATCTTGCAATGGCTCCGCGAAGCGGGTGTCATGACGGGATGATCGTTTTCTCGATACGGACGCGCCGAGCAGGACGATAGCGGCGCGACTTTCAATTTGGCCGCCGATGCAGGAAGCAACGGCGTAGAGGTTGCAAAACATCACATGAGTGAATCTTTCGCGGAACTTCTGGAGCAGAGCCTAGCGACTCAGCAAATCAAGCCCGGTGCGATTCTGACCGGTAAGGTCGTCGACATTAACAACGACGTCGTGATCGTCAACGCCGGCCTCAAGTCGGAGGCGGTCATCCCGTCGAGCCAGTTCCTGAACGAGAAGGGCGAGCTCGAAGTCAAGGTCGGAGACGAGGTCGAGGTCGCGCTCGATACGGTCGAGGACGGCTTCGGTGAAACGAGGCTCTCGCGCGAGAAGGCGAAGCGCACGCGCACGTGGGCCCGTCTCGAGAAAGCTTTCGAGGAAGGAAGCATCGTCACGGGGACGATCAGCGGACGCGTACGAGGCGGCTTCACCGTCGATATCGATCTCGTGCGTGCGTTCCTGCCCGGCTCGCTCGTCGACGTTCGTCCTATCCGCGATCCCGTCGCGCTCGAGGGGCAGACGCTCGAGTTCAAGGTCATCAAGCTCGATCAGAAGCGCAACAACGTCGTCGTATCGCGTCGCGCGGTCGTCGAGGAGGAATACAGCGCCGAGCGCGAGCAGCTGTTGAAGACGCTCGAGGAAGGCGCCGTGCTGAAAGGCGTCGTGAAGAACCTCACCGATTACGGTGCGTTCGTGGATCTCGGCGGTATCGACGGCCTGCTGCACATCACCGACATGGCGTGGAAGCGGGTGAAGCACCCGTCCGAGGTCGTGCACGTCGGTCAGGAGCTCGAGGTCAAGGTCTTGAAGTTCGACCGCGAGCGCAATCGCGTGTCGCTCGGCTTGAAGCAGCTCGGCGCGGACCCGTGGGAGGATCTGGCTCGCCGCTACCCGCCCGGCACGCGCATCTTCGGACGCGTGACGAACATCGCCGACTACGGCTGCTTCGTCGAGATCGAGGAAGGCGTCGAGGGTCTCGTCCACGTCTCCGAGATGGACTGGACGAACAAGAACGTGAACCCCCACAAGGTCGTTCAGATCGGCGACGAGGTCGAGGTCATGGTGCTCGACATCGACGAGGAGCGCCGCCGCATCTCGCTCGGTCTGAAGCAGTGCAAGCCGAACCCGTGGCAGGAGTTCGCGGAGAACTACAAGAAGGGCGACAAGGTCTCGGGTCAGATCAAGTCGATCACCGACTTCGGCGTGTTCATCGGGCTGCCGGGCGGCATCGACGGTCTCGTGCACCTTTCGGATCTCTCTTGGGACGTGCCCGGCGAGGAAGCCGTGCGCAACTACAAGAAGGGCGAGGAGCTCGAGGCGGTCGTGCTCGCGATCGATCCGGAGCGTGAGCGCATTTCTCTCGGCGTGAAGCAGCTCGACAAGGATCCGCTGTCCGTGTTCATCGCCGAGTTCCCGAAGGGCAGCATCGTCAAAGGCGTCGTGCAAGAAGTCGATGCGAAGGGCGCCACCGTGTTGCTCAAGGACGGAGTCATCGGTCAGCTGCGTGCGTCCGAGATCTCGCGTGACCGCGTCGAGGATGCCCGCACGGTGCTCAAGCCCGGGCAGGAGATCGAGGCGAAGTTCACCGGCGTGGATCGCAAGAACCGCGTCGTGTCGCTGTCGATCAAGGCGAAGGAGGCCCACGAGGAAGCGCAGGCGATCCAGAACTACAAGACGGATCGGCCGTCCTCGGGCACGACGCTCGGTGATCTCTTGAAGGAGCAGATGTCGGACTAGCCGACTCTTCCGGTTTCGAGGAAGCTAGCTGAGGCTTTTAGAGGCAGGTCCTTAGATGACGAAGTCGGAGTTGATCGAGTCCATTGCCCGCAACCAGAAGCACTTGCCGGCGAAGGATGTCGAGCTGGCGGTGAAGCACATTCTGGAGCTGATGAGCGAGGCGCTGGCCAGCGGGGAGCGCATCGAGATTCGCGGCTTCGGCAGCTTCTCGCTGCACTACCGGCCGCCGCGGATGGGACGCAATCCGAAGACCGGCGACGCGGTGGCTCTCGCCGGTAAGCACGTGCCGCATTTCAAGCCGGGTAAGGACCTGCGGGAACGGGTAAATGCTTCGCGGCATTTGCCCTTGCGCGGCTGACCGGACTGCCGAATCACGGCTGCGCCGCGGGTCGCGGCGCAGCCGCTCGCCTGGAAGCTCGACGTGAACGCGCTGCGACGAGTCGCTTACGCGGCGTTGGTTCTCGTCGTCGTAGCGGCGGCAGCGCTCTTCACGTACAACAACCCCGGCCGTATCGACGTCGATCTCGGTTTCGTCCTGCTCGAAGGCGTGCCGACATCTGTCGCCTTCGCCGTGACCTTCGCGGTCGGGTGGTTTTTCGGCGTCTTGTCGGCCGCTCTCGCTCTGCTGCGCATGTCCGCCGAGCGCCGCCGCCTTCGCCGCGAATTGCGAGTCACGGAGGCCGAGGCGGCCGATCTGCGTAGTCTGCCGGTGTCCCATGCCGACTGAAGCGACGTTCGTCCTCGCCGCGATCCTGATCGTGTTCGCGGGCCTAGGCTGGGCGTACGATCGGCTGAGCCGCGAGCGCGACAACGCCCCTCCGCCCGGCATCAACGCCGACTATTTCCGCGGCTTGAACCTCGTCCTGAACCGCAAGACCGACGAGGCGCTCGAGCTCTTCATCCAGCTCGCGAAGGTCGACGACGAGACGCTCGAGACGCATTTCGCGCTCGGGCATCTGTTCCGCCGCCGCGGGGAGGTCGACCGCGCGATTCGAGTGCATCAGAACTTGCTCGCTCGTCCCAGCCTGAGCGAGGCGCAGCGCCACCAAGCGCTTTTCGCGCTGGCCGAGGACTATCTCGGCGCAGGGCTGTTCGATCGCGCGGAGACGCTGTTCAGCGAGCTGAAGAGCAGCGAGACGCTGGCCCAGCAAGCCCTCGAGAAACTGATCGACATCTACGAGCGCGAAAAGGAATGGGAGAAGGCCATCGAGGCGCAGCACTTGCTCGAGCGGCGCACCGGTGAAAGGTCGCCTCGCGTCTCCCACTATCACTGCGAGCTCGCCGAAGAAGCTCGGCTTCGGGGAGACACGGCCGCGGCGCGCGAGCAGCTGCGGCACGCAGCGAGCACGGAGTCGGGCCGCTTACGGGCCTCGTTGATCGGCGCGGCGATCGCCAAATCCGAGCAGCGGCACGCCGAAGCGATCAAGCTCTACGAGCAGGTGATCGAGTCCGATCGACGGCTGATCGCCGAGGTGCTGCCGGATCTGCTCGAATGCCATGAGCGGGCCGGACCGAGCGGCATCGAGCGCTTCGACGCGTACGTCGCGCGGCTTGCAGAAAAGCAGCCGGAGCTCGAGCGCGAGCTCGCCTACGCCGCGATCGTCGGCGAGCTCGTTCAGTCGAAGACGCTTGCGCGCTGCATAGAGAGTTTCGTCTTGTCCAACGAGATTCTCGCGAATCTCGTCGACGTCGACGAGCTTCGAGGCGCGGATCCGGCGAGGAGAGAACGCGCAGTGAGACGGATCGCAACCGCGCTTCGCCGCCTCGCGCTCGCGAGCGCTCGGTACCGCTGCACGAACTGCGGCTACAGCAGCCGGCGGCTGATCTGGCATTGCCCGAGCTGCAAGCAGTGGGAGACCGTGCGTCCCATTCAGGGCATCAATCTCGAGGCGCTCGTTCCTTGACCGGCTCGCGGACGCTTTGCGCGCCGCGCACTACGAAACTGCACGATCGCCGAAGAATCGCTCGATGCGTGGGCGATCCCCTCGGCCCTACGATGCGAGCCGTCCCACTCACGAGAGGAAGAGTCATGAAACGGATTTCACCGTTGGCCATTGCGCTCTCAGCGGCATTGCTCGCTCCCGGGCTCTCGATCGCCGGGCCGGTGAACGTGAACTCGGCGGATGCCGAGACGCTTGCCCGGGAGCTGAACGGCATCGGCCCGGCGCTCGCGCAGGCGATCGTCGAGGAACGCGAGCGGAACGGCGCTTTCTCGTCACCGGACGACTTGAAGCGCGTCAAAGGGATCGGCGATCGCGTCATCGAGCTCAATCGGGAGAACATCCTCGTCAGCGACCCGCCGTCCAAGTAGGGAGGGGGCGGGCATGCCGGGGCCGAGCAAGCTGCGGCGTGCCCGTCCTTCCGTGCGCGGTGATCTCTCCCTTCCTCCGAACGGACCGGCCCGTCTTCGCACTGATACGTATACCGCACCAGGCCGGCTTTGCGTCCGGTATCATCGTTGATTCACGACTTGGCAAAGCGGAGAAGAACAGATGCCCCGCGTGCGCACGGCCGTATTCCCCGTCGCCGGCAGAGGAACCCGGTTCCTGCCGGCCACCAAGGCGTCTCCGAAGGAGATGCTCCCGATCGTCGATAAGCCGCTGATCCAATATGCCGTCGAGGAGGCGCTCGCGGCCGGCGTCGAGAAGCTGGTGTTCGTCACGGGTTCCTCGAAGCGGTCGATCGAGGATCACTTCGACGTCGACCCCGAGCTCGAGCGGACACTTGCCGAAAGCGGAAAGGAAGACCTGCTCGCGCTCGTGCGGAATATCGTTCCGTCGCACGTGAACTGTATCTACGTTCGCCAGGGCGTGCCGCTCGGCCTGGGTCACGCCGTGCTTTGCGCGAAGCCGGCGGTCGGCAACGAGCCGTTCTTCGTGCATCTCGCCGACGATCTGATCTACAGCGACGTGCCGTGCCTCAAGCAGATGCACGACGAGTTTCAACAGCACGGCTACAGCGTGCTCGGCGTCGAAACGGTGCCGCGGGACCAGACGGGGAGCTACGGTATCGTCGGCGTCACGAACGATGCGGACGGACGCCAGCGCATCGAGAAGATCGTCGAGAAGCCGAAGCCGGAAGAGGCACCGTCGACGCTCGCCGTCGTCGGCCGTTACGTCCTGACGCCGGCCATCTTCGACAAGCTCGAGCGGACGGAGCGCGGCTCCGGCGGCGAAATCCAGCTGACCGACGGCATTGCCAAGCTGCTCGAGGACGAGCCCGTCTACGTCTATCGCTTCAGCGGCACGCGGTACGACTGCGGCAGCAAGATCGGGTACCTGCGCGCGACCGTCGAGTACGCGCTCCGCCATCCGGAGCTCGGCGAGAACTTCAGAGCCTATCTCGAGTCCGTCTGGGAGCGTTGACGCGCGTCGGCCAGGGCCACGCGCGACGCTCCCCTCCGGGCTGCGGCAGCCGCTCTAGCTTCGGACGGTTCTCCGTCCGCACGGCTCTTTGTCGTGCGTCCCTTTATACTGTCCGCCCGTTCTTGTTCGCGAGCATGGTCCGAGGTGTCGGGCCGTCCATGATGGGAGATTCCGAGTTGAAGAACGTAGCCGTACGCAATATCGACCGCGCTCCGCTCGAGATCGTCGACGCCCTTGCCGAGCTCGGCGTCGCGACCGTTCACGAAGCGCAGGGCCGAACCGGTCTCATGAATCCTTATATGCGGCCGATTTACCCCGGCGCGCGTATTGCCGGCACGGCGGTGACCGCGCTGGCGCACCCCGGCGACAACTGGATGCTGCACGTGGCCGTCGAGCTGTGCCGCCCGGGAGACATCGTCGTCGTTGCGCTGAGTGCTGCGAATACGGACGGCATGTTCGGCGAGCTGCTCGCGACGTCGTACAAGGCGCGAGGCGTCCGCGGCCTCGTCATCGACGCGGGTTGTCGCGACGTGCGCGAGCTCAAAGAGCTGGGTTTCCCGGTCTGGAGCAAGGCGATCTCGGCGAAAGGCACCGTGAAGGCCACGGTGGGTTCCGTCAACATCCCGGTCGTCTGCGCCGGGGCGCTCGTCAATCCGGGCGACGTGATCGTCGCCGACGACGATGGCGTCGTCGTCGTGCCGCGCAAGAACGCGGCGGCGGTGCTCGACGCGGCGCGCCAGCGCGTCGCGAAAGAGGAGGAGAAGCGGCAGCGTCTCGCCGCCGGCGAGCTGGGCCTCGACATCTACGGGATGCGGGAGCCGCTCGCGAAGGCCGGTCTCGTCTACGTCGACCGGCTCGAGGATCTCGAGAAGTAACCCTCCTCAGTGGCGTTCTGCGCCCCGCCCGCTGCGGCGGGGCGCAGAACGGCGCGAAGCTCGAGGTCTGTACGAGCCGTCCGCCGGTCGCGGTGGCGTCGAATGACGTGGCAAACCGGATCGCGCTATGCCGCGATTTGCGCGGCCACAGCCAGAGCTTGGAGAGGGCGGACGGGTGAGAAGAATCGCGGAGGTGGCTCCCCGGGCCGGACTCGAACCAGCGACCAATCGGTTAACAGCCGATCGCTCTACCAACTGAGCTACCGGGGAACCGGTTTCCAAGCGACGGGCATTCTGCCCCGCGACCGTCGGACAGTCAAGCGATTGACCGGCAAAAGACTCGCGCCGGCAAGCGCTTATAGCCACTTTTTCACTCGCGTCGTGAAGCGGCTCCAGTCCGCCAGCCGCGACACGTCATTCTCTAGATCGTCGCCCGTAAGGTCAACACGCTGAACGCCGCGCCGTGACGACGGTCTGATCAGCCGCATCGACGCGTCGCGGTCGCGGCTTGGGCTCCGCGGCCGGCACCCGTTAATCTCTACCGTTTCACGAGCCGAATCAGATGTCCGAGAAACCGTTCCGTCTCGAACGCGCCTACGAGCCGGCCGGCGATCAGCCTGCCGCGATCAAGGCGCTCGTCGAAGGCCTCGAAGCCGGGCTCGCGCGGCAGACGCTGCTCGGCGTCACGGGCTCCGGCAAGACGTACGTCATGGCGAACGTGATCGCGGCGGTGCAGCGGCCGACGCTGATTTTGGCGCACAACAAGACGCTCGCCGCGCAGCTCTACGGCGAGATGAGGGAGTTCTTCCCCGACAACGCGGTGGAGTATTTCGTTTCGTACTACGACTACTATCAGCCGGAGGCGTACGTCCCGGCGAGCGACACCTACATCGAGAAGGACGCGTCGATCAACGCGCACATCGAGCAGATGCGCTTGTCGGCGACCAAGGCGCTGCTCGAGCGGCGGGACGTCATCATCGTCGCGACCGTTTCGTCGATCTACGGCCTCGGCGATCCGCAGGCCTATCACTCGATGGTGCTGCACCTCGTGCGCGGCGGGACGATCAGCCAGCGCGACATGCTCCGCCGGCTCGCGGAGCTGCAGTACACGCGCAATCCGCTCGATCTCGCGCGCGGCACGTTCCGGGTGCGCGGCGATGTCATCGATATCTTCCCGGCGGAGTCGGACCAGGAGGCGGTCCGCGTCGAGCTCTTCGACGACGAGATCGAGGAGATCAGCCTGTTCGATCCGCTGACCGGCGCGGTATTGCGCAGCGTCCCGCGCGTGACGATCTACCCGAAGACGCACTACGTGACGCCGCGGGAGACGCTGCTCGACGCCGTCGAGCAGATACGCGCGGATCTCGCCGTGAGGCTCAAGGAGCTGCGCGACGCGAACAAGCTCGTCGAGGCGCAACGGCTCGAGCAGCGCACGCGCTTCGACATGGAAATGATTCTCGAGGTCGGCTACTGCAACGGCATCGAGAACTATTCGCGCTATCTATCCGGTCGGCGGCCCGGCGAGCCGCCGCCGTGTCTGTTCGACTATCTGCCGGCGGACGCGCTGCTTTTCGTCGACGAGAGCCACGTGACGATTCCGCAGCTGGGCGGCATGTACCGCGGCGACCGATCGAGGAAGGAGACGCTCGTCGAGTACGGTTTCCGACTGCCGTCGGCGCTCGACAACCGCCCGCTGATGTTCGAGGAATACGAAGCGATCGCTCCGCAGACTATCTTCGTCTCGGCGACGCCCGGCCCGTACGAGACGCGCATCTCGGACCAGATCGTGGAGCTCGTCGTGCGGCCGACGGGGCTCGTCGACCCCGAGGTCGAAGTGCGGCCCGCGTCGATCCAGGTCGACGACGTGCTCTCGGAGATTCGCGCGCGCGTCGCGGCCGACGAGCGCGTGCTGATCACGACGCTGACCAAGCGCATGGCAGAGGACTTGACGGACTACCTGCAGGAGCACGGCGTGAGGGTGCGGTACCTGCACTCGGACATCGATACCGTCGAGCGCACCGAGATCATCCGCGATCTCAGGCTCGGCGAGTTCGACGTGCTCGTCGGCATCAACCTGCTGCGTGAGGGGCTCGACATGCCGGAGGTCTCGCTCGTCGCGATCTTCGACGCCGATAAGGAAGGCTTCCTGCGCTCGGAGGGATCGCTGATCCAAACGATCGGCAGGGCCGCTCGGAACGTGAACGGCAAGGCGATCCTTTACGCGGACCGCATCACGGGCTCCATGCAGCGCGCGATCGACGAGACGAACCGGCGTCGCGAGAAGCAGATCGCCTATAACAAGGCCCATGGGATCGAGCCGAAGACGATCCGCAAGGGCGTGCAGGACATCATGGAAGGCGCGCGCCCTGCGCCGCGCCGACGCACGCGCGAGCGCGAACGCGGCGACCGCCGCGCGGCGCCGCGCGTGAAGATCAGCCCGCAGGACGTGCTCGCGAAGATCCAGCAGCTCGAGAAGCAGATGTATCGCCATGCGCGCGACCTCGAGTTCGAGGAAGCGGCGAGGCTGCGCGACGAGATTCAGGAGCTTCGGCGGATCGGCCTCGGTCTCGATACCGAGGCGGTCGGGTGAGCGCGGCGCCCTGCAGCGCGACTCGGCGGGCGCGAGACTTTCACCGTCGGTACGGCGAAGGGCTTGAGTCTTCACCCCCGAAGTGGGTATCGTTGCGCCTCCGACAGGCGCGTAGCTCAGTGGTAGAGCACCACCTTGACATGGTGGGGGTCGGTGGTTCGATCCCACTCGCGCCTACCAGAATTCCAGAGGATGCGGCCGCTTCGAGCGGCCGTATTCGTTTCTGCGGCAACGTAAGATCCCGGCGGCGGCCTCGGACTCTCGACTCGCATCGAAAACGTGGCGCCGATACCATTTGACGCCGATGCGCGAGGGCCGGACGAGGCGAGTTCGGCCCTCGTCGTTTCGGGCCGCCGGGGTGACGACGACGAAGGGAGCTCGGGTAGATGAGACGTATTTGTTTGATGCTGAGCGCAGCCATCTGGCTCGCGGCCTGCAGCGGAGGGAACGACGGCGGCACGGCGCGGAGCGGCGCGATCGCGTTGCCCTCGGGCGAGCTCACCGAGCTGACGGTGATCGACGTCGTCGTCGGGGACGGCCCGGTCATCCAGAACGGCGATACGGCGATCGTGCACTACACCGGATGGCTATACGACCCGACGGCCGGGAATCGTCGCGGGACGCAATTCGACTCTTCCCGCGGGGGCGCGCCGTTCACGTTTCAGCCCGGAGCGCGCCGCGTGATTCGCGGCTGGGAAGAAGGCGTGCCGGGGATGAGAGTCGGCGGCCGACGGCTGCTCTTCATCCCCGCCGAATACGGTTACGGCGAGAGAGGCACACCCGACGGCACCATACCGCCGAATGCCGGCCTCGTGTTCGACGTCGAGCTCGTCGACGTCATACCGTTACCGTAGCTGCTAAACTCGCCGAGGCAAGCGAGCAGGGGGAGTCATGGCGATAGTCGGGCGCTGGCCTCGTGCCATTTTCTACGACTCGAAAACGACGCTGTTCAACTGGGCCGGCAGCTGGCGCGGTGCGGCGGCCGAGATCCTGAAAAAGTACGGATCGACGGTACCGGAGCAGGAGTTCGTCGAGACCTGGGTCAAGCACTTCGAGGGGCTCCATCGTCGAGCGGCTTTCTACCGCTACGCCCAGGTCACCGATCTCGTGCGTGAAGCGCTCGTGACGACGTACCGGCTCCTGAACATCCCGGGGAGCGGCGACGACGTCGAGCACTTCCTGGCGCTGCAGGAGAAAGTCGAGCTGTTCGACGACACCGAGGACGCGCTGACGAACCAGCAGAATCTCGGCGTGAAGATCCTGATCTACTCGGATGTCGAGACGAAGTACCTCGACATGTACGTCGCGAAGTTCAAGCGGTTCAAGCCGGACTTCGTCGGCACGACGGAGCAGGCGGGCGTCGCGAAGCCGAATCCGCGGACGTACCGCTGGGTTCTGCAGCGTAACGGCCTCGAGCCCCGCGACGTGCTGTACTGCGCCGCGCCGATCTTCGACGTTCAAGGGGCGATGTCGGCCGGCATGATCGCCGCGTGGCTGCGGCGTCCCCAGGGACGGCTGTCCGGCGAGACGCACTCGCCGGGGGATCTGGCTGCGGACTTCGAGGTCGAAAGCCTGCACGATGTCACCCGGATCATCGAGCGGACCCGAGGCGGAGGCTGAGCGCAATCGTCAACCCCCGAGCAGCCGGGCGCGCGGCCACGCAGGGGCGCCGCTTGTCTCGCCCGTCCGGGCTTCGTAAAATGCTCCACTGCCCTGAAAGCCCGTACATTATGGTCAGGGCAAGCTCTCAAGAGAGCGGCCGTAGGTGAACGCTGCGGGAGGCGTGCCCTTCCGTCGACACCGCGGCCGCAGTTGTTTTGGCCGAGGGACGTTAAGGAGGACCGTATAGTCCAAAGTAAACGCGTCAGGCGCAACGAGGAGATCGCTGCGCCTAGGGTCCGTGTGATCGGTGTCAACGGGGAACAGGTCGGCATCATGAGCATTCAGGAAGCGCTCGCCGCTGCCGACAGCGCCGGCTTGGATCTCGTCGAGGTAGCACCGACCGCAGATCCCCCGGTTTGCCGCATCATGGACTACGGCAAGTTCCTGTTCGAGCAGAACAAGAAGGCCCAGTCCGCACGGCGTAAGCAGAAGCAGACGCAAATCAAGGAGGTCAAGTTCCGTCCGGGGACCGAGGAGGGCGACTACCAAGTCAAGCTCCGTAATCTGGTCCGCTTCCTGACCCACGGCGACAAGGCGAAGGTCACGTTGCGTTTCCGGGGCCGGGAGCTGGCTCACCAAGAGCTCGGCGTGCAACTACTCCAGCGTGTGCAGAAGGATCTCGAGGAATACGGCACCGTCGAGCAGTTTCCGCAGCTCGAGGGCCGGCAGATGGTCATGGTGATCGCGCCGCGCAAGCGCTAGCGCGTTTCACCGGTCACTAAGTGCCCCGGACGAGTGCCGCGGGCCGCCCGACGGGCCTTGGCGAGGCTGGCTCGGGCCATAAACGAGGAGAAAGACATGCCCAAGTTGAAGACCAATCGGGGCGCGGCGAAGCGCTTTCGCCCGAAAGGGAACGGCGGGTTCAAGCGCGCGCAGTCGTTCTTGAATCACATCCTGACGAAGAAGTCTCCGAAGCGGAAGCGGCAGCTCCGCTCGACCGCCCAGGTCGCGAAGCAGGACGTGCCGGCCGTCCGCAAGATGCTGCCGTACAGCTAGGAGGCGGACCATGGCACGAGTCAAACGCGGCGTCACTGCGAAGGCCCGGCACCGTAAGGTCCTTAGCAAAGCGAAAGGGTATTACGGCGCGAGGAGCAAGGTTTTTCGCGTCGCAAAGCAGGCGGTCATCAAGGCCGGTCAATACGCGTACCGCGACCGCCGGCAGCGCAAGCGTCAGTTCCGCGCGCTCTGGATCGCGCGCAT
>Ga0207873_1000945_pt1 | contig 29820 bp, 29 predicted proteins | sample BGWIniCompost_FD_187373 | JGI IMG/M metagenome (GOLD analysis project Ga0207873, IMG submission 187373) | Cellulose adapted compost microbial communities from Newby Island Compost Facility, Milpitas, CA, USA - BGW Initial Compost (SPAdes)... ...
AACCCCATACCCTACAAATACAAGAATGATTATTGCAGCAATTATAAACCAGGGCTGCTTCCAGAATGGGGCAAGAATTTTAAAAGAAAGTGCCTGCGGCTCACTTTCTATTCCAAATTGATTTACTGCTTTTATATAAAAAGTATATTCGTCCGGCTCAAGATAGCCATAAGTAATTACAGAGTTATAAGTTGTGTTTGACCATTTTTCTTCGACAGGATAAAGATAATATTCATACCTGATAGCATCTTCTTTATAAAATGATAAACCCTCACATAAAAAACTTACTTTACTCTGATGCTGCGGAAGTTCAATTATTGCCGAACTCAGATAGGAAAAAGTTGAATCGTTTGTCCTTAATCCTGCGATATAACATTTAGGAGTAATACTGCTTATTGATTCTTCAGATGGATCAAGAATAGTTAAACCTTCATACGAACCTAAATATATTTTCCCTTTTGAATCTTCATAAATAGTTCCGCTTACTGTAAATTCATTTGAAGCTAATCCTTCATGATTTGAATAATGCGCAACAACTTTATACCCATCTGTGGTTTTATTCTTATTAAGAAGATATAAACCAGAAGAAGTTCCTGCCCATAATTGTTTCCTTTTATCTATATGAAGAACAACAACATCAAGATTATTTAAATCAATAATATTATTTAGTTCATTTTCTTTATTTATAACTGCAAGACCTTTCCTTGTTGCAATCAAAATATTACCATCTTTATCTGAAATTATATCATTTATGCTTTCTTTTAATATAGAACCGTTAAACAATGTAACAGCCGAATCGGGAGTAATTATTTTTTTGCTTTCAAAAGGGAGTGTTCCGTTTTCAATAATGAATAAACCTTTTTCAGTTCCTGCAAAAAGATCTTTATTATTTACTTCAAAAAGTTTCCCTATTGATTCGTTTGATATATTAAAATCCTGTTCTTTTATTATGAGATCATCCTGCATTAAAAAAAGTCCCTGGTGAGTTCCTATCCATATTTTACCTGAATGATCCTCCATTAAAGAACGGATAACTTTTTTATTCAATCCCAGGTATTTAATACTGTTTTGATTGAAAGTGTATAACCCGTTTACAGAACCAAGCAGCAAAGTTTTGTTCTGAAATATTTCCCCTGATAATGGAAGCATACACATAATTGTTTGATTTGAATGAGAACCTGATGGATCAACTTTTTCAAATTTATTATCCTTAAACCTGAACAAACCGTTTTCAGTTGAACAGAATATTTCGCCATTCATCTGTTTAACAGATAAAACAGCATTTGCTTTAAGATTCTCCTTCTCACCATAATTGCTAAACATTAATGCTGAAATTTTAGATACACCTTTTGTCGGATGACCAATCCAGATATTACCTTCATAGTCTTCAAAAAGATTAAAGACTACGTTACTTAACAAACCATTCTGCTCTGTTATATTTATAATATTAGCTTGTGAAAGATTTGAACTAAGATTTTTTGACGGCGGCGAAACACGGAACAATCCATCCCCTCGTGTTGCAAACCAGAAATTACCCTTCCTGCTTTGTAATCCGAAGATAACAGGTGAATTAATAATCCAGTTTATTGAACCAGAACTTCCTTCAGTTAGGAGAGCAAAGTTTTTAGCAGAAATATATCCTGCCCCTTTTGTAGAGCAGAGAATAAAATTATTGTTAGAATCGAAAAAAGCATAAGTGATGCCTGCAGATGGGAGTTCATCAATTTTAATTTCTTTGATTTCATTCGCAAAAAATCTAAATAGCTTCCCATTCCTTGTAAGAAAATATACACCGCCGTGCTGATCTTCTGTTATGTTTATTACTGCCTGGTTTTTAAAATTAAATTTTTCAGAAAAATTATGAAGAGAATCTGTTCCTGAAGAAGATTTTGAAAAATAAAAAATGTCTCCGGGATAAACCGTACTGAACACCCATATACGTTCATATTTATCGATATAAATTCCAAACCTGTCTTCAGATTCTTTAAGTATCCAGTTTTCTACTTTACCATTTGTAATCTTATCGACACCTTTATTATCAGAGACCCATATATTCCCCCTGCTGTCCTCAATTATATCAAACTGCCAGTTGCTTTTTAATCCTTCTCGTTTACCAATTGATTTATATTCTCTCCCATTATATTTAAATAACCCCCTCGATGTGCTGAACCACATATATCCTTTATTGTCCTGGAATATTGCAAGCACCTGATTGCCGGCTAATCCTTTATCTCTTGTATAATGAGTTATAGGATATTGTTGTGCAGTCAGATTATAATTGACAAATACCAGAAGTAAAAAACAAACAAGCATTTTATAATTCTCAAGCTCAACAGCCATCCATCTAACAGTTTAGTTTTTGCACAACAATTTATTCAAGTAAAAAAATGAAAACAATACTAAAGCATTAATGTGAATATCAATTATTTTTATAACATTAATCATATCATTGCAAATCACCTATTTTTCTGTATAAATGCATTTCATTTTGATTAATCTTTTTTTATTTATGTAATTAAAGGAGGTTAATATGAGTAACCAGATTAAATATGATCCCGAAGCAGCATGTGATTACTGCGGAAAATTCGGAGCGTATGATTTAGGTGATAAGCACCTTTGCACAGATTGTTATTGCGAAATGGGCTCCTGTTGTCTTGAATTCGGCGGACATGATTTATGGACTGAAGAAAAATCTGAAAAGAATGAGCATGTAAAAGAAGAGAAAACCTGAAGCAAATGAAAAATATATTTGGAAGAATTAAACAAGCTCATAACAAGAATAATTGTAACAACATCAAATCCAATGAAATTTTTTATGGAGGGTAGCAGCACCGGAAGAGAAAGCAATTAGGATATCTCCCCTATTCATACTTTATTACACTTCTTTTCACCTCAATAAATATTTAATGAAATCTTTTCAAAGTTTATAATTCCCAATTGTCTTTAATTTTCAATATTTTTGTTCATTACTAATAAGGATTAATATGAATTTCAACTGGAAAAAAGTTAAAGATTACAGCGATATCATCTATGAAAAAATGGATGGTATAGCAAAAATTACAATAAACCGGCCTGAAGTAAGAAATGCATTCCGCCCCGAAACTGTATTGGAAATGTATGATGCATTTTCTGATGCACGAATTGATGAAGAAATCGGCGTAATTCTTTTAACAGGTAAAGGACCTGCTAAAGATGGTAAATATGCTTTCTGTTCCGGAGGAGACCAAAGAATAAGAGGAGATAAAGGATATAAATCTGAAAAAGGTTCACAAAGTTTAAATGTGCTCGACCTTCAAAAATTAATTCGCAGCATTCCTAAACCTGTTATTGCACTTGTTGCCGGTTATGCAATCGGAGGAGGGCATGTACTTCATGTTGTATGCGATTTAACTATTGCAGCTGATAATGCAATATTCGGTCAAACAGGTCCTAAGGTAGGAAGCTTTGATGGTGGTTTTGGTTCTTCCTATCTTGCAAGAATAGTGGGACAAAAAAAAGCACGCGAGATATGGTATCTTTGTAATCAGTACAATGCACAGGAAGCACTTGATATGGGCCTGGTTAATAAAGTTGTTCCTGTAGAAAAACTTGAGGAAGAAGGTGTTGAATGGGCAAGACAAATTCTTCAGCACAGTCCAATGGCACTTCGTGTTTTAAAATCAGCATTCAATGCTGAACTTGACGGACAAACAGGTATTCAGGAACTCGCAGGCAATGCAACACTTTTATACTATATGAGTGAGGAAGCCCAGGAAGGTAAAAATGCTTATCTTGAAAAACGTAAACCCGATTTCAAAAAATTTCCAAAGCTTCCCTAATTACAGAGGATTAATTGAAAGAAAATAACAAACTCAATTCGTGGATACTCGCAAGCAGACCCAAAACTCTTCTTGCTGCTGTTGTACCTGTTATGGTTGGAACTGCACTGGCAATTAATCTTGGCAGGTACAATTTTATAATTTCACTTGTTGCACTTGTTTGTTCTCTTCTTATTCAGATAGGAACAAATTTTACAAACGACCTTTACGATTATCTTAAAGGTGCTGATACTGCCGAGAGAAAAGGTCCTGTAAGAGTTCTTTCCAGCGGTTTAATATCAGTCAAAGAAATGAAAGCAGGAATCTTTATAACATTTCTAACAGCTTTTCTTCTCGGGCTTTATCTTGTTTATATCGGTGGTACTATAATATTAATTATCGGTGTTATCTCAATTTTTGCAGGACTTGCTTACACAGCCGGTCCATATCCCTTAGCTTACAACGGGCTCGGAGATATTTTTGTTTTTATGTTCTTCGGTTTAATCGGAACAATGGGAACATTTTATCTTCATACAGGAGAAATATCATTGCCTTCATTTATTTCATCAATTCCTGTAGGAGCTTTAATTACTAATATTCTTGTTGTAAATAATTACCGTGATATTGATGAAGACAGGCAGGCAGGAAAAAATACTCTTGCCGTTATACTCGGCAAAACTTTTACAAAGTACCAGTTTGTTTTTTTAATTGTTGTTTCATTTGTTACGCCTGTTATCCTTTTTCTTCAGTTTAATTTTAATGAATGGATATTTCTTCCATATCTTACCTTGCCTGTAGCTTTTAAAATTATAAAGATGCTCTATACACTTGATGGTCATCAATTAAATAAAACACTTGAGCTTACAGCTAAACTTTCTGCTCTGTACGGAATTCTGTTTTCTACAGGATTAATATTATGAATAATCTTCAGCTTACTTACACACCCTATTCTGCAAAACTTAAAAAGCCATTTCAAACATCGGGTACAACTATCACAGTACGCAGAGGTTTTATTTTAATCCTGAAAAGCGAAAATAAATCAATAGGAATTGGTGAAGCTGCCCCCCTCCCCGAATTTGGTTCTGAAACTTATGAAGAAACAGAGAAAGCTCTTGCCAATCTTAACTTAAAATTATCTCTTGACTTAAATAATATCGAATTAAGTATTGAAGAAAATCTTAATGAATTTAATAATCTTCCATCATTAAAATGCGGACTTGAACTTGCAATTCTAAAATTAATAAGCAATGAAAAGAAAATTCCCATTTCGAAATTATTAAAAAGAAAACAAGCAGATAAAATTTTTGTAAATGGCGTGATTGGTCTGGAACATGTTGATAAAGCAGCAGGTTCAGCAAAAGAATTATTAGATAAAGGATTTAAAACATTAAAACTTAAAACAGGCAGAGATAATTTTGAGGATGATTTTAATGTAATTTCTGAAATTAGAAAAATTGCAGGCAGTGAAATAAAAATAAGAATTGATTCGAACGGAAAATGGAATGTTGATGAAGCAGCGGATTATCTTAACAGGCTTGAGCAATTTGATATTGAATATGCTGAACAGCCTGTAAAAGATTTAAATGATTTTTCAGTTCTGAAAGAGAAAACAAAAGTCCCTCTTGCTGCGGATGAATCAATAAGAAAACCTGAAGATGCAGAGAGTGCAATTTTTAATAAATCGGTTTCATATCTTATTCTTAAACCAATGATGACGGGCGGAATTATTCCTGTTTTAAATATTGCCGACCTTGCGAAGAAAAACGGAATTGAATCAATAGTTACATCATCTTTTGAAGGTGCAATCGGAAGAATTGGTGCAGTTTATTCTGCCGCATTAATAAATAATGATTTTGCACATGGCCTTGCTACAGGTGATTTTTTTGATGAAGAAAATGTTCCCGACCCCTTCCCTGTTTCCGATGGTAAGATTGAATTCAAAGAATAGTAATGGTTGTTTTAGATTTTATAAGGTCAGTTCAGCCTAATCCTGATTCGTACTTTATCATTTCTGAAAATAAAAATATTACTTACAAAGAGCTTTATTCATTAATAAAAAAAACATCTTCTTATTTCAGAGGTATTGGTATAAAAGAAAATGATATTGTATCCCTCCTTTTTGAAAATTCATCTGAATTTATTATTACTGTTTTATCATTATGGCAGATTGGTGCAGTTCCTGTTCCATTAAATATTAGACTTCTTGAACATGATTTAACTGAACAAATTAATTTTCTTAATCCTTCATTAACAATTAAATCACAAAACTTAAAAGATATTTCACTCCATGGAAAAGTAGTCGGGTTTGATTATAAAAATACTTCTGAAAATTTAGAAGTAATTCCTTCAAATTTTTCTAAAGAGAAAACTGCTTTAATTCTTTTTACTTCAGGTTCTTCCGGGAAGCCAAAAGCTGTCATGCTGTCCTTCAATAATCTTGTTCAAAGTGCAGTTATTGGTAATAAGATACTTAATCATAATCAAAATGAAAGATGGCTGGCATCTTTGCCTTTTTATCATATCGGAGGGTTCTCAATTTTTTTTCGTGCAATTATGTTTGGTGCTTCAGTTATATTGCCTCAATCTCTTTCACATCAGCATTTAATTGAGGCATTGCAAAAATATAAACCAACTTTTGTATCTCTGGTTTCAAATCAGTTGATGTATATAGTTGATAATCAAATAACTCCTCCAGATGAATTGAAAACTGTTTTGCTTGGCGGCGGATTTACAGATTCTCAGCTAATTCTTAAAGCAATTGATTTTGGATGGAAGATTGCAAAAGTCTATGGCTCAACAGAAACTTCATCTTTTGTAACATTTATGGATACAGATGAAGTAAAGAAAAAACCTGGTGCATCTGGTAAAGCAATTCCTCCGAATAAAATTGTATTAACAGATGAAGGTGAGATAACAATACAAAGTCCTGCTGTGATGAAAGGATATTATAAAAATGAAGAAGAATCTAATGTAAAACTGAAAGATGATTTTTATTATTCCGGTGATTTGGGAAAAATTGATGATGAGGGCTACTTATTTGTAGAGGCAAAAAGAAATGATTTGATTGTATCAGGCGGTGAAAATATTAATCCTTTTGAAGTTGAAGAGGCAATCCTTTCAAATAATAAAGTTAAAGAAGTTTGTGTTGTCGGAATAAATGATAAACAATGGGGACAAATTCTTTCCGCGGTAATTGTTCTTAAAGAAAAAAATAGTATGACAGAAAATGAAATGAAAAATTACCTTTCAGAAAAATTAGCTTCATATAAAATTCCAAAAAATATTTTATTTACTGAACATCTACCAAAATCAGGATTAGGAAAATATTTAAGAGAGGAGATAAAAAATCTTTTTAAATAAAAAGATTAAGCTGTAAGTTTTTGCAATTCATTATAAACTTTTTCTGGTAATTGTCTTTTCTTCCAGTCTTTTTTTGCTACACAAACGTGAACAGTTTTTAATTTATTTGTAGTTTCATTCTTTTCATTTCTGCAGGTATAATTCAATTCAAAGGAAGATGACTTTAATTGTGCAACATTAATTTCAATTGATACTGTGTCTCCATATTTTAACGGTTTATGATAAGATGCTTCACTTTTAATTATGGGAACAATATAATCTTCATTATTCCAGTAATCTTCTTCAAGATTAAAAGATGAAATCATCTCTTCGTATGCTGCATGGCAGAGTTCATAAATTCTTGCGAAAAATAAAACTCCCGCAGCATCACAATCATAAAAAGTTATTTTTCTTTTAAACATATCAATCAGATTAAACGGATATCATTAAGAAATGGAAGTTTATTTCTTACTTCATCAACTATGCTTTTATCAATCCCGGCAGTAATAATTTTTTCTTCATTCTCTACTGCAACAATTTCTTTACCCATCGGATCAAAAACACTGCTGAAGCCATTGTAAACTGATGAAGGATCATTTCCCACTCTGTTAACTCCTGCAATAAAACATTGATTCTCTATTGCTCGTGCTTTTAATAAAGTTCTCCAATGTTCAATTCTCGGGATTGGCCAGTTGGCAATATTTACTATTAAATCAACTCTCTCTTTTGCATAAAAGCGGTAGAGTTCCGGAAATCTTAAATCATAGCAGACCGATAAACCAATCTTCCAGTCGTTTATAAAAGTAATTGCAGGCTGCTCCCCTCCTGTATAATTTTCATCTTCCTTTGAATAAGAAAAAGGATGTATCTTTCTGTAGAAAGCTTCAAGATTGCCGGAAGGATTTATATGAAGAATTGTATTGAAAAATTTTTCATTTTCTTTTTCCATTATTCCGGTAAGAATATGAATTGAAAATTTTTTACTTAACTCAGAAAAGAAATAAAAACTTTCATCAATTTTATCTTCTGCAAAAAGTTCAGGATGCATTGAAAACCCGGTAAGGGTCATTTCCGGAAAGATAAGAAGATCCCCATCGGGCGGATTATTCTTAACTAAATTTAAAATTTTTTTTTTGTTTGTTTCTTTATCTTCCCAGGCGGGATCGTATTGAAATAAATTTAGTTTCATTGAAGATTAAAATTATTTAAAGCCTGGGTAAATTTACAAAATATTTACCGGATGTGATTTTAATGATCTTACAAAATACATATCCATTTCTCCTTTACCTTTGGCTTTAAAAGTTCCCCGGTATTCACAATCGAAATGATTTTTTATCAACTCATAAGTCGAAAGTGTAATATTTATGCCACCGGGTTCGCAGTGGGTTTCAAGTCTTTTTGCAATATTCACAGTATCGCCCCAAACATCGTAGGTATATTTTTTTATACCAACAATACCTGCCACACAGGGTCCTGTATGAATACCCACTCTCATTTTACACGCAAACTGATTTGTTCTGTTTGCCTCTTTAATAATCTCCTGCATTTCAATTGCTGCTTTAGTAATGCGTACAGCATGGTCGTCTGAAACATCAGGGAGTCCGCCTGCAATCATATAAGAATCACCAATCGTTTTTAATTTTTCCAGACCATACTTATCAATTATAAAATCAAAATTTGTAAAGATGTGATTTAATTCTTTAACAAGTTTTTCTGCCGAAACTTTAGCAGCAAAATCTGTAAAGTTGTCGAAATCAGTAAAGAGAATTGAGGCGGATTCATAATATTTAGGACTAACAGTACCTTTTGTTTTTAATTCTTTTACAATTACAGAAGGAAAGATATTATGAAGAAGCTGATCTGTTTTTACTTTTTCTGCTTCAAGTTCTTTTGTTCTTTTTTTCAATTCGAGATCAACTTTATGTTTGTAGAGTGCCATCTCAATGGTTGAATGAAGATTCCTTTCATCAAATGGCTTAAGCAGATAACCAAAAGGCTCGGTTAGCCTCGCACGTTTTAAAGTTTCGCTGTTGGTTAATGCAGTTAAATAAACAATTGGAAGATCATACTTGCGTGAGATTATTTCTGCTGTTTCAATCCCATCCAGTTCACCTGCCAGAGAAATATCCATTAAAATAAGATCTGGTCTTTCCTTCTTCAGATATTCAATTACTTTTTCACCCGAAGTAGCAATTTCGGGAACCAGGTAACCCAATTTTTGAAGTGTTGATTTAATATCAATAGCAATAATAGTTTCATCTTCGGCAATTAATATTTTTGCTTTCTCTTTTAACATAAGCCTGTCTTCTTATTTATTACAACCCGGATTCAGCTAACAAGTTATAAAATTCATGCCGAAAAAAACATATCCCGGTAAAAATATTTTAAGGTCAAAAATTTATTCTTGAATAAGGATATTTCTATTGAAAAGTATTATAGTGAAAAAAATAAAGATGCAATTTTTTCTAGTCAACCAGTTCTCTGCTTTTAACTACTCTTTCCTTTTCGACAACATTGTCGGAATAAGCAGCCTCATACATTTTAATTAAAAGGATGAAAGTAGAAATTAGGAGTGGTCCGAATACTAATCCAAGTATTCCGAATAAAGGTAAGCCAATAACAATTCCTGTTATAGTAATTAAAGGATGAATATTCCCCAGTCTGTTATTAAGCCACATTCGAAGAAGGTTATCAACATTTCCAACAGCAATAAAACCAAAAATTAAAATACCGATTCCATTAAAGCTATTGCCGGATACAATTTCAACTATACCTGCCGGAACAAACACCGCCGCAGATCCTACAACAGGAAGGAAAGAAACAAAGAAACATACTACTCCCCAAAAAACAGGATAAGGAATGTTAAAAATTACAAAACCTAAACCCAGCAGAATTCCCTGTGCTAATGATACAATACCCTGCGCAACTATACTTGAGTAGGTCATGTTCCTGAATTCCTCTACAAAGTGAGCGCTGTTCCTTCCTCTGAAGGGCATATATTTTATAATGGCTGCTTCAAACTTTTCATACCTTGTATACATGAAGTAAAGGAAAAAATACATCATACCTATGGTAAGCGTTAGCTGCATTGTTGTATTCAGGAATTCTGGGAATAAACCTATAATCCAGTTTCCGGCTGATTTTACGGTTTCATTAACAACATCGTGATCAAAACTTCTTCCCAAAGCTGTTTCAAATGATTTTAAAACTTCATGAATAGTTTCAGGATTCTCCTGGAAGTAAAGTATTTTATCAATAAGTAAATAAGTGAAGGTACCAGCAGGGATAATGATTATAAGAAACGAAATAGCAATAATTAAAATTACCGACCATACCCTTTTCATTTTATACTTTTCAATAAGGTAAATGAACAACGGTTTGAAAAGTATATAAATAATAAATGATGCAAGTATCGCATCAAAAAGTGGTGAGAGAGAATAGAGAAGGAATAATCCGATTATAATTATTGCAGTAATTATAATCCCCTTGCTTTGCTTTTTTGTATAGACAGACATAAAGTTAATTTTCTTTTTCAGAAGTTAATGATTAGCAACAGTAAAAAAAGTGATGAAGGAATTAAGATTTGGTATTATATAGAATAGAAGCTTAAACATCACAAGAAATAGTTGAATTAAACTTCTGATGGAACGAACTATTGTTTGTAATGAGATTAATAACTTTATAATCTAACCTTTCTCTGAATTTTAAATATGTTCTAAATTCTTTTAAAAGTTACTATTGCAATTTTAATTCAAAGTTATTATTTTTTGTTCCCCGATTATAAGGGAGACAACCCCCTAATATTGGGATACAATAAAAAATGAGAAAAAATGGATATTTTAAATAAACTTCAAACAATAGGCTTATCTCGTCGTGAGGCTGAGGTTTATCTGGCTCTTCTTCAAAGAAAAGAATTTACTGCAGCCGAATTAACCAAAATAACTACTATTACCCGCACTAAAATTTATGATATACTTCAAAACCTGATTCATAAAGGTGCAGTGAGTGAATCATATAAAAATGGTGTAAAGATTTACAGGGGTATAAAACCTAACCTCGCTCTTCAAAATATAATTTTAAAATATGAACAGGAAATTGAGGAGAAGAAAAAAACGGAAATTGAACAGAAAAGAAAAGCTGCCGTAATGTTGGAAAATGAATTAGATAAACTTCATAAAAATAATTTAAATAAAAGTGAACCTTTAGATTACATTGAAACCTTAACAGATTTAGCACAAATAAGAGAACGTTGGAATGATTTTCAGAGAAATACCAAAAATGAAATTCTTGTATTTACCAAGCCTCCATATACTGCTTCACTTGAAAATAATATTGATGTGCAGAGTGAGTTATTAAAAAGTAAAAACATTATTGATAAATGTATTTATGAATATGAAGGATTAAATCTCGAAGAGATAACCGGATTAATAAAAGTTATAGAGAAATACCAGCAAATTGGTGAAGAGTGTCGCATCATTGATAAACTTCCCATGAAACTTGCTATAAGTGATGAAACAATTACAATGTTAGCTCTTAACGATCGTGTATCTTTAAAACCCAGTATTACTACAATTGTTGTTGATCATCCTGATTTTGCAAAAGCACAAAAAGCTGTTTTTGAAACTTATTGGGAAAAAGCTTTTACAATTGAAGAGTTTAAAAAGAAAATGGGTATAGTCAACTAAAAATCATAACCTATAAATAATTTGCAGAGGGGAATATGTGTAATTCCTTAAAATTAATTAGTCTTTTTTTCTCAACACTTTTTTTATGTGTTAGTAACTTATATGCACAATGGTTCTGGCAGAACCCGCTTCCTCAGGGTAACGATCTCGAGGATATAATTTTTATAGATGCAAATACTGCTATAGCTGTTGGATATGGCGGCACAATTTTAAAATCAACCGACGGAGGTATTACCTGGATGAATCTGACAAGCGGTACTTTGAGTCCGCTTTATTCTGTCTGTTTTACCGATGCTAATATTGGTACCGCGGTGGGAATGGATGGAACTATTTTACGAACTTTAAATGGTGGTGCAAGCTGGTCTGCTCAATCAAGCGGTACTTCTCAGATTTTAAGTGGTGTTCATTTCATCAACACCAATATCGGAACTGCAGTTGGTGATTTCGGAACAATCTTAAGAACAACTGATGGTGGAGTTACGTGGACTGCTCAATCAAGTGGTACTACTAAACACCTTAGTTCTGTTTATTTTATCGATTCCAATATTGGTTTTGCAGTCGGAGGAGATTGGAGTGGTACCGGTATCATAATTAAAACCACTGATGGAGGTGCTAACTGGCAAACACAATATACTAGTACAGTCTGGTTACGTTCTGTTTATTTAATTGGAAATACCTGCTGGGTTGTAGGAGAAGAAGGTATTATTCTTAAATCAACAGATCAGGGAAATAGCTGGTTAATACAAAGCAGTGGTGTTACAAATGCATTAAACCGTATTAAATTTTTTGATATAAACAATGGTACTATTGTCGGCAGTACCGGTATTATTCTTAACACAACCAATGGAGGCGACAATTGGAATATCCAGGCAAGTGGTACCACCTGGTGGTTGCATGGTGTAGCATTCCATAATTTAAATAACCGCTTAATTGTTGGTGGAATTGGAACGACCCTCAAAACAACCAATGGCGGGCAGAACTGGCTGGCTATATCAAGTTCAGTCACAACTAACTGGCTTTACTGTGTTCACTTCATAAATCCTAATATCGGAATGATAGCTGGTGAATTTGGTACAATTCTTTCAACTTCAGATGGTGGTAATAATTGGATAGTCCAGTCAAGTGGTACAAATGCTTTTCTATATGACATCTTTTTAGTTGATCAACTTAATGCTGTTGCTGTTGGATCAGATGGAACTATCCTTAGAACAACAAATGGTGGACTAAGTTGGTTCTCTCAGTCAAGTGGTACTTCAGAATATTTATTTTCTGTTTTCTTCACCGATATTAATACTGGTTGGGCTTCCGGTGGCAACGGTACAATTCTTAAAACAACAAATGGTGGACAGAATTGGATTCCTCAAAATTCGGGAACAACATATCCTCTAAAAGATATTTATTTTATTGATGCTAATAATGGCTATGCAGTCGGCTTCTTCTACGAGGGGAGTGTAATTCTTAAAACCACCGATGGAGGCAATAACTGGCAATCCACAAATTCACCTTATTACCTTTATTCTGTTTCATTCTGTGATTTGAACAATGGTGTAATATCAGGTGATGCGGGAATAATTCTCAGAACAACGGATGCCGGACAGAACTGGACTACCCACTCTTCCGGTGTAGATGTAAACCTGGAAGCGGTTTCATTTCCTACCCCTGACAATTGCGTGGCTGTAGGTGGTTACGGTACTATTATCAGATCAACAAACGGTGGTATTACCTGGGTAAAACAAAACAGCAACTACAGTTTTGCTTTAATGGGTGTTCATTTTAGTGATGGAAATAATGGAACGGCAGTTGGTGCTGATGGAACAATATTAAGAACAAATAATGCCGGTGTTCCTGTTGAACTAATTTCTTTTTCATTTATTTGTAAAGATGATAACATAATCCTAAACTGGCAAACAGCATCTGAAATTAATAATCAGGGATTTGAAATTGAGAGAAGGACCTTCAACTCTGAATTCCGGAAGATTGGTTATGTTCCCGGTAATGGTACTACTACTGAAACAAATTCATATTCATTTATTGATACTAAATTATCTCCCGGAAAATATTTCTATAGACTAAAACAAATTGATTTTGATGGGTCTTTCACTTATTCAAATATAATTATTGTTGAAGTTGATCTGACACCAGACAAATATACACTTGAACAGAACTATCCCAATCCGTTTAATCCTTCAACTATAATTAAATATTCTGTTCCTGCTAAATCTTTTGTAACGCTTAATATTTATAACTCCATAGGAGAAAAGGTTGCTGAATTAGTTAATCAGGAAGTTGATCCGGGTAATTATGAAATACATTTTGATGGACAGGGTTTAAGCTCTGGAATTTATTATTACAAATTTTCTTCAGATAATTTTACAGATACCAAAAAGATGCTCCTTCTGAAATAAAAAAAGCATCTTCTTCGGTTAAAACTGTCCCTTCTCCCAGGGGACAGTTTTTTTTATCATTGTGTGTTTTTAAGTTAAAAATTTTAAAAACAAAAAAGCCTCAAAACAATTTGTTCCGAGGCTTTTTGAGAGCTGGCGGACGGATTTGAACCGCCGACCGGCTGATTACAAATCAGCTGCTCTACCAGCTGAGCTACGCCAGCACTTTCTAAAAATTTAAGACTCAAAATTAAAAGAATTCATAATTCTTTGCAAGAAAAATACTATCCCCCCTCCTCTTTTTCTTTTTCAGAAAAATTCCCGTCCTCACTATAAATTTTAAATTGCACCATTTTTTGTCTAAGCTTCTTTATCAATTCAAATATTAATCCGTTATAGTTAAATGTCTCCCCTGTATTTAAAATTTTTCCTGTGGTATCTGCAATAAAACCTGCAACAGTACTATATTCATCAGATTCAGGTAATCTAATATTGAATGTCTCGTTAAATTCATCTATACCCATTGAACCTAAAACCTGGTATTTGCCATCGGGCAGTCGTGTATAATCTTTTACATCTCCTGCCGTTTTTTCTCTTATATCACCAACAATCTCTTCAAGAATGTCTTCCATTGTAATCATACCTTCGGTGCCGCCGTATTCATCGGTTACAATTGCTATCCTCTCACCTCTCGCCTGCAGTTCTTTCAGGACTTCAGAAATTAATTTTGTCTCCGGAATAAAATAAACCGGACGTATTAAATTTTTTATTGGCTTATCAGGTTCGCTTATAAAAGATTTCATATAATCTTTTGAATGAATAACTCCTATTATTTTATCGGGAGTTCCATCATAAACAGGAATTAATGTATGTCTTGAATTCATTATAATTTCTTTTTTCTTCTCTTCATATTCATTAATATCGAGAGCAATCATTTCTGTTCTGGGTACCATCACTTCGTTAGCTTTAAGGTCATTAAATTCAAAAATGTTTTCAATTATCTCCTGTTCGGTTTCATTAATGGAACCTGATTTAACTCCTTCAGAAATTAATATTCTTATTTCATCTTCAGATATTCTTGTCTGTGAAAAATCTGTTTTCTCTTTAAAAGGTTTTAATAAAAAGTTACTGAAATCAGTAACAGCTTTAACAGGATATTTAAATACTGCAGTTAATAAAATTAGTGGTCTTATTGTTGCTTTTCCTATTTGCTCAGCATATTTAAATCCTAATACTTTGGGTAACAGGATTCCAAAAACCATTGAGAGAAAAGAAACAACTAACACCGCAAGCAGTGTTGATAATATTTTTGAATACTGATTGAAAAAAATTATACCCGAACCTGTAAAGTAGGGAGTTATAATCTGCAAAGCTATTATAAATCCCAATACTGATGCAGTTATGAGTGAAAGGTTAGTTGATATTTGAATTGTACCAAAAAATGCATTTGCATTAAGCTTTATAGATTCAAATAAAGGATAGACTGGGTCATTTTTTTCTTTTAATTCTTCAAGCTTGTGGGAACCAAATGAAGCTACCGCTACTTCAACTGCTGATAAAAATCCGGCTAATAAAATAAAAAAGAAAAATAAAATAATTTCAAAAAGTTGATAATTCATATAATATTCGGATGTTCCTCCGTACTCAATATTTATAAAGATAATAAAAATATTTATGATTTATTTTTATCCGGATAATTGTTCTCTGTTTAGTATATTTCTTTACTAAAAGAAAATTGAATGTTATGAAACCCAAACAAATTAAAATTGAAGAAAAAAAGAACCTATTGATTAAATGGGATGACGGCAGTGAGAGCAGAATAAATTTAAAGTATCTTAGAGATGAATGTCCTTGTGCATCATGCAAAGGTGAAACTGTTTTACTTAAAACTTACAGACCTCCAAAACCTGTTACGACTAATCCTGATATGTATAAAATAAGAAACATTGAAGTTGTGGGTGGTTATGCAATTCAAATTACTTGGAATGATAATCATAATACTGGTATTTATTCCTGGGAATATTTGAAGCAGCTTGAAAAAGACCAGGAGAGGGGCGAATCCCAAAATTATAATGACCTTGTATGACTAAAAATGAATTAAAATATTATTCTTCCCTCTTAAAGAAGAAATACAGAAATAAAGAGAAAAAATTTATTGTAGAGGGATTGAAATCTGTTGAAGAAGGAATTAATAGTAAATACAAATGTGAAAAAATTTTCGTATCAAATAATTTTTTAGAGAGCAGTGAATCAAAAAATATACTGAAGAAAAAAAATATTGATATACTAAAGCTGTCTGATTTCTTAAAACTAACTGATACTGTAAATCCACAGGGAATAGCTGCAGTTTTTGAAATACCTGAAAAGAAAAATATAGCTGAAATTAATTCAGATATTATAATTTATCTTGATAATATTTCAGACCCAGGTAATCTCGGGACAATAATAAGAAATTGCGACTGGTTTGGTTTTACTACATTATTAATAAGCGGCAACTCTGTTGATGTATATAATCCGAAAGTTGTACGCACAACTATGGGTTCGATTTTTCATCTTGAAATAATTGATGATGTGCAAACCCATTCACTTATTATTCTGAAAAATTCCGGATACAAAATTTTCTGCGCAGACACTGAGGGTAATTCAATTAATAATTTTAAGATAAAAGAAAAGTCTATAATTACTTTTTCAAATGAAGCTGCAGGACCTTCGGATGAACTGCTGAACATTTCAGATTATAAAATTACAATTCCAAGTAAAGGTAACGCAGAATCATTAAATGTTGCAGTAGCTGCTTCCATAATATTGTACGAAATATCTAAATAAATTTATCTCCCCCTTAAAATTAAAGAGGGAGATAAAGGGGGAGAGAGGTCATTTTATAAGCATCATTTTTTTGGTAGAGGAAAATTTGCCGGCAGAAATTTTATAGTAATAAATTCCGCTTGCTAAATCCGAAGCATCAAAATTAATTATATGAGTACCTGCAGAAATTCTTTCATTAAGTAAAACAGAAACTTCTTTTCCTAAATGATTATATATTTTCAAAGAGACATACTCATCTTCAGGGAGACTGAATTTTATTTTAGTCGCCGGGTTAAACGGGTTAGGATAATTCTGTTCAAGAGTAAATTTTGAAGGAATAATTTTTTCTACATATACTGTATTGCTGTAAGTAAATGAACCGTCAAAATCTATCTGCTTTAATCTGTAAGCTGCTTTATCTAAATTAATACCTGAAAGATTATCGGTGTATGAATATTTAATTTCTTCTGTTGAGGTTCCATATCCTTCCTTAAAACCAATTATTCTCCATTCTTCTTCAGTTCCATTTGTATATAATTTTCTTTCAATCTCAAAACCAAAATTATTTACTTCGGTAGATGTTATCCAATTCAGAACAACACTGTTTCCTATTTGAGCTGCTGTGAATGAAGTAAGCTCGACAGGTAATGGATTATCTGCGGCTGTTATATTGTCAATTCCCAAATCTGCATCAATTGTTGCACCCATATGTGAGCCAACAGGGTTATGCAAAATTCTTAATTGCGTTACATTACCTAATGTTAAATTATAATTGGCGCCGCCAGTTAAATCTGATTGAAGTAAAGAAAACTGCACAACCTGCCATCCGCTCTGAGCAGGAAGATTAACAGGATTCACACTCCAGAAATTACCACCCGGTCCCTGCAAAGCAACACGCATATTCAGAGTTTCGTTTGTAAAATTATTCATGTGCATACTAATCGTTGTTACACCGGCAGTTATATAATCACCTGACCATTGATTTGTATTAAATGTAATTAACATACTTCCCGCACCGGTGCCGCCGTGTGAAGTTACAAGAAGATAAGCGTCTCCGCTTCCTGCTGGTCCGCCGTTCATTACAACAACAGGCGGGTTAGGATTTGGTGCACCGCTGCCCCACCCCTGTGTAGTTCCATCCTGAAAATTATCCCATTGGTTTGGTTCAATAGCTAATATGTTTGCAAATAAGAAAGGAAAGAGAAAAAAGAGGAAAAAAAGCCTCATAGTGCCCTCCTGATTTTTGGTGATTGTGTATATCAGGAATTAGTATTTTGAGGAATTAATAAAGTGACATCAACCCGGGCACTAATTCTGTTTTGAATGTTTCAAATTTTCATAAAAAATATAGCCGCTTATTAAAAGTACAAATGAAAAAACCGAACCGATTATTGATACATTCATTTTAGAGAAATAATTTTTTATAAGGCTTGTATAATAGTTAAGGTTATAAGTTATATTTTCTGTTAAATCATAAGATGAAGGTCCGACAGAAAAAATATACTCTTTCAGAAGAAAGCCAGTAATTAAAAATGCTATCAGTGAGAAAAGACTTATAACAGAAATTATAAAAAAGTTTTGCTGTCTTTTAAATTTTAGACTTCTTCTGATTTTCATCATAGTGAGAGTTGTAAAGTCAGGTGATAATTCTTCAGAGGGTATATTTTTTAATTTCTGATTTAACCAGATAAGCTGTTTATATCTTATCATATTATCGGGAGATTCATCAAGTTTTTCTTTTACTTCTTTCATAAGTTCCTGTGATAAATCGCCATCAATATATTTATTCAGAATATCATCATTCAATTCAATCATAATATTTCCTCTGAAAAATTATTCTTTAACATAACATCTTTTAAAATTGTCCTGGCTCTGTGAAGCATAACTTTAACATTATTAACTGAAGTTTTCATAATTTCACTTATCTCTTCGCATTTCAATTCCTGAAGATAAAACATTGTAATTACTGCGGCAAAATTTGCAGGAAGTTTCTCAATCATTTCTTTTAATAAAACAGAAATATCATTCTTTTCAGTCTTATCAATTTCATAATCACTTAAAAGATAACTAACATCATCGATAGAAAACATCTCCATCTCAGTTTTTCTTTTTTGTAAAGAGAGTCGGCTTAAAGCTGAGTTATATACAATCCTGTAAAACCACGTAGAAAATTCTGATTCACCTTTAAAATTATTTAAACCTTTAAATGCTTTAAGAAAACAATCCTGCAGAACTTCTTCAGCTTCCATCTTATTTTTCAACATGCGTGTTAATAAGGAGAAAGCTTTATTCTTATATCTTTCAATTAATAAAGTATAATCGGAGTGGTTACCTTTTTTAACTGACTCAATAATTTCATAATCGCTTATTCCTTTCATCTTCCGGTTTTGACCTTATTGATAATAAAAAGGTTACTAAAGAATGGAAGAGGGAAGATGGAAAATGGTAAATGGTTTCATTCAGAATTCAATAATTTTATAGATTCTTTAACCTAATCAATTTTATTTATAAAATAAATCATTGTAACCTTTAGATTCGTGTTATAGTCTTAACCACAAGAATAAAATAATTCATAAAACTTTAGGAGAAAAAATGAATCCTGAATTAATAGCCGTATTTATTCCGATAATTTCAATATTGGTAACGGGAATAATAATAGTCTCTTATTTCTTTTTCAGGTCAAGAGAAAGACAAATCTTAATTGAAAAAGGAATGGATGCACAATCAATAAAAGATTTTTTTCAGAGCAGGAAAGACCCTAACAGGCTACTTAAAATCGGAATAATATCAATTGGGTTTGGTTTAGGTCTGGGTTTGGGAATAATGCTGCAGGAGAATAATCCGCGGGGAGAATTCTGGGTTCCTCTTTGCCTTCTTACTTTAACTGGAGTGGGTTTTGTTGCTGCAAATATGATTTCAAGAAAACTTGAAAAATAATTTTTGGTTTTAAGAATTTCAGAATATCAAACCTTCAGAGGTTTGTTCCCTGAAGGTTTTCCTATAAATTATACTTGTTTACTTACTTCTTTTTCTTCCTGAAGTTTATGTTCGAATTCCCCGAGCCAGCGTTCTGCATCGATTGCTGCCATACAGCCCATGCCTGCTGCGGTAACTGCCTGCCGGTATACTTTATCGGTAACATCACCTGCTGCAAAAATACCTTCAATATTTGTATAGGTTGAACCCGGTTTAACTTTCAGATAGCCGTTCTCATCCATATCAAGAATACCTTTAAATAATGCAGTGTTTGGCTGATGCCCGATTGCAATAAACAATCCGTCTGCCTGGAGTTCCTCCTTTGTATAAGTTTTGGTGTCTTCCAGTATAACTCCTGTCATTACCTTTCTTCCGTTTTCTTCTTTACCTAAAACTTCTGTTACAATTTTATTTGTCATGAATTTTATTTTAGGATTTTTCATTGCACGTTCAAGCATAATTTTAGAAGCACGGAATTCTTCTCTGCGGTGAATAATAATTACTTCAGAAGCAAACTTTGTTAAGAAGTTGGCTTCTTCCATCGCAGTATCACCGCCGCCTACAACCAAAACTTTCTGGTTCTTAAAGAAAAATCCATCACAGGTTGCACAGGCGGAAACACCATAACCCATGTATTTTTTTTCACTTTCAAGATTAAGTAATCTCGCTGATGCGCCTGTAGCAATAATTACTGAATCTGCTGTATAAGTATCGTCATAAGTTTTTAGTGTAAATGGTCGTTTGGAAAAATCAATCTCAGTAATCTCACGGTAAATAGATTTTGCACCAAACCTGTGAGCCTGTCTTCTCATTATATCAACTAACTCAGGACCCATTATTCCATTTTCAAAGCCGGGATAATTTTCAACTTCTGTTGTAATAGTTAACTGACCTCCGGGCTGCAAACCTTCAAATATTACAGGTTCAAGATTGGCTCTTGCTGTATATAAAGCTGCAGTAAAACCGGCTGGTCCACCTCCTATTATTACCACTTTGTGATGATTTTTCTTTCCGTTTTCAGACATTTTTTCTCCTGATTTTTCAAAATTTGTATCTATAAGATAAACTAATTAACAAAAAGGTTCAGTTAAATTTATGCACTTTTTAAAAAGTCAGCATTTCTTTTTAAGCCTTTTAGTTTGGTTCTTTTTATAGGACTGTCAGCAAATCTTTTTTTAAATTCTTCATCATCCATTTCTGTTATTTCTTTGAATGAGAGGTTTTTATTTTTAGGAGTGAAATCAATATTCTGAGTTTCTGCAGAAAATTTAATATTCCATGGACAAACATCCTGGCAAATGTCGCAGCCAAAAACCCAGTTATCAAACTTTCCTTTAAATTCTTCCGGTATTTCATTTTTATTTTCTATTGTAAGATATGAAATACATTTCGCTGCATCCAGAAGATATTCATCAACAATTGCATTGGTTGGACAGGCATCAATACAGGCAGTACAGGTTCCGCAATGGTCGGTGATTATATCAGAAGGGAAAAATTCATAATTCGTAATTATGTTTGAAATAAAAAACCAGCTTCCGATATTTTTATTTATAACATTTGTATGCTTCCCCATCCACCCGAGTCCTGCTCTTACTGCCCATACTTTATCCATTACAGGACCGGTATCTACATAAGATTTTGATTCAAAGGAAGGGTCAATACTTTTTAACTCCTCCTCAAGCTGTTGAAGTTTATCCCATAAAACCAGATGATAATCTTTTCCCCATGCATACCTTGAAATTTTCATTTCACTCTGATCATCAAAATGATCATCTACATAATAATTAATTCCAAGAGAAATTACAGTCTTGGCACCAGGAAGGATTTCAGATACATCTTTTCTTTTATGAAGATTTCTCTCCATATATTCCATTGAAGCATGGTAGTTCCTCTTAAGCCATTCTTCAAGATGTGAGATTTCTTCAATCAATAATTCAGCTTTTGCGAAACCTACAATATCAAATCCTAACTGTCTGGCTTTTTCAATTACCAGTTCATTTGTCAATTTCATTACTAACCGTTAACAATCCCTTACCAATTAAACTTATTATTAAAAACTTTAATGAAAACCTCCCCATCAATAATTTTAACAGGATAGGAATCAAGTCCTCTTCTTCCATCTGGCTGCAAACCAGTTTCCAGATTGAATTTCCATCCATGAACCGGACAAACAATACAATCATCTTCTAAAAAGCCATCATAAATTAATGCTGTATGCTGATGAGGGCAGATATTGTTAAGTGCATATATTTTATCATCAATTTTAAATAATGCAACTTCAACATCATCTACTATAAATCTCTTGCCGGTTCTATCTTTTAAATCATTAATACTGCAAAGTTTTGTAAATCCATCTTCAGTCATAAGTGATTAAATTTTTCTTTTACTTTAAAACCTTTTTCATCTTTAAGAACTGTTGCCATTACAGTTTCGGGATCATGCTCAAATAATAATTTCCACTCCTCTTCAAGAGCTTTTGTAAGAATTTTTCTCTTCTCGTTAACCGTCACCAATGGCTGAAGATCATAACCCATTACATAAGGAAGAGGAATATGAGAAGTTGTAGGGAAAAGATCTGCACAATAAAAAATTGTATTTGAAGAATCAGAAATTTTTATCAACTGCTGTGCGAAAGTATGCCCATTAAATATTATTAATTCAATCTCATCATCAAAAAATTTTTCACCATCAATTAATTGAAGCACTCCTTCATCCATTAAAGGCTGAAAATTATTTTTTAAGTAACTGCCTCTGTCCCTGTCAGATGGATTAATTGCCCATGCATAATTTTTCTTCTGGACATAATATTTTGCATTTGGAAATGCCGGAACAATTCTACCATTTTCAATTTCAGTTGAACCACCGGTATGATCAAAATGAAGGTGAGTTAATATAATATCTGTAATCTCATCCGGAGAAATATTCTGCTGCTTTAAAGTTTCCTTTAATGAATTTCCCTGAATTGCATAAATATTTTTTGATTTCTCATCCCATTTATTTCCCATTCCTGTATCAATTAAAATCTTTCTGCTTTCATTTACAAGCAAAAGATTTCTTGTTGCAAGTTTTATTCTGTTTGCATCGTCTGGTGGATTAGTTTTCTGCCAGAGTGTTTTAGGAATTATCCCGAACATTGCTCCCCCATCCAATCCAAAATATCCTGAATTAATTATATGTAAAGAATATTTTCCGATTTTCATTTATTAACCTGATTTTAAAAGAATAGAAATCTGCTTTAAAGTTTGCAAAAATCATTTTCAATTTTAAAATGATTCTGATAAACTTAAAGAAGTTTAAAATAAGGTAAAAGAAAAAGAGGTTTAAACCCGGATATATCCCCTTAAAAATTAAGCTCTGGCTACTCTTCCGATACTGTCGAGATATTCTTTCTTTTTAAGAAGTTCTTCTTCAGATTCTACATGTTTAGGATCGGGTATGCAGCAATCGACCGGACAAACAGCCGCACACTGCGGTTCATCGTGAAAGCCTTTGCATTCTGTACATTTATCGGGTACAATATAAAAGAAGTCCATTGAAAAAAATCCTTCGGCACCTGAAGGGGCAGCATCACCTTCACCATAAGTTTTACCTGCTAATTCCCATTCAGCACCACCTTCATAAATTGCAGTGTTGGGGCATTCCGGTTCACAGGCACCGCAATTAATACATTCTTCAGTTATCATTATAGCCATAATATCTCCTGATCAAAAAAATTTCAAATAATTGTTGCAATGTTAGTAAAACCTGTTAAAAATTCAAAAAATATTAGTTGCCAAATATAAACTATTACCAGCTCCCGCTAGCACCTCCACCTCCGAATGAGCCTCCTCCACCGGAAAATCCTCCAAAACCTCCCGAACTAAATCCGCCGCTTCTTCCTCCGCCGCCAAAACCTCCCCAATAAATTAATCCTCCCCTGCCTCTTCTCCCGCCGCGGGCAAAGAGCATCCACAATCCGAAAATAATCATAAATATAATTGGAAATATATTTGGTTCTTCTTCATCATCGTATCTCTCTTTTCTTATTTTATATTCTCCAGCGACTGCCAAAATTATAGCATTTATACCGGCGGTAATTCCCTGGTAAAAATCTTCTCTTTTAAAATGCGGAGCTATTTCATTTCTAATAATTGAACTTGCCAATGCATCGGGAAGAACACCTTCGAGTCCATAACCAACTTCAATACGAAGTTTTCTGTCATTCTTTGCAATAAAAAGAAGAGCGCCATTATCATTTTCTTTTGTACCTATTTTATTTTTTTGTGCAACTTCGTGTGAATAGTATTCAATCGGGTAATCGTTAAGTGTTGCAATCATTAATACAACAAGTTGAGTTGATGTTGTATCTTCAAAAGTTCTGAGTCTGTTATTTAATGTTTGAATCTGATTACTGGTTAATGTGTTTGTAAAATCATTTGCATACTGCTTAAGAAGAGGAACTTCCGGCTGAGCAAATATTTGAAATGAAAATATTATAAATAAGAAAAATCTCATGAGTTTCAGAACTCAACTTTAGGAGGTGTTTCTGCGCCGGGTGTTGAAGCAAAATATTGTTTCTCATCAAAACCAAATATACCTGCAAAAACAGATGTAGGAAATCTTTTTATTGTTGTGTTATACTGTTGAACTGATTGATTAAAATTTCTCCTTTCCACTGAAATTCTGTTTTCGGTTCCTTCGAGTTGTGCCTGAAGCTGAAGGAAATTTTCATTTGCTTTTAGTGTGGGATAATTCTCAACAGTTACGAGTAACCTTGAAAGCGCATTGCTCAGTTCTCCCTGCAACTGCTGAAATCTTTGGAATGCCTGCGGGTCATTCAAAACTTCGGGAGTAACATTAAACTGGCTCACTCTTGAACGTGCTTCAGTTACATCAGTTAAAACCCCTCTTTCAAATTCGGCATATCCTTTAACTGTATTAACCAAATTCGGTATAAGGTCAGCCCTTCGCTGGTACTGGTTTTCAACCTGACTCCAGTTTTGTTCGACTGCTTCATTTAATGAAACAAGATTGTTATAAGATTTTATTCCAAAGTAAATTGTGATAATTAGTATTAATACTATTATTCCAACAATGGAAAGAGTTATTATCAACCCTTTGTTTTTCATTAGTCCTCCTGTTTCAGGATAAGAGATTATCTTTTACAAAATTTTGTTTTTAAATTAAATTTATTTTTAATCAAGATGCAATAAAACGACTAAACATTCTTTAGTGCAAAACATTTACGGCCTGGGGCCTTTATAATTGTGCTGCAGGTAATGAAGTGATTCGTTTGCAATTCTGATATTTTCTTCTCTCACAAACCTTGCAGCATTTTGAAGATTGCCCCTGTAAAACCTGAAGAATAATAAATTTGTAACTGCAAGACCATCAAAAATTCTATCTTCAACAAATGCATCAATCGCCGTGTAACCCCACAAACCGCACCATGCCAATGAGAGCAATCCGCTTAAATAGTTACCGGTATAAAATTGTCCTGTCCCCGGCAGAATTGCAGATGCAACCTGTGCAAAAGTTAAAGAATATTTTTTTTGATGAGTTTCTTCGCATAAAGTTTTTAATTCATGATAAGGGGAGATTTTAGCAAACTCAAATGCTGCAATATCCCACTTATCTTCAAAAATATAAGCCCAGCCCCGCCAGTAATTTATCTCATTAATTTTATCCGACCATCGATCCTCTTTTTCCATTTCATTAAGAAGCTTAATTGCATTAGACGCAGTTCTTCTTAAAATGTTTGCACGGACAATTTCAATTTTAATATCAAAAAGATCATCAAAATTTTCTGCATAAATTTCTGCATAAGAAAAAAAACGGATTGCTTCACTGTATTTTCCGCCAGCTTTGTAACACTCAGCAATTAATTTATTTGATTCAAAATCATAAATTCCTTCCCTGTCAAAAAACTGAAGACGCTTTAATTCAGTAACAGCATCAAAATATTTTTCCCGGTTATAAAGATTTTGTGCGAGAGAAAATTGTTCTTTAAGATATTCCTGGCAGAAATAAAAATCCGAACAGAATAAAATCAGCAGAGAAAAAAATATTTTATTCTGAAATGAAATAATTTTTTTGTTCAAGATACTCTTTTAGTTTTTTTTGAAATTGATAATCAACCTGTGAATTATAAATTTCTGCAGAAACAGCGGAACCATAAATATTTCCCGCATAGAAGAAGAAGCCTAGTCCTGCAAACAGCCATCCCCTGAAATCATGATCATTAGTAAAATTATTATATGATAAAAAAGATAGAAGTGATACAGTAATAAAAGATGTTATCCCGTCACCAATTCTTCCGGTATAAATTTTTCCACTACCGGGAATGAGAGCAGAGAGTAAACCGGCTGTCAGTGAACTTTTATAAGGAGGATTTTTCTTCTTTTCATAGAAGAAAGATAATTCAACTTTTTCATTTGATGGGAAGCTTTTTAAAAATTCATCTTTCCCGGGAAGTTTATCTGAAGTAAAAAGATAAGAGATATAAAGATATTTCTGATAGTCAGTATTCTCAGAAATTATAATTTTTCTTTGTAATACATCATGTTGTTCAGATAGAAGAAGTGTTTTAAAATATTGATGCTGTGAGATATGATAAAGGTTTGATTCATAATTTATCTTTGCAAATCTATCCAATGCTGCATCATATTTTTCTATTGCCTGATATGAAAGGGCAATTTTAAAATTTATAGAATCATCTTCAGGTAGTTTTTCATATTCTAATGCAGCACGGAGAAAATCTTTTTCTGAAAAGAGATGATCTGCAAAGAGTTTTATATTTTCAGGTGAGTGAAGATTATTTAATTTTTGTGCATTAACAGAAGTAAACAGCAGAAGAAAAAAGAAATATTTTTTCATTCCGGCATTAAGAGATTCTTTTCTTCTGTAAAAGTATACTGTTCTACCGGGTCATAAAATTTACCGCCAATTATCGGATAATTTCCTTTCTTAAAAATATTCATATCTCTTGTAAACCTGTCGAAAAACATAAGGCTTCCCTGGAAAATATTTGTTTCTTTTACTGACTCAACGAAAAATGCTGAACATGAAGGCTGAAAAGGGCAATTATCTCCATCAACATCAGAAATGAAAAATCTGTAAGCAGAATGAACTGAATGAAGAAAAAATTCTCCATATGATTTAGGTTCCGGATTCTTTATTTCTTCATTATGATAATTAATTCTGTAATCTGTTTCTGTCTTCCCCCATTTTTCCTTCTCTGTTTGAGCAGAGAGATTATTTAGTAAAATCAGAAACAAAAAAATATTACAGATAATTTTCATTATAAAAATTAATTATTTACTATCAATAAGAGCACGGGCAATAACAAGCTTCTGAATTTCAGAAGTGCCTTCATAAATCTCAGTTATCTTTGCATCCCTTAAGTAACGCTCAACAAGATATTCTCTTACATAACCGTAGCCGCCATGAACCTGGATTGCATCGAGAGCATTTTCAACAGCAATTCTGGATGAATATAACTTTGCCATTGCAGCTTCTTTGTAATAAGGTTTGCCAGCATCTTTAAGTGCAGCGGCTTTAAATGTAAGAAGCTTTGCAGAATCAACTTTAGTCGCCATATCTGAAAGTTTAAACTGGATAGCCTGTAAATTTGCAATGGGACTACCAAATGCTTTTCTTTCTTTAGCATATTTAACTGCTGCTTCAAAAGAAGCTTCTGCTATACCGATTGCCTGTGCAGCAATTCCTATTCTTCCGCCATTTAGAGTATTCATTGCAAAGTTAAAACCTTTTCCCTCTTCCCAAACAAGATTCTCTGCAGGCACTTTGCAATTATCAAAAGTTAATGAACAGGTATCGGAGCTTCTGATACCAAGCTTATCTTCTTTCTTACCTCTGCCAAAACCTTCATAATCTCTTTCAACAACAAAAGTTGAAATTCCTTTATGACCTTTTGTTTTATCAGTTGTAGCCATAACGAGGTAATAGTCGGCATAGTAACCATTAGTAATCCAGTTTTTTATTCCATTAAGAACATAGTAGCTATTTTTTTTGTCTGCTGTAGTCCGCTGGTTGGTTGCATCGCTTCCGGCTTCTGGTTCTGAGAGGCAGAACGCTCCAAGCTTTTCACCTTTGGCAAGTGGTACAAGATATTTTTGTTTTATATGGTCAGTGCCATATTTTTCAAGACCATAACAAACAAGTGAGTTATTTACAGACATTATAACACCAACACTTGCATCAACCTTTGATATTTCAATCATTGCAAGAACATAGCTTATTGTATCCAGTCCTGCGCCGCCGTATTCTGGTGAAACCATCATACCCATAAAACCAAGTTCACCAAGCTGCTTAACTATTTCTGCCGGAAATTCTGCAGTAATATCTCTTTCAACAGCAGTTGGTGCAATTGCTTCCTGTGCAAATTCTTTTGCAGACTGCTGAATCATTAAATGTTCTTCTGTAAAATCGAAATTCATTTTTGCCTCTTAATTACTGGATTAAAGAAAAATTTGAATCTCCCTTATAGGAATTGTTACTGTTTCAAAAATAATTGTTATAAGTTAAGCATGCAATCTGATTAAACGGAATGTATTATTGATAGAGTTAAGATTATTCGGGGGAAAAATGAGGAAGGCTGCCCCAGAAAAAAAATAATTACTGAAACAGCCTTGCTTAAAATTTAAGTTGCAAATGATTTTGAAAAATATCTTTCACAAACAAATTTATCCAGTTCTTCTCTGAAGTTTGGATGAGCAATATCAATTAATGCTCTTGCTCTTTGGATTAAAGTTTTACCATATAAATCTGCGATACCATATTCTGTCACAACATAGTGCACATCCCCTCTTGTAGTAGTAACACCGGCACCTTGAGTTAGGTAAGGAACAATTTTAGAAACCGTTCCATTCTTTGCAGTTGAAGGAATTGCAATTATAGGTTTACCTCCTTTGCTTCTTGATGCCCCTCTGATAAAATCCAGTTGTCCTCCAAACCCGCTGTAAAAATATGGACCAATAGTATCGGCGCAAACCTGTCCTGTTAAATCAATTTCAATTGCAGAGTTAATTGCAACCATGTTATCATTCTGTGCAATTATAAAGGGGTCATTAGTATAATTTGAAGGATGAAATTCCATGAAAGGATCATTATCAATAAAATCAAAAAGTTTTTTTGAACCTAATACGAAGCCTGCAATAATTTTTCCCTGGTGCAGAGTTTTTTTCTCATTTGTTATAACACCACTCTCAACAAGTTTAATCACACCATCGGAAAACATTTCTGTATGTATTCCAAGATCTTTTTTATCAAAGAGATATTTTAAAACAGCATCAGGAATAGCACCAATACCAAGCTGAAGTGTAGAGCCATCATCAATTAATGATGCTATATTTTTTCCAATCATTTGATAAATCTTTTCATCTTCAGGAGATTTTTGACGTTCTTCATATTTCAATTCATTTAAAGGAGCATCGACTTCAACGCAATAATCAATTTTATCGATATGAATAAAAGAATCTCCCAATGCTCTTGGCTGGTTAGGATTTATTTGTGCTATTACAATCTTAGCTACTTCAGTTGCTGCTTTTGTTGTATCAACACCTACACCATAACTGCAAAAACCATATTTATCGGGAGGTGAAACATTAATAAGAGAAACATCAATAGGAAGGATACCTTTATAAAACAGATTCGGCACTTCACCTAAAAAGATAGGAGTATAATCCGCTCTTCCTTCATTAACTGCTTTCCGTACATTCGGACCTATGAAAAGAGCATTGTGCCTGAATCTACCTTCCATTTCAGGTTCAAGGTATGGAGTTATTCCAAAAGTTAAAATATGAATTATCTCAACATCGGAGAGATGTTCTGAAT
>Ga0207873_1000946_pt1 | contig 29781 bp, 24 predicted proteins | sample BGWIniCompost_FD_187373 | JGI IMG/M metagenome (GOLD analysis project Ga0207873, IMG submission 187373) | Cellulose adapted compost microbial communities from Newby Island Compost Facility, Milpitas, CA, USA - BGW Initial Compost (SPAdes)... ...
GCGCAAGATCCGGGAGGCGATCACGGCCTACCGGTTCACTCAGCGCTACACCAAAGAGCAGATCCTGGAGATGTATCTCAACAACGTCTACTACGGCAATCGCGCCTACGGCATCGACGCCGCGGCGCAGGCCTACTTCAACAAGCATCCCTGGGATCTGACGCTGGCCGAGGCGGCGATGCTCGCTGGACTGCCGCAGGCGCCGAGCCTCTACGACCCGGTGCAGAACTACGAGCTGGCCAAGGCCCGCCAGCGCTATGTTCTGGACCAGATGGTCAAGGAGGGAATGATCACCGAGGAGGAGGCGGAGGAGGCCTACGCCCAGCCGCTCCATCCCCAGACGCGTGAGGGCCGCTACAACCTGGCGCCGCACTTCGTCAACTTCGTCAAGTACTACCTGGAGCAGCGGTTCGGGGCCGCCATGCTCTACCAGGGCGGGCTGACGGTGCGGACGACGCTCGACTTCGGCATGCAAGAGCGCGCCCAGCAGATCGTGGCCGAGCACATCGAGCGTCTGGCGCCCTGGGACGTCAACAACGGGGCTTTGGTCGCCATGCTCCCCTGGAGCGGGGAGATCGTGGCCATGGTCGGCAGTGCCGACTACTACAACGACGCTATCGACGGGCAGGTCAACGTGGCGGTGCGCGAGCGCCAGCCCGGCTCCTCGATCAAACCGATCACGTACCTGGCGGCTTTCGAGAAGGGCTGGAACCCGGGAACCATCATCTTCGACTACAACAAGCGCTGGCCGCTTCCCGGCCAGCCCGGCAAGTACTACGCGCCGGTCAACTACACCGGGCAACGCTACGGAGCGGTCTCCGTCCGTACGGCGCTCTCGAACTCGCTCAACACCCCCGCCGTGCAGGCACTCGACTTTGTCGGCGTGCAGACGATGATCGATCTGGCCCACCGGATGGGCATCCGGACCGGGCTCTGGCGCGGCCCGAGTGTCTACGGTCTGGCGGTGACGCTCGGCGGCGGCGAGGTGACGCTGCTGGAGCACACCAACGCCTTCGCCACCCTGGCCAACAACGGGCGCTACGTGCCATTCACGCCGCTGCTAGAGGTTCGAGACGGCCGCGGTAACGAGCTCTACCGCCACGACCGGGCCGGTGCGTTTGAGCGGGGAGAGCAGGTCGTCAAAGCCGAGCACGCCTACCAGATCACCAGCATCCTGACCGACAACAACGCCCGCAGCATGGTCTTCAGCCCCAACAGCCCGCTGACGATCCCGGAGCTGGGCCGGCCTGTCGCCGCCAAGACCGGCACGACCGAGGACTCACGGGACGGCTGGACGATGGGCTACACCACCGACCTGGTGGTCGGCGTCTGGGCGGGGAACACGGACAACCATCCGACCCGTGGGATCGACGGGGTGCAGAGCGCTGCCCCGATCTGGCACGACTTCATGGTCGCCGCTCATAGCGACCCGCGCTTCGCCGAGACGCTGGCGGGGCCGGACGGCCAGCCGATCCCGCCCGACTTCCCCCGCCCGCCCGGGATCTTCGAAGGCCCCGTCTGCGCCGCGACCGGGAAGCGGCCCACCCCCGGCTCCCGGACGATCAACGAGGTCCTGGTCCGCGGGGAAGAGCCGGCGCTGCCCTGCAACCGCACGACCCCCGAGGAGGCAGCCGATCTGCGCGCTGCGCTGGCCGACGCCGCACGCAACCGCAACTTCACCAGTCGCGGGTTCCAGACCCTCTACGAGTACGCAGCCGCCGTCGGCGTTGGCCGCTAGGGAGGCGGTGCGGGCAGGAATCCATCTGGGCTCAAACCTGGATGCGACGGTGTCCGACAGTCGATGGGTGCCCGGGGGTAACCCCCCGGGCCCCAACCACGCCCTGCGGCTCCGTCCACGGAGCATAGGTCCCCTCGTGTCCCGATACCTCCGGGACGGAGCCGCCCAGGCACCGTGGGGTCTCAGGCGACCTCGTCCACCACCGGCGGGCGGCGGCGCCAGACCTGGGTCGCCTGCTCAAAGGCGTGGGCCAACTGCAGCACGCCGAAGTCGTCGTGGTAGCGCCCCACGATCTGGACCCCGACCGGGAGGCCCTCAGGCGTGAAGCCGCACGGCACCGAGATCGCCGGATGGCCGGTCACGGTGATGTAGTAGGCCGACTTCATCCAGGCGATGTAGTTCTCCATCGGCACGCCGTTGATCTCGGTCGGGTAGGGCTGCTCGACGTCGAACGGCGGCACCTGGTTCACCACGCAGATCAGGAACTCGTACTTCTCGAAGAAGGCACGCATCCGGTGGTACAGCGCCGTCCGCTTCACCTCGGCCCGGCCAACGTCGAGGGCGCTCAGTTTCAGCCCCTCCTCGGTGTTCCAGATCACGGTGTCCTTAATCAGGTCCCGGTGCTGCTTCAGATGGTCGGCATGCCGGACGGCGAAGTTGAGCGCCCGCAGCACGTGGAAGATCTCGTCGGCATCCGTCAGGTCGGGGGTCGCTTCCTCGACCACACAGCCCAGGTCGCTGAAGGTCTGCCGCTGGCTCTCCAGCACCGCGGTCACGCGCGGGTCGACCGGCAGGCCGCCCAGATCGGGACACCAGGCGATGCGTACGCCGCGGAAGTCGCGCTCCAGTGGCCGCGCGAAGAAGCTGCCCGGCTCGGGCAGGGAGATGGGGCTGCGCGGGTCCGGCCCGGCGATGGCGGAGAGCATCAGCGCCACGTCGGCCACGGTGCGGGCCATCGGCCCCTTGACGCCGAGCATGGACCACCCCATCGCCGCCGGCCAGGTCGGCACCCGCCCCGCCGACGGCCGGAAGCCGACCACGTTGTTGAAGTTGCCAGGGTTGCGCAGCGAGCCGCCGGTGTCGCTCCCGTCGGCGATCGGGATCATGCCGCAGGCAAGGGCCACAGCCGCGCCGCCGCTGCTCCCGCCGCAGGTTTTGGTGGTGTCGTAGGGATTGCGGGTCGGGCCGAAGATGGGGTTGAAGGTCTGCGACCCGGCGCCGAACTCGGGCACGTTGGTCTTGCCGATCGTCAGCGCCCCGGCCCGCTTCAGCCGTTCGACCAGCAGCGTGTCATGGTCGGGGACGTAGTCGCGGTAGATAGGGGAGCCGAAGGTGGTGCGCAGGCCTTTGGTTTCCTCCAGGTCCTTGTGGGCAATCGGCAGCCCGTGGAGGGGACCGACGCCCTCGCCCCGTGCCAGCGCGGCGTCGGCGGCGTCGGCGAGAGCCAGCGCCTCGTCCTCCGGCACCTGGGTGACGATCGCGTTGACGACGGGGTTGACCCGCTTGATCTGCGCCAGGTGCGCTTCCATCACCTCGCGCGCGGACAGGTCGCGACGCCGGATGCGCTCGGCCATCTCGGTCGCTGTCATGAAACAGATCTCGCTCATGCGAACCCCTCCCTGCGGGTGTTAGCTATTGCGTACTGCGTGCTGCGTGTTCCGTCATGCGTCATGCGTTCCCCTCACCCCCGGCCCCTCTCGGACGGAACCCACCAGGGGAGAGGTGGGACGTACGCAGCACGCACTACGGGTGACGCATGACGTATGACGCATGACGCCCTAACCCTCACGGCCCCATGGCTGTCACCTGGCCGTCAGCATAGCGGTAGACGGCGCGATCCGGGAAGTGGGCGATCAGAGCCTGGTTCCGGGCAGGACCGCGGTCGAGCGCGTAAATGATGTTGCCGTCGAGCACGGGGCTGTTCTGGGCGAAGAACGGGGCGTAGGCCGTCCAGTAGCCCGCGTCGACGAAGACGAGTGCGTGTTCGAGCCGCGCCGCCTCCACCCGGCGCAGCCCATCGGCGTTGATGCCGTACCAATCGTGGTAGGCGCGGAACTCGCGGACGCCGTCCGTGGCCAGCCCGGTGACGGAGAGGACCACGACCGGCACGAGCACGGCGACTGCGGTGAGGGGGCGGATCCAGCGCACCGGGAGCCGCGCCAGGCGCAGCGTCCAGGCGAGCGCTCCCGCGAGGTGCAGCAGACCACGGGCGGTCAGCAGCGCCAGCGCGCCGGTCGCTTCGAAGTAGTAGCGCGGGCCATACATCTGCCCCGGCGTCCAGTAGGCGATATGCACCACGACCAGCGAGACCACGCTCGCGGCGAGCAGCAGATCCCAGCCCCAGGGCGAGCTGCCCCGCGCCGGGGGCCATCGCCGCGCGAGCCAGTCCTGACGGCGCAGCGGTGCGGCACGCCCGAGCAGCGCGAGCGCGGCGACCACCACTGCGATGCCAGCCGGGAGCAGTGTCAGTCGCTCCGGCCATCCGTAGAGCAGGTGCCGCAGGGCGTCGAGGTTGTAGCGCGTGTTCAGGATGCCGCGCGCGAGGTCGTGGCCGCGGGGCCCGATATCCGGCCCGAAGCCTATCCGGTCGTACTCCCACCATAGCTCGTAGCCGAAGCGGACGGGCGACCCGGTGGTGTAGGCGTTGTAGGCCAGCAGCAGCGCGACGAACGGGAGGAACCCGGCCGCCAGCGCCAGCGCCCTGCGCCGCCCGGCGGCGCTGGTGATGAAGTCCACCGCGGCCAGCAACGCGAACGGCAGCCCGACCCCAACGGCGGTCAGCGGCCGGGAGAGGAAGAGCATCCCGACGGCCGCGCCGGCCGCCACGGCGGGCAGGAGCGCCCCGGTGGACCGCGCCCGGACGAAGAGGAGCAGCAGGGCCAGCGCCCAGATCAACCCGGCGACGTGGGACATGAACGACCCGGCCTGGAGCAGGAAGAAGGGCGAGAGCGCCAGCAGCGCCGCGGCCAGCAGCCCGGTTCCCGGGCTGTAGAGAGTGCGCCCCGCCCGGTAGAGCAGCACGATCGCGACCGCCCCGGCGATCGGGTTGAAGAGCCAGGGCTGGCCGATCAGCACGCCCAGCGCCAGCACCAGCGGGTAGCCGGGCGGGTATTTCCCGAACCACATGCCGTCGCGCACGATGACGAAGGGGATGCTGAAGGAGGACGGCTCGGGCGGCGCAGGCGCCACCACGTGCCCCGCGGCGAACGTGCGCGCCTGGAAGAGGAAGGCAACCTCATCCTCGACGTGCGGCAGGCGGTCGAACACCGCGGTCGAGACCCAGGCAGCCATCAGCAGCGCCCAGAGCGCGATGCCCAGCGCCAGCAGGCCCGTCGGAACCCGTGGTCCACGGGGTATTGCATCCGGAGGAGATGGCACCGGCTCGATCACCGGCCCGGCCTCCACGTTGCGGGACACCGCCACTCCCTTCTCCCAAGCACTCGCGCAGCAATCATACGCAAGCGATTGCCACACCGGTACAGCGCACAACCGAGCCGTAGCCGTCTGCGGACCTCGTGCCGGAGACCTTGTCGAGGCCAGGACCATCGACTAAGATGAGGCCATCTAAATTTAAGGAAATTCCACCCAGACCCTGGTGACAGCGCGGCAAGGAGGTTCCTCGGTGCAGGAGCGAGGATTCTTCGAAGGTCGATTCGGCCGATACATCTTGCCCGGCGTCATCCTGCAGTCCGTTCTGATCGGTGGCGGGTATGCGACGGGTCGCGAGATCGTTGAGTTCGGCGCCAAGTACGGGGCGCTGGGCTGGCTGGCCGGTTTGGCAATCTTCGCCGGGTTCGCCGGCATGGCCTTCCTGACCTTTGAAGTGGCACGCCGCTTCCAGGCCTTCGACTATCGCAGCCTGCTCAAGCACGTGATCGGGCCGTTCTACCCTTTGTACGACATCGTCTACGTCCTGCTCGCGATCCTCGTCATCGCGATCATGGCGGCGGCGACCGGCGAGATCCTCAACAGCACGCTCGGCCTGAACTACTGGGTCGGCGTCGTCCTGATCATCATCGTCGTCGGCATCCTTAACTTCTACGGCGAAGGACTCATCGAACGCTTCAAGACGGCGGGCACCGCCCTCCTCTACCTGGGCTACATCACGTTCGCCTTCCTCGTTATCTCGCGGAACTGGGACCAGATCGGAACTACACTGAGCAGCGGGGATCACTCCCTCCACCCCGACGCCGGCCTGGGGATCGTGCTCTGGACCGGCATCATCTACGTGGGGTACAACCTCGCGGTCTATCCCGCTGCGCTCTTTACCGTGCGCCGGCAGACGAGCATGCGCGACTCGGTCGTGGCGGCGCTCTTCGGCGGCGTCCTGATGACGTTCCCCTGGTTCCTGACCTACTTTGCGCTCATGGGCTTCTACCCTGACGACGCGATCTTCGACGCCTCGGTGCCGTGGCTGGAGATGCTGAGCAGCTACGGCGGGTGGATGCTGGTGGTGTTCGGCATCGTCGTCGGCTGGACGCTGATCGAGACGGCGACCGGCGTGATCTACGCGTTGCTGGCGCGGGTGAACCAGAACCTGGTGGATCTCGGACGCAAGCCGCTGAGCAGGCGGGCCAACGGCGCCATCTCCGTCGTCGCCCTGCTGCTGGCACTGGTGCTGGCCCGGGTCGGCATCATCGACCTGATCGCCAAGGGGTACACCGCGATGGGCTATGCGATGATCGCCGTCTTCGCTCTCCCGATGCTCATCCGCGGCACCTATCTGATCGTGACCGGCCGGGGACAGGGCGCGACGCGTGCCCCCGAGCCGGCGTACGACTAGGCACGGCGAATGAGCGTCCCCATCCTGAACCGTGCGAGAACGAGGGCGTCGTTCACGATCGGGCGAGTCCCGTGACCGCTAGAGGTCCGCGACTGCCGGGATCACGGTGCGGCCCATCGCCTCGATCGGCGAGATGCGGTCGGCGCCCTCGACCCAGGCCAGGACCTTCGTGATTCCCATCCCGGCGAGCCAGCGCAGCCGCTCGATCAACTCATCGGACTTCGCTCCGTCCTCGCCGGGATCGAAGAGGAAGACGCTGGTCTTTTCGATGGCATCGTAATCCCGCCCCGTTGCCTCGCAGTAGCTGCGCAGAACGTCAAGCTTGCGCAGTAGTTCCGGGGTGGGGCGCAGACTGCACGCATCGGCGTAGCGAGCGACCAGGGGCAGTGTCCGCCGCTCGCCGTCACCCGCGATCAGGATCGGCGGGTGTGGCCGGGAGAGGCTTTGCGGCAGGTTGAGAGGGCGGGCGAGCTGGTAGTACTCTCCCTGGTAGGGCTGCTGATCCCCAGACTCCCTGCTCCACATGCGCAGGCAGATCTGGAGCGTCTCCTCCAGCATGTCGTAGCGCTGGCGTTGCGGCGGGAATGGCAGGCCGAGGCCGCGCGCCTCCTCCTCGTAATCGCCGGTGCCGATCCCCAGCCATGCGCGACCCTCCGAGAGGACATCGAGCGTGGTCACCGTCTTGGCCAGCATGCCCGGATAGCGGTAGGAGACCGGCGTCGCCAGTGCCACGAGGTTCACCCGCTGGGTGTGCGCGGCCAGGAACGCCAGCGTCGAGTAGCTCTCGAGCGACGGCCCCTCGGTGCCACCGAGGATCGGGTGCTGCCAGACATGGTCCGCGACGGCGATGGTGTCGAACCCGGCGGCCTCGGCGGCGTGCGCCATGGCGGCGAGCGTCGGTCCCAAGCGCTCCGGGCCTCCGTCCCAGCGAAAGCGGTTGATGTGGAGGCCAAGTTTCATGACGGATCTCCCTTCTGGACCGGCCGCGCCGTCCCCAGCCGAGCGCCGAGGTGGAGCGGCCAACGTTGGGGTCCGCAGATCGTCGGCCACCTGCTCTTGCCATCGCGAATGGGGTTGATGAATCAGATGGGCGTACGCGGTAGGTGAGTTCCCGGGGGCAATGGAGTTTGACGAATCCGTTGGTCGTACGCGGCCGGCACGTGTCCGGGGATTTACCCCCGAGCACGCGCCACGGTGCGGGAATCCCTGCACCACGCGACCAACCTCACCACCCCGGACAAACGCCGCCCGCTGTCCCCAATCAAGCCACCATCTCCACATAAGGGATGCTGCCGAGGCAGCGGGCGACGGGGGGTGCCGCTTCGGGTACACTAGAGATCAACGAACACCGATGGGACGGCCCGCCGGGGCGGAGATGACCCCGGCCCAGGCCCCGACGGGCTTTCCCCCGTACCACCCTGTCCCCCAGCCCGCGCCATCGGTTGCACAGCACATCCCACGACACGACAGGGGCGAGGAGGGATCCACCATGGCACAGCAGCGGACAACCGTACCGATCACGCGCGTCGAGCGCTACGTGTACGAGATCCCGGCTCACGGTGAGATGCGCGTCCCGGCGCGGATCTACGCCGACGAGGAGTTGATCGAGGAGCTGACGGCCCCCGCGGCGCAGGAGTGGAGCGCGCTGCAGCAGCTCGTGAACGTCGCCAGCCTACCCGGCATCCAGAAGGCGGCGCTGGCGATGGCCGACGTTCACCCCGGCTACGGCTTCCCGATCGGCGGCGTCGGCGCGTTCGACCCCAAGGAGGGCGTCATCAGCGTCGCCGGAGTCGGGTTCGACATCAACTGCGGCGTGCGCCTGCTCGCCACCGAGCTGACCCGTGCCGACCTGGAGGGCAAGGAGGACCGGGTGGCCGATGCCCTCTTCCACGGCGTCCCGGCCGGGCTCGGCAGCACCGGGGAGTTGAAGCTCACCGAGAAGGAGATCGACCGGGTGCTGCGCGAGGGCGCGCACTATGCCGTTAACCTCGGCTACGGCACCCCGGCCGATCTGACCTACGTCGAGGAGCAGGGGCGGATGTCCGGTGCCGACCCGGACGCCGTGAGCCGCACGGCCAAGCAGCGGCAACTGCGGCAGGTCGGCACGCTCGGCTCGGGCAACCACTACGTCGAGGTGCAGGTCGTTGATGAGATCTACGACGAGGAAGCCGCCCGCGCCTTCGGCCTCGCGGTGGGGCAGGTCACCATCATGCTCCACACCGGCAGCCGCGCGCTCGGCCACCAGATCGGCACCGACTACCTGCCGTTCCTGGAGCGGGCTGCCCGGAAGTACAACATCCCGATCCGCGATCGCGAGCTGGTTTGCGCGCCCGTCGAGAGCCCGGAGGGACGGCAGTACTACGCAGCGGTCATGGCCGGCGCCAACACGGCCTTCGCCAATCGCCAGGTGCTGACCCACCTGATCCGGGAGGCGCTCAACAAGGCGCTCGGCGTCGCGCCCGAGTCGATCCGCACCGTCTACGAGATCGCGCACAACACCGTGAAGTTCGAGGAACACGAGGTCAACGGCCGGCGGAAGCGCCTGCTCGTGCACCGCAAGGGCGCCACACGCGCGTTTGGGCCGGGTCGCCCCGAGATCCCGGAGCGCTACCGCTCGGTCGGCCAGCCGGTGCTGGTCGGGGGCACGATGGGCACCGCCAGCTACGTCCTACGCGGCACCGAGAAGGGGATGCGCGACACCTTCGGCAGCGCGCTGCACGGCGCCGGGCGGGCGAAGTCGCGGACCAAGGCGAAGAAGGAATACCCGGCGGACCGCGTGATCCGGCAGTTGAAGGAGCGCGGCATCACCGTGCGCGCCCACGGCCGCTCATCGATCAGCGAGGAGGCGCCCGGCGCCTACAAGGACGTCGAGCAGGTGGTGGACATCATGGCCGGGGCCGGGGTCATCGCGAAGGTCGCCCGGCTGCGGCCGGTCGTGACCATCAAGGGCTGAGCACGAGGACGTACCGGTCCCAGCGCCCCCTGCGTTGGCATCACTTCGCCAGGGTCAGGTCGTAGCGCTGCTCGGCCAGCATGACGCCCCAGGTCGGCTGCACCGGGGTCTCCTCGGTGAGCCGGAAACCGACGGACGTGTAGAGTCGGGCGGCGTCAGTCAGGATGTTCACCGTCCAGAGGTAGACCGAGCGGTAGCCCGCCGCGCGGCAGAAGGCGAGCGACTCGTTGAGCAGCCGTCTGCCGAGGCCCCGCCCGCGCGCGTCAGGGTGGACCAGAAACCAGCGGAGCTGCGCCGCGCCGTCCTCGCGCCCGACGATGCCGATCGACCCGACCAGGCGCCCATCCCGCTCCGCCAGCCAGAGCCGGTCCTGCCCCGGCCGGTATAGGCGGCCGAACTCACCGAGCGCCTCGGCGACGTAGGACTCGAAGGTGTGATCGAACCCGAATTCCTCGGCGTAGAGGACGCCGTGTAGCTCGGTCACCCGGCCCAGGTCGCCGGGGCGGAGGTCGTGACGCAGCGACACCTCTCGATCAAACGTCTCGACCATCGCGCGGCCCTCCTCGTCTGCGCGGCCGCTGCCGCCTCAGATGAGGCGCAGCAGCCAGTAGATCGCCATCCCACTGAGGATGCAGGCCCACATCCGGCGCGTTGCCCAGCCGACCAGTCCGGCACCGGCGACGGCCACCCAGGTCGTGGGGTCGTAACCCCGGCCGGAGAGCGTCGCGACGACCAACGCGCCCAGCAGGGCAACCGGCAGGAATCGCAGCGCCTGCTGCACGCCGGGCGGGACGGCGCGTTGCGGAAGCAGCAGCCCGCCCAGCCGCAGGGCGTACACCCCGGCGGCCATGGCGACGATGGACCACAGGTTGCTCATGGCCGGCCTCCCGTCCGCCGCGACCACCACGCCCCCGCGGCGCTCCCGAGGCCGCCCGCGCCGAGCACCGCCACGCCGCTCGGGACGAGCGAGGACAGCAGCAGCATCGCGGCGGCCGCGACCAGCGCGGCGAGCAGCGCCGCGCGCCCGCGCAGCAGCGGGATGAGCACCGCCAGGAAGGCGAGCGGGACGAGCAGGTCGAGCCCGGCCCGGCGCGGGTCCGGCACGGCCTGCCCGGCCAGGATGCCGAGCGCGGTCCCGGTGTTCCAGGCGACGTACATGCTCACCCCGGCACCCAGCAGGATCGGCAAACGCAGGCGCCCCTGCCCGGCCGCGACCCCGAAGGCACCGTCGGTCAGGAACCAGGCGGTCACCAGGCGGGAAAGCCAGCCCATCCGGATCTGACTGGTGATCGCAAGCCCGAGCAGCGGCAGTTGGGCGTTGAACGCGATCGCGGTGCCGACAAGCACCAGGATCGGCGTGCCCGCATCGAACAGCGACACGGCACTGACCTGCGCCGCGGCCGAAAAGACGAGCAGGCTCATGAGCTGAGTCTCGCCCGGGGCGAGCCCGATGCTCCGCGCCGCGACGGCATAGGCGATGCCGGTTGGGATGGCCCCCACCCAGAGGGGCAGCATGCCGACGAAACCACGTACGAAGGCGGTCCACACCGGCTCGTGTGACATCCCGCGGTCGTGCTCGTCGATCAGCCCGGCGTGCTCTGCCATTGCCTGCTCCAATGCTTCCCTGCTGGTCAGCACCCCCATGATGGCCCGGATCCGGGCCCGGCTCGGGGTGGTGCCATCCATCCGTGAAGCCACCCGTTACTTGCTATACTAGGCGCCCTATAGCGGCGGGTCATCGTGATCGAAGTCGAATTGGGCGTGGAGCGAGGCATCCGGCACATGGACGTGCAGCGGGCAACCGGGACGCCGGGCGGACGCCGTCTTCGGGCACTTCGCGAGCGGGCCGGGAAGACACAACTCTGGGTCGAGGCCGAGGCCGAGCTGGGGACGGGCTACCTCCAGCGGATCGAGTCGGGTCGCGTCGCGCAGCCCGAGCGGGCCACGCTGGAGCGCATCCTGGCGGCGCTCGGTGCGCGGTACAGCGAGCGGCGCGAGGTGATGGAGCGCTTCGGCTATACCGTCCCCACGCCGCTGCCGGATGAGGACGACATCGCCTGGGCCTGTGCCGTCTCCCACGACGAGCTGCACGGTGTCCCCTTCCCGGCCTACGTCCTCGACTGCCGGACCCGGTTGCTTGCCTGGAACCGCTACGTCCCGCACCTCTTCGGGCTCTCGCCGCGCGATCCCCAGCTCGGCGGGTTGGCGCGCCGCCCGATCCTGGCCGCGTGGCTCGACCCGACCTCACCGCTGGCACGGCTCGTTGTCGAGCCGGATGCCTTCTTCCCCGCGCTCATCCGCGCCACCCGTGCTGAGACGGAGTTCATGCAGGGCGAGCCGTGGTACGCCGAGATGATGCGCGAGTTGCAGGAGTTGCCCCGCTTCCGCCACTACTGGGAGTTGGTTGAGCGGGAGCCCCAGACCGCGAGCGCGGCCCGGACACTCGTGCCGGTCCGTCTGGCCGTGCCAGGAGCCGGGACGCTATCGTTCCGGCTGGCCTCGGAGCGATTCATCCGCGATGCACGCTTCCGCCTGATCCACTTCATCCCCTTTGACGTAGCGACGATGCGTCAGTGCGAGGTGTGGGCCGCCGCGGATTGAGTGCAGCGGCCCTGTCCTGGCACGGAACTGTCGCGCCGTCCGGCGCGCCGTCACACCCCCGTGGCCCGATTCCGGCTAGACGTAAAGAAGCGGACGCCGACCCGCGAGGATGCGGGGCTTGTCGCATGGAGCATCACCATGCCGGGAGACCGCCACCCGCGTGGGGAAAGCCCAACACCGGCCGGGGATCTCTCCGCTCTCCACCAGGGGCAACCGGGGGACACCGTCGGGCGCACGGACGGCCAGGGCCTGGTCACGCAGGCGGCGGGTCCGCGCCGGAGCGTCCAGAGCGCCTGGCTACGCGACGCGGTGCGCCGGTGGGGAACCGCCATCTGGCTCGTGCTGCTCGGCGCGCTGATCGGCGCCTTCGTGGTCCACGAGCGGGAGCAGATCGCGCAGCTCGGGACGGTGCTCGGCAGTGCACGCCTCCCCTGGGTTCTGGCGGCGGGCCTGTTGGAGATCCTCTACCTGGTCTTGATCGGCAAGACCTACCAGACGGTGCTGGCGCGACTGGGACAGTACATCGGGCTGCGCACGGTTCTCGGGGCCTACCTTCGCAGCCATGCCGTTGGCTCGGTCGTGCCCTTCAGCGGGCCGACGACGGCCGTGCTGTTCATCCGGTACCTCACCGGCGCTCGCGTGCCGGGCGCTATCGCACTGCTGGCCACCGGCCTGACCAGCCTCGTCGGGTATGCCTCCTTCGTCATCGTGCTGCTCCCGGCCCTTCTGGCGCTCTGGTGGGGGAAGGAGTTGGGCCAGCGGATAGTTACAGCGGCGCTCCTGAGCGTTGCCATCTTCGCGATCCTGACGGCGGCGGTGGTTCTGGTGTTGCGCGGTCCACCGGCGCCGGGGTGGTTCATCCGGCGGGTTCCACGAGGGCTCAACCGCTTCGTCGAAGAGGCCCGCGCCCGTCGCATCGGGGCGCGCGAGCTGCTACGCCCGCTGGCGCTCTCGGTTGCGACCGACGTCGTCGGCGTCGCGATCCTCTACGCCGCGCTCGGAGCGGTCGGCAGACCCGGCGCGGTGGTAGCGGCGCTCGTCTCCTATCAGATCGAGATGCTGTTCAACGTCATCGCCCCGTTCTTCCAGGGCGTCGGACTGGTGGAGGTGTCGATGACGCTGGCGTTGGAGGCGATGGAGATCCCGCTCGCCACAGCGTTGGCGGCAACCCTGATCTACCGGCTGTGGGACCTCTGGGTGCCGATCCTGGCCGGGCTGGTGCTGGAGGCGCACGGCCGCTGGCGCGGGGTCAACCGGACGCAGGGTCGATCGCCAGGATGATTGGGTATCATCGTGCGGGCATCGAACCCGAGATGATCAGCAGAGGGTGCAGCGCAAGATGACCGTGACCCAGCAGCGCGCCACGCCGATTGGGCGTCCACTCGGCCTCAGCGAGGCCGAGGTCGCCGAGCGCCGCGCTCGCGGTCTGACCAACGCCGTCCCCTTCGAGACCAGCCGCACCTACAAGCGGATCATCTTCGAGAACACCTTCACCTTTATCAACACCGCCCTCTTCGCGATCTGTATCGCGCTGGCCGCGCTCGGCCTCTACGGCGATGCGGTGGTGACGGTCAGCCTGGTGATCGGCAACGTCGTCGTCGGCATCGTTCAGGAGACACGGGCCAAGCGGAAGCTCGACTCGATCGCGCTCCTGATGCGGCCGACCGCGACCGTCATCCGCGAGGGGGAAGAGCGCACCGTCGACCCCAACGACATCGTGCTCGACGACATCCTCGTGGTCCGCCCGGGCGACCAGATCCTCGTCGACGGCGAGGTGCTCGACGAGAACGGCCTGAGCGTCGACGAGTCGCTCCTGACCGGGGAATCGGACCTGATCCGCAAGCGGGTTGGGGACACCGTCCACTCCGGATCATTCTGCATGACCGGCAGCGGCATCTTCATCGCGCGGAAGGTGGGCACCGAGAGCATGGCGCAGCAAATCACGGCCGAAGCCCGGGCCTACCGCGACGTCCGCACGCCGCTCCAGCGCGAGGTCCGCCTGGTGCTCCAGGTGATGCTGGTGCTGGTGGCGGCGCTCTCGATCCAGGTCGGGATCGCCTTCTACGAGTCGCCGGACGACCCCGGGTTGCGCGAGATCACCCAGGCGGCGGCCGTGCTGGTCAGCCTCGTCCCCCAGGGACTCGTCTTCATGGTCACCGTCACCTACGCCATGGCCGCCGTGCGCATGGCGGGCAGCGGCGCGCTCATCCAGCGCATGAACGCCGTCGAATCGACCAGCAACATCGACGTGCTCTGCCTGGACAAGACCGGGACGCTGACGACCAACACCCTGGTGCTGGATTCGCTGGAGCCGATCGGGGTCGACGAGGAGCACCTGCGCACCGTACTGGGCGACTACGCCGCCGCCACGACCGCGGGCAACCGGACGATCGCGGCCATCGCCGCGGCCTGCCCGGGCCGGGAGCGCAAGGTCGTGGGGGAGATCCCGTTCTCGTCGTCGCGTAAGTGGAGCGCGCTCGCCTTCGACGACGCGGAGGGACGCGGGTTCTACGTGCTCGGGGCGCCGGAGATGATCCAGCCGGCGCTGCGCTCGGCGGACGGCCTCCAGCCGCGCGTCGATGCCTGGACCGAGCGCGGCCTGCGCGTCCTCCTTTTCGCCTACCGGCCCAACCCGGCACCGCTTCCGGACGGACAGAGCGAGCCATCGCTCCCGTCGGGGCTGATCCCAATGGGATTGATCGCGCTCCGAGACGAGCTGCGCCCCGAGGCGCGCGAGACGATCGAGCGCTTCCGCGAGGCGGGCATCACGCTGAAGATCATCTCGGGCGACAACCCGGACACTGTGGCCGCGCTGGCGCGCCAGGCGGGCTTCCCGGCGGGGATCCGGGCTGTCTCCGGCACCACACTGGGCGACCTGGACGAGCAAGCGTTGATGCCGGTCGCCCAGGAGACGACCGTGTTCGGGCGCATCACTCCACGCCAGAAGGAGCGGCTGGTGAGCGCGCTGCGCGCCCAGGGCCACTACGTGGCGATGACCGGCGACGGGGTAAACGATGTGCTGGCGCTGAAACGGGCGGACCTCGCCATCGCCATGCGGAGCGGCAGCCAGGTGACCCGCAGCGTCGCCGACATCGTGTTGCTCAACGATTCGTTTGCCGCGCTGCCGAAGGCGTTCCTGGAGGGCCAGCGCATCCGGCGCGGCATGCGGGACATCATCCGTCTCTTCCTGGTGCGGACCCTCTACGTGGCCCTGATTATCTTCGGCACCTCCGCCGCCGGAGCGGCGTTCCCGATCACGCCCAAGCACAACTCGATCCTGGCACTGCTGACCGTCGGCATTCCCGTGTTCGCCCTGGCCGCCTGGGCCCGGCCCGGGAACACACCCCGGCGGCTGGTTCGCTCCGGGAGTCACTTCGTCTTCCCGGCCGCTCTCTCGATCGCCTGGGTCGCCTTCGTGGTCTACATGTTCTATCTCTCGCGCGGCGCCGAGGTGATCACCGCGCGCAGCGCGCTGACCACCATCACCATCCTCTGCGGCCTGATCCTGATCCCCTTCGCCCAACCCCCCAACGAAGCCTTCACCGGCGGGACCAGCCTCAACGGCGACTGGCGCCCCGCCATCCTGGCCGTGGGTTTGCTCGGTGTCTACGTCGGGGTGTTGGCCTGGCCGGTGGCACGTGAGTTCTACGGCCTGGAAGTGCTCGGCTTCCTCGACTACGTGATCCTGGCCCACATCGCGATCGCCTGGGCCGTCACGCTCCGCTTCGCCTGGCGGCTCCACGCCCTCGACCGCCTCCGCGCCGCCTGGCACCGCGTGCGAGGGCGATAGCGCACTGGGCTGGACACACGCGAGCATGGCGTCCGGGCAATGGGGATGCCCGCAGGGTTGCGTGGAGTGCCGCGCCGTGCTTGCGCTCCGTCCGGGTGGTGAGACGGTTCTCGCGCGGTGGCACGTGCCCGGGGGTGAACCCCCGGGCTCACAATGAAAAGCCCGCTAAAGCGGGCTCAGGATTTTGGAGTGCGGCAGCCTGAGTCGCCGCTTCGGTATCGCGCGGCACCAGCCGCGCGCCGGGGTTGGTTCCACGACAGCGTCGGGACACGGCATGGGTGGCACGAGGGATCCAGCGCCGTGCCATGTGCCCGGGGGTAAACCCCCGGGCACGTACCAGCGTCGCAGACCCGGGAGATTTCGCGGAAACCATTGCTCCGGGAACCTGCCGTGCCCTCGCCTCGATGGCGCGCCGGGGACTGCGGCTACTCCTCCGGAGCAGGGACGACGATCTTGATGATCTCGCCGCGGCCGGCGTCGGCGACGAAGAGCGAGCCGTCCAGGCCAACGGCGAGCGCGACGGGCTGGGAGAGGCCGGTGGCGAACTCCACGAGGTCGGGTGGCGCGCCGACATCGCCGGGCATGGTGCGGACCACGCTGCCGCTCTCGCCGCTGCTGATCGCGGCGAAGAGAGTGTCCGGGTCGATCTGAGGCCACAACACGTTGTCGAAGCGCAGCACGGCGTGGACGGTGACGTCGCCCGGGAACTTGACCACCCGCCGGCTGAGCACAGCGGCCAGGGGATCCTGACTGGCGCTGCGAGTCCCGTTAGTCGGCATGCGGTAGAGCCCTTGCTCGCCCTCGGCCGGGCGATCCACCACCAGGAGCTGCTGGCGGGCGGTGATGAGCGGACCGGGGTTGCTCACGCCGGAGCCGGAGATAAGGACCTCCCCGTCGCCATTCAGCCGGGCCACCACGCGCTGGTCGCCGCCGGGCACCAGGGTTCCGGCGACGAACACGCGCCCCTGTCCGTCGATAACCGGAGCGCCGCGTGACCCTGGCGCCGGGTCGAGGTTCCGGGTCACGTAACTCATGCGGTCGGCGACGCCATTCAGGTCGTTGTCGTCGATGCGGACGACCCCGCCGTCAACGGGGACGTAGATTGTCGTCCCGGTGATCGCGATGCCGCGCGGGTTCGGCAGGTCCTCGGCGATCACGGTGACACGGTCGGCGCTGCCGTCCTCGCGCTCGCTGTCGATGCGCAGAACCCGGCCCTCGGCCGTGACCGCCCAGATGTTGCCGGCCGGGCCGAGCGCCAGCCCCACCGGGGTGCCGAGATCGCTTGCGTAGACGCCGGCCGCGAACCCGTCGGGGACGCGGATGTCGGGCGCGTCCCGGCCGGGGCGCGGGTCGGGCCAGCGCCGGGGTGGGTCTGTTTCGTAGCGCCAGCGGTAATAGTGCCGACCGGTGTTGGCAGTGGTGAAGCGCTGTTCGGCCGGGAGCGCCGGGGTGTACACCAGGATCCGGCGCTCGAAGACCTGGATCAACGACGGCAGCGGCGTACCGTCGCGCCGGTAGATCGTCCAATACGGCTCGCTGATCGGCAGGCCCATCGCCTCGATCCAGCCCATGGTGCCGAAGGGACGCCGGGCGAAGAAGGAGACGGTGACGTCCGGCAGGTTGTGGCCTGTCTGCTCGATGTACTCAGCCCCCCGCAGCGGAACAACGGGCGACCCCGGTGCGGGCTGGCCGGTGCTGTCGATCCAGGCCACGGGCAGGTCCCTCCCCAGGCGCGACGGGGCGCGCTCCTGGACGACGTTGCTCAGCGCGGCGTAGGTCGGGACCCGATCGTCGGGGGAGCCGCTGTCGATCGGGATGCTCGGCGGGGTCCGCGAGGCCGTCAGGCTGTCTCCCAGGTGGATGCGGCCGGTGGTCAACTCCAGCGCCAGCAAGCCCTGGTACACCTGCGGCTCTTCGCGCCCGGAGTCCGGTAACCCCAGCTCCATGCGACCCCGGTCGAAGTACTGCACGATGCGCCGACCGCCCGGGGCATCGGCGTAGGACTCGATCCGCCAGGCCAGCGGCTCACTTCCCCAAAGATCGAAGCCGGAGGTCGACGCCGATCGGGCTGACCAGATTTCCTCGAAAGCGGGGTTGGCGAACGTGGGGCTATCGGCCTGCCGCACGGGAAGGAGGCTGACGCCGATCAGGGTGACGATCAGGGCTGCGACGACCTGTTTGAACACCTCGTGCGGGACTCCTCCGGGCCATTTGGGCACGTCGAATCGGCTGGGCTGCCGGTTGCGCGGCCCGCACTAGTAGAACGCCCGGAAGGACGCACCGGTTACACACCACCGGGCCACGCGTCTGCTATGATCGCCCTACCACTCCATGCTACACCAGTGCCGACGTGAGGGGAGAGACGATGCCGCTGACAGACATCGACGCGGTCGTGTTCGACGTCTACGGCACCCTGCTCGACGTCGACAGCATCGAGGCGCGGCGCCGCGAGGTGGCGCCGGAAGCGGCGGGGCTGGTCGGCCTCTGGCGTGCCAAGCAGTTGGAGTACTCCTTCGTCCGCACCCTGGTTGACGACTATGTGGACTTCTGGGCCATCACCGAGGCGGCACTGGACTACGCACTTGCGACGCTCGGTGTGGCGCTGGATCCTGCCGGGCGCACGCAGTTGCTGGACGCCTGGCTCGCGCTGGAGCCGTTCCCGGAGGTACCGGCGGCACTGGCGGCACTGGAGGGTCGACCTCTGGCGGTGCTGTCCAACGGCAGCCTGGCCATGCTCGATGCGGCGCTCACGCACAGCGGGCTGAAGTCGTCGTTCTCGGCGGTGCTCAGTGCCGATACGGTACGACGTTTCAAGCCGCATCCGGCAGTCTACGCCCTGGCTCCGGCCTGGCTACGCACGCCGGCCGCGCGCGTGCTTTTCTGCTCAGCCAACGGCTTCGACGTGGCCGGCGCGCAGCGATTCGGCCTGCGCGTCTGTCACGTCAGCCGCGGTGGCACGCCGCTTGACCCGTTAGGCGTTGAGCCGGATGCCACGATCAGGTCGCTGGCGGAGTTGCCCGCGCTGCTAGGGAAGGGAGCATAAGCGCGGAGGCGGGCCTGTCCATTTGGACAGCAGCGGACTGTGCCGTGGTCCGATGGAATTAGCGTTGCAGCTCGTCGATACTGACATGGTAACGAGCTGGCGCTGCGTATCGGGGAGCTGCCGGCTCAGACTGAACGACCGGTGAAGGCTATGACTACCCGCAAGAGCATCTTCTTTACACACGCCCATGCCGCGGCGTCAGCGATCCTGTCCCATCGCGAGGGGATCCGCGCGACCTGGGAGGCGCTCCTCGAAGCATCAGTACAAGACCCCGTCGCGTGGCAAGCCATTCGCAGCCAGCTCGACGCCTGTATCGTCAGCTTTGCCGGCTACCTCATGGGTGAGGAGCCGGCTTGCTCCTCTATGGCCGAACGCTGGCAGGCGATGGGCGCCAGCCGGGCACGGAGCGCCGACGCGGGGGTAGCCTTGAGTCTCTTCACCGAGACCCTGCGCCGCAGCCTCGCGGACATCCCTGGTCTCCCCTTCGATTCGTCGGAGATCGTGCCCGCGGCGGCTACGTTCACCCGCAATGTCCTCGGGCGCGTTTTCCCGCCCGAGTCCCCGGAGAAATCCAACGCGGAATGGGCCGGGGTCGTGGATGTGATGACGGCAGTCCGCGAGCGGCGTATCGCCCGCCTGACCGCACTGGGAGACATCGCGCGGGCCGTCAGCACGACGCAGAATCCTCAGGACCTCTTGGAACAGGTCCACGCCGCCTGCTCCCGCATCGTCAACGGTGACGACTTCTGCATCGCCCTCTATAACTCCGAGACGGGGTGCATCACTCCCAAGCTGCTCTACGTGCGGGGCCAGCGCCGCCGCGACCGGGAGGGACAGCCGACCCGGAACGCACTCGCCCGGGTGGTGGCAGAACAGCAGCGACCGCTGGCGGTGCCCGACTATGTCGCGGCCTGCGCCGACTACGGTGTAACCCCCAATCCGGAGTACGACACCGGCAAACCGATCCCGTGGATGGCAGCGCCGATGGTCCAGGGTGAGCAGACCATCGGCGTCATTTCGGTCTTCTCCTCCCTGCTGCCGTTCGACTGGGAAGATGTCGAGATCCTGGCGAGTATCGCGCGGCACACGGCGGTGGCGTTGGAAAACAGCCGCTTGCTGCTGGAGCAGCGGCGCCGCGCCGAGCAACTCAAGGCCGTCAACCAACTGGCACGCCGCCTGGCCGCCGTGCGCGACCCGGATACCCTCATCGCCACCGCCGTCGACCTGATCCACGACCTCATGGGCTACTCGTTGGTGTACCTCTTCCTGGTCGACGACGACACCGGTGAACTGGTGCTCCGTGCCCACTCCGACCCGGCCAACCCCCCGGGGCTCCGCAACCTCCGCCTGCGAATCGGCGGGCCGGGCATCGTTGCCGAGGTTGCGGCGACCGGACAGGCCATCGTCGTCGCCGATGTTTCAAAAGACCCGCGCTACGTCAGCACACCCGAGACAGCCAATACCCGATCGGAGACGGCGGTGCCCATCCTCCGCGAGGGGGAGGTGCTCGGGGTGCTCGACCTGCAGAGCACTCGGGTCGACGCCTTCGATGCCCACGATCTCACGACGCTGCGCACTATCGCCGACCAACTGGCGGTCGCCCTCGAGAACGCCCGCCTGTTCCGTGAGGAACACGAACGCAGCCGCGCGCTGGCCTTGATGCTGGCCACCACCCGCGCGGCTGGATCGTCTCTGGTCCTCGACGAGGTGCTGGAGCGGCTGGCCGAAGGGATCGCCGAGGCGGCCGGCGTGCCGAACTGCGCGATTTATCTGCTGGACGAGGACGAGCAGTCGCTCGTCCCGGCGGCGACCGTCGTCGGGCCGCGGAGCTCGTTCGATCGGACCCGCGTCGGCACCACGGTCGTCCGCGTGGCGGACAGCCCGACCGTCCGCATGGTTCTGGGACAGCGTGAGCCGTTCTCCTGCTGCCAGGTCCCGCAGATGGTGGGCGACGACCCGGCGCTGCACGCGGCCCTGGGCGGCGCCTGCGCGCTGGCCGTGCCGCTGGCCGCCAAGGGTCGCATCCTGGGCGTGGCGTTTGTCTTCTCGGAGACTCCCTGCGACGGCTTCACGCCCGATCGCATCCAGTTGATCCGGGGTGTGGCCGACTCGGCCGGGCTTGCGGTCGAAAACGCGCGGCTCTACGCGCAGTCGCATGGGCTCGCGATCGCCGAGGAGCGCGGGCGGCTCGCGCAGGAGATCCACGACACGCTTGCCCAGGGGTTGACCGCCATCTCGCTCCACCTTGACCTCGCTGACGCTTACCTCCCACATAAGCCGGAACAAGCTGCCGATAAGGTCCGACGGGCGCTGGAGCTGACGCGACAGAATCTCGAGGAAGCGCGCCGCTCGGTGCTCGATCTGCGCGCCGCGCGGCTGCACCAGATGTCGCTGCCGGACGCGCTCCGGCGGCTCGTCCTGACGTTCACGGGCGATACCGGTGTCGAGGCGGACTTCGTGGTCGAGGGCCTGGTCGGGCGCCTGTCGGCACGGGTCGAGATGGGGCTGTACCGCATTGCCGAGGAGGCGTTGAACAACGTCCGTCGCCACGCGACCGCCAACCACGTGCGCGTGGCGCTGACGGCGAGCGAGGGGCAAGTCTCCCTCACGGTTGAGGACGACGGGGTCGGCTTTGCGCAGGAGGCAATCGAGCGCGATAATGGGGGCGGTTTCGGATTGATGTCAATCCGAGAGCGCGCTCGTCTGCTGCGCGGCACGCTCGATCTGTCGAGCGCCCCCGGGGAAGGGACGCGCCTGGTCGTGACGATCCCCGCGGAGGGTCGGGCGCGCGAGACATCCTAAAGACTAGAGCGAGGAAACGAACGATGATCAGGATTCTCGTCGTCGACGACCACCCAGTCGTCCGCGAGGGACTGGTGGCTATCCTGGAGGCACAAGAAGACCTCACCGTCGTCGGCGAGGCGGGTGATGGTGACCAGGCGGTGCAACAGTACCGCGACCTGAAGCCCGACGTAGTGCTGATGGACCTGGCGATGCCGGGGACCGACGGCGTGCAGGCCATCCAGGAGATCAAGCGTATCGATCCCAATGCACGGGTTGTTGTCCTGACCGCTTACGACACCGACGAGCGCATCCTCCAGGCGGTCCAGGCCGGGGCCTCCGGCTACCTCCTCAAGGGCGCACCGCGCGAGGATATCTTCCGAGCCGTGCGGGTGGTCTACCGGGGCGGCTCACTGTTGGAGCCGGTGGTCGCCGGGAAGCTGCTCAATCGGATGGGCGACCTGCTCCGCGGGGAGCCGGTCGAGGAAGAGTTGACGGCCCGGGAGCTGGACGTCCTCACCCTCATGGCGCGCGGGCTGCGCAACAAAGAGATCGCCTACGAGCTTTCGATCACCGAACGCACGGTGAAGTTCCATGCCAACGCAATCTATCGTAAGCTGGATGTAAGCGGCCGCACTGAAGCGGTCAGCAAGGCGATTCAGCGCGGTCTGGTCCGCCCATAGCAGGCCGGTGGGTGCCGCATCCGTGGTGCCGCAAACCCCTCACATCGTTGCGCGAATGGACAAACTCCGGACACCGGAGAGTCCGGACCCTGCGCCGCGAGCTGCACGCCCAATGCATCAGCCGCTGCGCCGACTGCTGCGTTTTGCCGTGACAAGGGGCAGGCGACGTGGTGGAAATCGGCTATGATTGGGGACGGCCCGTGCCAATCGGCGAGAGCCATGGCTCGGGTCAGCGTGCTGTGTCAGCACCGCATGTCCCATGAGTTTGCGCATCGCGCGAGGGCGTTGAGGAGTGGAAGCCGCCCGAACGAGGAGAGGGGAGCCAAACATGAGCGACGGACAGGGACCACGCCGAGTGCGCCAGCTTCAGCCCGACGATCTCGACCGCCAGATCATCCGTCTGCTGCGTGCCGACGGCCGGCGAAGCAACCGCGAGATCGCGCGGCGGCTGGGAGTCCCCGAGGCGACGGTTCGGTACCGCGTCCGGCGCTTGATCGAGAGCGGGGTGCTCAAGATCACCGCGTCGGTTGACCCGAGCCACCTGGGCTACGCCCTGACCGCTGTCATCAGCGTGCAGGTGGAGCCCGAGCGGATCAGCTCGGCCGCAGAAACCATCGCGGCGATGCCGGAAGTGATCTGGTGCGCGATTACCGCGGGCGCGCACGACATCATGGTGATGGCATCGTTCCGCAGCCAGGATGAAATGTTCGCCTTCCTGACGGACCGCCTCGCACGGATCCCGGGCACCCTGCGTACGGAGACCTCCGTCGCACTGCGCGTCCTGAAGCAGCAGCACGAGTGGGCAACCGACCTGACCACCAAGGTCGAGCGCGGCGAGCCGATCGGCGTCGAGCGCTAGCGACCTGCTGACCACGTGGGTCGCGCCGGTGAGGCCACGGGACGGGGAGGGCGTTGGTTGGCGGGCTATGACGTCGTCACCTTTGGCGAAACCATGATCCGATTCTCCACCGCACCCGGCGAGCGGTTGGAGACGGCGACCACCGTCGAAATCGGGATCGGTGGTGCTGAGTCGAACGTCGCCGTCGCGCTCGCCCGTCTCGGGCGGCGGGTCGCATGGGCATCCGTCCTGCCGCGCAACCCCTTCGGTGCCCGCATCGCCGGTGAACTCCGCCGCCACGGAGTCGATACCACGCACATCCACTGGGTCGATCAGGGCCGCGCCGGTGTCTACTATCTCGACACCGGTGCGGCACCCCGCCCAACCCAGGTGCTCTACGACCGCGCCGGATCGGCCATCGCCGTCTGTAACCCGGAGGACATCGACCCGGCGCTGGCCACCCGCGGCCGCCTCCTCCACCTCACCGGGATCACTCCCGCGCTGAGCCCATCGTGCGCCGAGATCACCCGGCGCCTGCTGACGGCCGGCACCGCGGCAGGCATCCCCGTGAGTATCGATGTGAACTACCGCTCCCGGCTCTGGACGCCGAAGGCAGCAGCCGAGACGCTGGCGCCGCTGTGCAGTGAAGCAACGATCCTCTTCTGCGGGCGGAACGACGCCGGCACCCTCTGGGGCCTCAGCGGGTCGGACGAGGAGATCGCCCGCGGGTTGGCCGCGCGCTTCGACCCGGCGGTGACGGTGCTGACGGCCGGAGCCGACGGGGCGCTGGCACTGACGCGCGATGGGACCGTCTACCGCGAGCCGGCTGTCCCCGTCGACGTGATCGACCGGGTCGGCGCCGGGGACGCCTTCGCCGCCGGCTTCCTGCACGGCTACCTGGACGGCGACGTCGCGCTGGGGCTGCGCCTCGGGGTGCGCCTCGCAGCGCTGAAGATGACCGTCCGCGGCGACCTCGCGGTCCTCAGCGACGACGACATCGCCGCCTGCCTCGCTGACGCCGGTTCCTCACACACCATCGTGCGCTGATGCATGGACGCGGCGGGTTCCCGATCCGCCCTCTCCCAGCGCAGCGAGACACCGAATGCAAGTGATCGCTCGTGTTCGTGTCATTCTGAGCGCAGCGAAGGATCTCCGGCGCGTGGGGCCGCCCCTGCACGAGATTCTTCGCTGCGCTCAGAATGACATGTGTCAATGACCCACATCGCTCGGCATGAGAGGCACGAGCGCCTGCCCGCACGTGATTGGGGGTAAAGCAGTCATAACCGCCCGGCCGCCCTAGGGCAGTTCCTGCTCCTGGAAGCGGCCGGCGTAGGTCGCCTGTCCGACGCACTCTTCAAGGATGATCTGGCAGATGGCAGTGCCCGGGTGGATGGCGAGCGGCACCGGCCCGGCGTTGTTCATCTCCAGCACCTGCTTGGCGCGGGTGATCCCCGGCTGCATGAAGTTCGCGGTGACGTGGACCATGAGGCCGATCCGGGCGAACCGGCTCCGGCCCTGGATCCAGCCGCAGATGTCCGGGGGCAGGGTGATGCGCTCCTGGGTGACGCCATGGATCGCCTGGCCCGGTAAGAGGAGGAAGTAGTCGTCGACCTCGATCAGGCTCGTGACCTCCCGGTAGTCGGCATCGTCAGTGACGTGGAAGATCTCCTGAGCCGGCCGGAACACGCGGAACTGGCGGTCCAGGTGGAGGTCGATCGAGGCCGGCCCGACCTGAGCCGGATCGAACGGGTCGATCACGATCGTGCCGGCCTCGATATGCCGGAGGATCTCCGAGCGGGTCAGCACTGCCATCGTCTTCTCCTTCGTCCCTCATGCCATCGTGGATGGCAGCCGGTGTGTCACCCTCCCCGTACGGTTGGGTCACGACTCAGCGGGCCGCTCCGGCGTCTCCTCTGCCTCGTCCGCGTCGTTCGCAGCCCCTGGGTCGGGCACATCCGGGGCCGCAGGTTCCGTTGCCGTCGCCTCGGCTGCTGCGGTCTCTTCTTCCGGTGCCGCGGCAGGCTCGGGATCAGCCGGGGCAGGTTCCGGTTCGACTTCGGGCGTGGCCTCCCTGGGTGCCGCGGGTTCTGCTGCCGGTTCCTCCGCCGGTGCGGACTCTTCAGTGGACGCGTCGGCCACGGGGGCTTCCTCCGCGGCGGGCTGCTCGACTGCCTCCGGCTCAGGTTCCTCCGCGGGCGGCTCCAGATCGGGCGGAGCGATCGTACCGAGCGCCTGAGCGCACCAGGCAGCCAGCGCCAACAGGGCGGCATCCTGACCGCGGCGGGCGACGAGCTGCGTCCCGAGCGGCAGGCCGTCGCTGTTGAGGCCGGTCGGCAGGGTGATGGCCGGCGTGCCGACCAGCGACCACGGAGCCTGGAACGTGCGGTCACCGGTGGTGTTGCGGCGCGGCGCGGCGTTGCTGACGCTCGGCAAGAGATAGCCGTCCACCTCGCCCAGCGCGGTGTCGACCGCGCGAGCGATCCGGCGTCGCAGCCGAGCTGCCGTCAGCAGGTAGGCGGCCGGGATGAGCTGGCCCACCTCGATCTCCTGCCGCAGCAGCTTGCCGTAGTCGTCCGGGTGACGTGCGCACTGCTCGGCGTGCACGGCAGCCACCTCGGCCTGCATGATCACCCGGTGGACCGCCAGCCAGAGGTCGAGATCGACCGGGAGCGCCCCCTCCTCCACCGTCGCCCCGGCCGCGCGGAGGCGATCGGCCACATCCAGCAGGTGATCGCGCACATCCGGCTCGGCACGCTCCAGAAACTCGGTCAGCAGCACCAGGCGCGGCGGGGTGTCGCGCCGGGCCGCGAGGTCGGTCTGCGTGCCCGCGATCGCGTCGTAGGCGAGTGCAATATCCTCAACCGTGCGCGCCAGGAGTCCGACGTGGTCGAGCGACCAGGCGAGGGGGATCACGCCCTGACGGCTTGTCCAGTTGTAGCTCGGCTTGAAGCCGACCGTGCCGCAGTACGCCGCCGGGCGCACTACCGACCCCGCTGTCTGCGTGCCGAGCGCCAGCGGGACCATGCGCGCAGCCACAGCCGCAGCAGACCCGGCACTCGACCCGCCCGGCGTCCGCGCGGCGTTCCAGGGGTTCTTGGTCGGCGCGGGGTCGGCGTGCGCGAACTGCGTCGTGTGCACCTTGCCCAGAATAATCGCTCCGGCAGCACGGAGCCGCGCGACGACATGGGCATCCTGGTCCGCCCGCCGGTCACGGTACGGGGCGAACCCGGCGACGGTCGGCATGCCCGCGACGTCGATGATGTCCTTGACACCGATAGGCACGCCGTGCAGCGGCCTGATCTGGCCGGCCTCCGCGGCGCGATCGCGTTCGGCAGCCTCGGCCAGGGCCTCGTCGGCACCCAGCGTCGCCCAGGCTTCGATTTCCGGCTCCAGTCGCGCGATCCGCTCCAGCAGCGCGGTCACCAGGTCAACCGCCGACAGCTCCCGCGCGCGCACGTGGCGGACGATCTCGGTGGCCGTGAGGTCGTAGAGCGCCGTCATGCCGTTCCCCCCGCATCCACGCCCGAGGTATCAGGGGCGTCGTCGGTCAGGTCCAGCGGCGCGGCGGCGATGCGCGCCAGGGCCGCGGCGGTGATCTCCAGGGCCTCGGCCATCTCAAACGTCCGCATCGGGCCGAACGTCTCGGCGGCCTGGCGGCGTAGCTGCGCCAGCACCTTCTTCTCAGATAGGTGTGAATCGAGTTTCACGGTGTTGCACTTCTCCTCGTTGCGTGACGGTCGTGGTATCGGCGGGCACGGCGACGAGCGTCGCGGAAGCAGAACGTAGTCTGAGCGAGTGGACGACGGCCGTCAAGCCGCGCATCACTGGCCACCAGCCGGGGTACCGGTCTTGCATCCCTCGCCGGGTCCGCGCGGTGTGGACCTCGACAGTGGCGAACGACCGGCGACGAAGGAGGTCACGATGCCACTCCTCCTGATCCCCCTCGGCATCCTGCTCGCGGTCGGGCTCTACTTCCTGTGGAAGGCGGTCGGCGAGGCCTCAAAGGAGAAGACCGATCACGGCGAAGGGCCTCCCGGTCACCGGATGTGACCGGTCTTGTGCCATCATCGATCTGAGTGCGGGGATGCATGTAACACATTGCGATCCCAGCACGTTATAGTAGATAGCGTCGGGATCTGGTCCTCTGCTGGAACCCTCCGCGAGTCCCTGATTCCCGCCGAACGCGCTGTAAAGCTGGCCGACTACACGGCCGGCAGTGTAGGCGCGACTGGGTCGCACACACAAGCCCTTCCCTGTAGTTCTTTTTTTCCGTTCGCCGCTGCCCCAAGCGGCCAGCCGCCCGGGTGTCCCCGCGCCCGGGCGGCTCATTTTCTGGGGTTCCTTCGCCTGGCCGGCTACGCCGCCCCCGTCCCGCGGAGTGAACGGGCCGGCGTGGTACCTCGCATCAGGCTAACCAACCGCGCCGGCGTTGGGAACGTAGAAGCATCGGGACTGGGCGACGGCCGGGGCATTTCGAAACTTTGGCGTGTTATAGTCCATGATGGTCTTGGTCCGGCGCTGAGGTGTTCCTGTCCGCCACTTGCCGGGGACACCGTGAGCGCCAGGACGCGGTATCGCGTGCATCGTGATTCGCGAGAAGGAGGGGGCGTGTCTGAGGTTCGGATTATGGTCAGCCGGAATGGGTCGTACTACGTCCAGGGCAAGGTTCTCCTGGTAGACCACCAGGGGAACGAGATCCCGTACGAGGGGGAGGAAGTCTGGCTCTGCCGCTGCGGACACTCCCAGACCAAGCCGTTCTGCGACGGCAGCCACCGGAAGGTCTGGAGCAAGGATAATCCGAACCGGCCGAATCCGTAGCCGGACCTCCGCACGACATGCCAGCCATACCCGGACGGGGCCGTTCGGTCACCCCGCCGGAGTCCGCGCCAGACGATGGGGAGTAACTGCATGGCAGGACCGACGGACGACTACGTACGCGTGATGCCCGCGGCAGAGGTCGCGGAGGAAGAGATCTACGAGTTCGAGGTGGACGGGGAGCTGCGCATCCTGACGCGGGTGGGCGATGAGATCTTCGCCTGCGACGGCATCTGCACGCATGAGTACGCGGAGATGTCCGAGGGCGAGATAGAGGACCACGTGATCTACTGCCCGCTTCACGGCTCCGGGTTCGACCTCCGGACCGGCGCCGTCACGAGCCTGCCCGCGGTGACGCCGCTGCCGGTCTACGATGTGAAGATCGTGGACGGGGAGGTTTACGTCTCCCGCGCGCCGCGGGGAGGGGGAGAGGCCTAGTCCATGTCACGCCGGCCTGTGTACGTCCTCCTCGGGGCCGGGGTTGCCGGCCACTTCGCCGCCGACGCACTGCGCCAGGCCGGCTTCGACGGGCAGGTGCTTCTGATCGGCGCCGAGCCGGTGCGGCCCTACGACCGCCCGGCGCTCTCCAAGGGCATCCTCCAGGGTACGAAGGAACCCCAGGCGATCGTTTTCCAGCCGGAGGAGTTCTACCGCGAACGGGAGATCGACCTCCTGCTGGGTCGCGCGGCCGTGGCGTTCGACCCGGCCGCGCGCAGGGTCGTGCTCGACTCCGGCGAATCGGTGTCGTATGACCGGCTGCTGATCGCAACCGGAGCCAACCCGATCCGCCCCCGACTGCCGGGGATCGACCTGCCAGGGGTGCATGTGTTGCGCTCGCTGGCCGACGCCGAGGCCCTCCGGGCCGGCCTGCTGGCGGCCGAGCGGGTTCTGGTGATCGGCGCCGGGTTCATCGGGAGCGAGGTCGCCGCCAGTGCCCGCGCACTCGGCCGGGAGGTGATACTGCTCGATCTGCTGCCTGCACCGATGAGCCGCGTCCTCGGGCCCGAGCTGGCGGCGGTGTACGCCGACCTGCACCGTGCCCATGGAGTGGATCTGCGGATGGGCCGGGGCGTGGCTCAACTGCGCGGCCGGGATCGGGTCGAGGAGGCGGTGCTCGACGACGGCACACGGCTCGACTGCGACCTGGTCGTGCTCGGCGTGGGGGTGCGGCCGGCGGTCGATCTGGCCACTGCGGCCGGGCTGGCGGTCGACGACGGCATCCTGGTCGACGAGCACTGCGCTACCAGCGCGCCCGGGGTGTACGCCGCGGGCGACGTGGCCACCTGGTGGCATCCGGCACTGGGTCGTCGGATCCGGGTGGAACACTTCGACAACGCCGGGGAGCAGGGCGCGGCGGCAGGCCGGGCCATGGCCGGGCAACCCGAGCCCTACGCGCCGGTACCTTCCTTCTGGACCGATCAGTACGACACGACGCTCCAATACTACGGCTACCCCGTCCCCTGGGATCAGGTGGTGCTGCGGGGTGACGCCGCGGCCTTCAGCGTGACGGCCTTCTATCTCGCCGAGGGGCGCATCGTGGCGGCCGCGATGCTCAACCGGCCGAAGGAGCACCGTTCTGCCCGCCGCCTCGTCGCGGCCGGCGCCGCCGTCGACCCGGCCGTGCTGGCCAACCCCGACACCGACCTCCGGGCCCTGTCGCGGCAGTTCGCGGCGGGGTAGAGGATAGCCCTCACCCCCTGACCCCCTCTCCCAATGTTGGGAGAGGGGGAACGTCATGCGTCAGCCATTAGGCGCT
>Ga0207873_1000947_pt1 | contig 29775 bp, 22 predicted proteins | sample BGWIniCompost_FD_187373 | JGI IMG/M metagenome (GOLD analysis project Ga0207873, IMG submission 187373) | Cellulose adapted compost microbial communities from Newby Island Compost Facility, Milpitas, CA, USA - BGW Initial Compost (SPAdes)... ...
GGGCGGCTGGCGACGAGCCGCAGGACGCCAGTCTCCGCTCGCGGCCAGCGCGTATCCCGCGTATCGCGGTTATCCGGGCCGCTCCAGAGCCACCAGGCTGCGAGCGGCAGGGCGAGCGCCACGAGCAGCGGCCAGATCATGTTGACGAGGTCACGCAGGGCGCCGAGGTGTTCTTCCAGCGTGACGGTGGTGGCGCTGCGGTGATGCACGCGGTACGTCACGGCGAAGACGAAATCCGACCACCCGGTCAGCCAGCCGTGAGCGAGCGCGGGCAATATGGCGAGCGAGAAGCCGGCCGCGACTCCGGTCCAGCGGCGCGCCACGGGCATGAACCCGCCCGGCCCGACGAGCCAGATGAATGCGATGGCAAGCGGCAGCATCACGACGCCTGAGGGCTTGAGCAGCGTCGCCAGGCCGGCGAGGAACCCGGCGGCCAGCAACGTCTTGTCGCCCCACCCACCGCGGCTGGCGCGGAGGAGGAGCCAGGCCGTGCCGGCTGCCGGGAGCGCCATAAACATCTCGGCGTTCGCGGTGAATCCCTCGATGGCGGGGGAGCTAGCAATCAGGGCGAAGAGCACCGCGGCCGGCCCGGCGGCTCGCGGCCCGATCGCGTCCCTGGCGAACGCCCACACCAGGAGCAACGTCAGGGCAGCGACGACCCAAGCGCCGAGGCGAATCGCGACGACATCCCCGCCGAGGGTATGGAGGATCATGCCGTAGGCGAGGAAGATGCCCTGCGGCCGGTCGAACCAGAGGTCGGCGTAGAGATCGCCCTGACCAGCAAGCCAGCGCCGCGCGACGTAGGCGTAGCCGCCTTCGTCGGTCGTCAATGGTACGCGGAGGAACGGAACTCTTAGGACAAAGCTCAGCGCGACAGCGGCGCCGATCCACGCCGCCGCCCGTACTCGATTGTTGCGTCTCACCTGTTCGTCGCGTCTACTAGCGGATCTCACCCGCCTGCTCGGGCGCATCCGATGGCATCGGTTGACCGGTCATCGCATAGCGCTCGGGCTGCGCGTCGAACATCTGCTTGCACTCGCGGGAGCAGAAGTAATAGATCCGGTCCTGGTAACGGCTCTGCGCGGGCGCCTCGCTCGGGTTGACCGGCATCCCGCAGACCGGGTCCACTACCATCCCCTCCATCGTCGCCGGAGCGGATGCCTCCTGGATTACCGGGCGGCGGTCCCATCCGCGACTGGCTGCCTCATCCTTCGTGGCGTCCACGTAGATGCGCCGACCGTCGTAGTTGGTGACGGCGCTGACGGGCACCCAATAGTCGCGGTGGAAGAGGAATCCACCTTGAACGACGAGATGGGTGGGATTGGTCATGTCCGGGAAGAAGGCGACGACGTGGCCGAGCTTCTTCTCGTCGGCGCTCAGGACTTCGTCATCCTCTTTGAAGCGCCATTGGGCCACTGTGCGGTCCATAGCATTACCCCCCTGTTGGTCTCCAGCACGCGGCCGATTTGGCCAACGACCCCATTGAGCATCCCGCAGATCACATGCCAGGCAGACCATCGTCCTCTGCAAAGGTAGCGATGACTGGCAAGCGGGCGGGAGCACGTACAGAGCCTAACCCGAGGCGCGGCGATAGATCAACCGCTGCTTGCATGTATGGGTATGAATACTGGGAAAGACGGAAGCGCCGGGCTGACGAGAAATGTCGGCCCGGCGTGCAAAATCAACCAGATTGGAGAAAGAGAATGGCGGCGCTGGCGCACAACGACGCGCAGGCTCTCTCGCCTCAGTACGCGGGAACGTAGTCCGGATCGACCTTGCGGATGCCGCCCTCGGGAGGTGCATAGCCGCGGGCTACGAGCCGCGCGACGACTTCCTCGATCACGTCGTCCGGAGTCGAGGCGCCGGCGGTGATGCCGATGGTAGTCGCGCCCTCCAGCCAGGCGGGATCGATCTCGTCAGGGCGCTCGATGTGATACGAGGGCACGCCCATCGCCCGGCCGACCTCGGCGAGGCGCGCGGTGTTGCTGCTCTTGCGGCCGCCGATCGCGAGGATCATGTCGCAGCCGTCGCGCTCCACCAGGCGCTTGAGGGCGTTCTGGCGCTCGCTCGTCGGCTCGCAGATCGTGTTGCAGAGGCGGAACTCGCCGCCCTCCGGCACGACCATCTCCTGAAGCTGGCGGGCGAACTTCATCAACTCGTCGACATTCTTCGTCGTCTGGCTCACCAGCGCGACCTTGCGCGGCGGCGCGACCTTGCCGGGACCTTCCTCGCCGCGCTTGGCGTTCCAGGGGAGGTCCTCGATCTTCTTCGCCGCCACCGCCTTGCTGGTGTTCGCCCAGCCGAGCACGCCCTTGACTTCAGGGTGATCGGCGTCGCCGTAGACGACCAGGAAATATCCTTGGCGGACGAGCTTTTGGGCGAGGCGCTGCACCTTAGTCACGAGCGGGCAAGTGGTGTCGATCAACTCGACGCGCGCCGCCGCTGCCTGCTCGGCCAGGTGTGGTCCCATCCCGTGGGCCGTGATCGCGACCCGGCGGAAGCCCCGGTTGACGGCTTCCTGCACCGAGGCTGCTCCTTCCACTCCCTTGGAGCGGAGCCGCTCGACGACCTGCGGGTTGTGGATGATGTCGCCGATCGGTGCGACGCGGCCACCTTTCTGGGCGGCCTCCTGGATGATATCGAGCGCGCGGCGCACTCCCCAGCAATAACCAAGCTCATCGGCGACGACGATGCGCTTTTGGCGGGGAGGCTGCTGCGTCTTGGCGTCGGGAGATGTTGAGAGCGCGGTGGACATTGGCACGTGACTTTCAGCGTCTGTGGCCTCGATGGCCGCCGAGTCGGCTAGCTCATCGGAACGGCATGCGCCGTTCCCGACAAGTATAGACGCAGGGGACGGACGCTGCGTTCCGCGGCGGTCGTCCCGCCAACGCGGATCAATACCGGATCAGCGTCTTCCCTTCGGCCTCGATCTTTGCCTCGTCGAGTGTTCCCTTGAGGACAGGCGGAAGCCTCTTCGGCACGGTGATGGTGTTTGGATCGCCGTCGCTGACGTAGACCGTTTCCGGGTTCTCGAGCATGTGCTCGTACCAACCGTAGAGATTGATTGCCCCGTCTATCTCGACGTCGTTGTCGAACGCCTGGATGCGGGCAATCCAGATGGGGTCGTACTCGGTGCTGACTGGCGACTCCGTTGGGTTCGCGCCGACCATCAGGCAGCCAAGGATCTTGAATTGCTGTCCCTTGTAGTCAAACCCGTAGCGCAGCCACTCGCGCTGCTGCTGGTGAGTATCTCGTGCTGGGTAGTCGCCGAACGGCATCGCGAGGATATCGGCGGTGACGCGAGGATCGTATTCCTGGAGCGCCAGAATCGCTCCGGCGACCTGCCGCTTGAACTCATCATCGGGCAGGTCATACAGGCTCTCGTGCGTCAGCGTGTGATTGCCCACCTCGTAGCCATTGTCGATCAGGAAGGAGAGCTTCTCGTCGCAAAGCTCCGTCTGGTCGTCTTCCCGTCCGTCCGGACTCCAGTCGAAGCAGAAATGCGGGAGGACGGCGAAGAAACCCCCGCGACCGAAATCGGGATACTTCGTAAAGAACTCTTCCAGAATGCCGACCGCGGAATTCGGATCGATCTCCAGCGAGCCGTCCTCGTGGATGAGATAGCGGAATTGGCTCGAATACGAATCATCGAAGGTGAGAACGACGGGCCGCTTGCCGGCCGGAGCGGCGATCTGATTCAAGACCAGATCGCGCAAGGGGATGACGTAGAAGTCGTTGTCGTAGAGCCACTGCAAATCAGCGCGAAAGTCGTCGAGCGGACGGTAGAACTGGGCCTCGTCAGCCGGGTCGGTGACGAAGTGATGATATTCGAGCACCGGGATGAACCCGAGCTCATTCGGCTTGTGCTTTGGTTCTACCGTGGGCGTTGGAGACGAAGCTTGCTGCCGCTCCACGGTCGGCGTCGGCGTGTCCGGCTCAGCCGTCGCGGTGGGCGTGTCCGGCTCAACAGTCTCCGTCGGCTGGATCTGAGCGACTGTCGTGGGGGCCGTGGTGGCGCCGGCAGCAGCAGGGGGCGTTCCTGGCTGCCAGGCGATCTTTCTGTTCCCATTGGCGCCGCTGCCAGTCCCGCAAGCGGCGAGCGAGAAAAAGAGAATGGCGAAAACGAGGAAATGGGCGAGCGTTGCGCGCCGTGAGCTAGTTGGAACTCGTGCGTTGGGCACGAAGGCTAATCCCTCTGCGGGGCTAGAGACGCCTGTAGAGCATCGCCCGCGGCGGCTTCACCCGCGAGCTCGGGTTGCCGGGAGTATAAGAAGCGAGATGATGGGCTGTCGAGAGCCTTTATGTACAGCGACCGGTGGAATCATGCCTCTGACGTGCCGAGCAGGCGGCGAACCTCCATCAGCGATGGCGCTACGTAATCCGGATGGGGGAGGCCAGCCGGCCAGGTTCGTCCAGCTCGATTGAGCCAAACGGCACGGATGCCGGCCGCGCGGGCGCCGGCGATATCGAACTCCGGCGAGTCCCCGATGAAGACAGCCTCGTCCGCTGTGGCCGCGCCGCGCCGTAGCGCTTCGGCAAAGATCGCCGGGTCCGGCTTGGCGATTCCCAGCTCGCCAGAGATGAGGATGAAATCGACCGCTGATTCGAGGCCGAGCAAGGCGACCTTCTCGCGCTGCACCTCGGCGGGTCCGTTGGTGATGATCCCGAGCCGGCGGCCCGGCAGCGCGGCGCGGATCAGCGCGAGCGATTCGCACGCGTCGCTGAACAGCTGGAGGCCGTGAAAGCGATTGGTCTGATACCACGCGCGCGCTTGCTCGATGATGGCCTTGTCGGTGACGCCGTAGCGAGCGAGAAGATCGGTGAAGTGGTCGCTGCCATGCGGTTGCATGGCGATGGATTCGGCGATCAGCGCGTCGAGATCGACGTCCGGCGCGGCGTTGTCGCGGTGAGCGAGCGCCTGACCGAAAGCAATTCTTAGTCGCAGCGCGCGGGCGCTGGCGTAGTCACAGAGCGTATCGTCGAGATCGAAGAGGACGAGTGTTGGTGGCGGGGTGATCGGCCGGAGACCCCGGAGAGATGCTGTGCGCATGGCGCCAGCCTAGGGAGCCACGACGAAGCCGTCAAGTCCTAGGTGATTATGGCTGGGCCGCAATGAGCGATGTCGGAGTATATTTCCCTATCGGGGGGAAGTCGCCGGTACCAACGTCCCTGCTACAAGGGGACAATCGTCACTTAGTGGCGGTTATTGCCTCCCCCGAAGCAAGTACTATCGTTGAAATAGCCGGGTCTGCCGGGAGGTGTCGGGCGTAGTCGTGCCGATAGGGCTGCACCAGCGGATTGGGAACCTGTCCGACTTCCGCGCGCGGCCCGCACCGACTCTCCCGTAGTGACGAGGCACCAGCCTCGCGCAGGATGAGTCGCGTCCAAGAAGGGACCAAACGGTATGGCGCATCCATACGACGAATCCCCTGTCGAAACACCTTCCGCTGTGGCGCGCGCCGCGGGGCTGCTGCAGGAGCAGGTTTCCCGCATCACCGCGAACTGGGTGCTCAGGGTCGGGAATATCCCGGCATTCCGCGCGATTCCCGATCTTTCCCTCAGCCAGGTGCAAGATTCGATTCCGCAGCTACTCGACGCCGCACTGTCTGCCATGGCAACCTCTGATCCGACGATCGATCCGGAGTCGCTCCAGCGCGCGATCGATCTCGCGGCAGAGCACGGGCGCAAGCGAGCGAACGCCGGATTCATGATCGGCGTGGTGTTGGCGGAGTTTCAGTTGTTGCGGCAGGAGGTTTGGTCCGCGCTGTGGCGGATCGTGGATGCGGATCCGCTTCTTGCCGAGGCGCCGCGCGAGCTCCAGTCGCGGCTCAGCCACACCTTCGATAGCCTGATGATCGCAGCGGCCGAATCCTGGGCCGAGGCTCGGCTCTCCTAACAGGGTGGCGCGCTGAGGAGCGAGGGACGATGACCGAGGGGACCGCAGCCGAGCAGCGAGCGTCGGTCGTGATCGTGGAAGATCAGCAGGCCATCGCCGAGCTGCTCTGCGACGTGCTGAGCGAAGCGGGATTCAAGCCGACCTGGGCGCAGTCCGCGCATGATGCCGCGCGAGTGGCACGTGAGGCACAGGCGGATGTCGTGCTCCTGGACGTGATGATGCCGGAGCGCAGCGGTTGGATGGTGCTCGAAGAGCTTCGCTCCAACCCGGTGACGCGCGACACGCCGGTCGTGATTATCTCAGCCGTCTACGATCGGCCAGGCCTGCACCCCCTCCCGGAAGGGGGACCGATCCGCTTCGCGGCCAAGCCGTTCGACATCGTTGACCTGATCGAGACAGTCTCCTCTCTGACAGGCTAGTCGCGGAGTAGGGACGAGCGATCTCTCCTGGCGTCTGGGGAGCTGCTCCGGGCGACAACGGCTCGACCGCGTGCGAGTCCGCTGGTCCGAGCAGCCAGGCGCCATACCCACTCCGTAGCCGTGGGAACGTTCCGACATTGGGCCCCTGCTCGGCGGGGCCCAATACGCGTATCGCTTTCTTTTTTTGTGTGGCACAATAGGGTCGCTACCAGCGCAGAAAGGCCATCCTGATAAGGGGGATAGCCCAAGCCGGGTGGCTAGGACGTTTGTCTCTGGAGCGCAGCGGGTGAGGCTCGCGTCATGAGCGATGTGGCTCAACCGAACGACCAGCCCGCGGTGAATGGCGTGTCCCATGTGGATCAGCTGGTCGCGCTCTTCGCTCCGGACGCCGAGATCACATTCACTGTGCCGCCCGGGAAGTATCGTGGCCAGGAGGAGATCCGCAAGTTGCTCGAGGCGCTCGCGCCGCTCAGCGTCCTCCAGGCGCGGGTCGAGCAGCTAGACGGATCGCCGCAGATCCTTACTCTGTCGCTGGGACCGCCGGCAGCGAGCACGTCCGATACAGCCTCTGATGAGACCTCCCCGGCAGAGGCGACCCCGGCAGCGGCATCCCCGGAGACAAAGAAGGAAGACGGCGATCGCACGCGCGGCTCGATCAGGCGCTTCTTCGGGCCGAATGCCCAGATCCTGGGAGCCGCCCTCCTCAGCTTCGCGACGGCGATCTCGACGATGATCGGTGCGCTCGTCATTTTCTTCCCCGACCTGAGTCGCGAGCCTCCAGCCGCTCTCGGCGCCACGCTGGGAGAGGTTGCGCTAGAGGAGCGGGCGGTGCCGACGGCGAACGGACTCGCGAACTTGATCTCGTACGAGGTCGAGTTCGTCGGCTACAAGAAGAAGCGTGGCTACATCAAGTACGCGATCTTCGATGCCAGGACCGGCCGCCGGATCGATCCACCGCTATCCACTGATCCCGAAGCGCCGCACTACTATCCGGTGGGACCCGTGATTCCTGAGGCGCCGAACGATCGCGCCAGCGCCAACTTCCCTGTCCCCATTCCGCGACAGGCGCAGTGCATCTTCGTGCGCGTCTACGCGTTCGAGGAAGACGACGCGGTGACGCGTCTCGATTACGCCGATACGCCGCCGTTCGACACGCACTCGGCGACAAACCGCGCCTGTGCCGATCTGGCGGCTGGAAGCCAAGCGGATTAGCGCCGCCGGCAGTCCGCGCTCGGAGGTTCTGTCATGGTGCATCGCTTTCTGACGGGCGCTTTGGTCGTCGTCCTGATGCTGGCGGCGCCATTGGCCACGGCTCTCACGCTCTCGCGTGGCGCGGCGGCGCAAGCCACCCCGGAGGTGGCGGCCGTCGTCTCCCCCTGCGATGCGGACGCGTCGCTCTACGCGGCAAGTGACGATCCGGTGTCGCTCGGGACTGTGCCGGAGGGGCTGGCGTTCCACCTGCTCGCGACCGGCGAGGCCGATGCCATGCCGACTCCTCCGCTCTTTCTGCAAGTGACGCGATTGTCACTGGATCCAGGCGCTGGCTCCGAGACCCGCATGGCGGGCGGCCCAATCCTGTTCTATGTCGAGGCTGGCGCGATCACCTTCTACGTCGATGGCGTCCCGACGACCGTGCCGGCCGGCGGCTCCCTGACCGCGCCGAGCCTTTCCCTCTACGCGCTCGCCAACGAGGGGGAGGAGGTGGGCTCGGTGATGCGCTTCGCGCTTGCCCCGCAAGGTGACAACGGCGCGATCATGGTCATGCCGACGGCTGAGCCCGTGCTGTCCGTGCCTCCCACCGGCGCGCCGCGCAGCGAGGCGCTCTACAGCGTGGAGGTGACCATGCTGCCGGCTCCCTCCGCGCGCCTCTTCCTGGCTTGCCTCACATGGGAGCAGGCCGAGGCGACGCTTGGAGCTTGGCGGCTGCCGGGTCCGGTTGGCTTGCGCGTGGAGCGCGGCCAGCTCAGGATCGACGATGCTCTGGAACTCGGTGCCGGTGGCTGCACGCTGCTCGATGGCGAGTCGGCGCACCGTCTCGCGCCCGGCGCGGAGCCGCCGGAGCTCCTACTCTTCGGTGTGATTCCCGTGGCGACGATGCTGTGGACGAGTCCGACCGACGGCGAGGTTGGGCCACCGCCAGCGCCGTCGCGGCTGACCTGCGGCGGCTAATCGGTCTGGTCCGCGAGAGGAGCGGGTGGTGGCAACACAGCGAGCGAGCAAGCGCCTGAATCCGATCCTTGCCGGGCTCGCTATCGGGCTGGTTGTGGCCGCCACCGTGGCGCCGGCTCCCGTTGCTCGCGCGGAACTGGACCGGGCGCAGCGGGAAGCGATCGCCGCGGCCGCGGTGAAGCTCGCCGCGCTCGTCACTGTCCGCGAGGGACGCGCGGCGACCGAAGAGCTTTGGCCCCTAGGCAGCGCGACGATCGTCTCTCCCGAGGGCGTGCTGCTGACGAACAACCACGTGCTCGATCTCAGCGGCATGAAGGCGCGGCTCGCGCAGGAGGAAGCAGCGGCCACGCGACAGGGGCGGGAGCGCCGCCTGACAGTGTTGGACGGCCGGTTCGTCGTACTGGTCACCGAGGGGGCGGAGCTTCGTCGCGCGTACATCGCTGACGCGCAAGTCTCGGATCCGGTCCTCGATCTCGCGGTTCTGCAAATCACGGCCGGCGCGCATGGCGAGCCGCTGCGTGGTCCCCTCCAACTCCCCTATGTTCCGCTCGGCGATTCCGACACGCTCCTGATCGGCGATCCCATCCACGTGTTCGGCTATCCGGCGACTGCCGGCGGCACGCTCAAGTACACCCAGGGGCGCGTCAGCGGCTTTGCGACGGAGCCGGGGATCCTTGGCTGGGCCTGGATCGATTCAGACGCCACCGTTTCCGGCGGCAGCAGTGGCGGGACGGCGGTCAACGACGCTGGCGAGCTGATTGGCGTGCCGACGCTGGCGACGGAGCTCGATTGCCGACCTGGCGACACGAACGGCGACGGCGTGATCGACGAGGGGGACATCGGCTGTATCCCCATCGGCGACTCCTTCCTGCGCATGCGGCCGATCAACCTCGCAAAGCCGCTGCTGCTCCAGGTCTCGCCGTTCTTCGAAGCCACGCCGATTCCCGCCACGACTCCCTCACCGACCGCGACCCTGGAGCCTTCGCCGACGCCGGAGACGACTCCTACGGCGGAAGGAAGCCCCTCTGGAGGCGATTCCGATGCGGCGGCGGTCTTCGCTGCCTGGCGAGAGGCGGCCCGCCGGCGCCCAAGCCTGACCGGCCCGCTGCGTGGCGTGATGCGCCATCAGGAGGGCCGTGTCGCCACGAGCCACGCCGGAGTGAGCGTGCAGGACTTCTACGTCCGCGCTGAGTTCACACCGCCGACCGGTGAAGCCGTTTCGGTCTGGGATGCTGGATTTCTCATCCGGCACACGGCGCCCGAAGAGCACTTCCGCTGGTTCATTCGGTCGGACGGACGCTGGGTCCTGATGAACGGAACGGAGACGGTGGACAGCGGGGGCGTGCCGGATGGTCTCATCCCGCCACGTAGCCCTGTGACGCTCGAGCTTGCGGCCGTCGGCGATCGCATCTATTTCGCGGTGAACGATGCGTATGTCGGCTCGGCCGACATCTCGGCGCGGATGACGGCGGGCGATGTGTTGATCGGCGCGGCGCTGATGTTCGACACCACCTACATCGGGGAGGAAACAGCGTATCAGGGATTCGAAGTCTGGTCGCTCGATCCCGCGGAGCCGGCTGTGACGCCGACGCCGAATCCCGACCTCCTGACCGGGCCGGCCCTCCTGCACGACGACTTCACCGATCCCGCTGCTGGCGTCTTGCCGGTGGAATCGCGCAATCCGAGGCGCTACCGGACAGGTTATGAGGGTGGCGAGTACGTAGTGGAGGCGCTGGTCGGAGACATCAGCGAGGAGTTTCCGATTTGGTTCGGGGACACATTCAGCGATGGTGCGATCGAAGTTGATGTCCGTTTCACCATGGCGACGGATGCGGCTTATGTCTTCGTCGCCTGCCGCGGTAGCCAGAACCCACGCCGGGAGTATCATCTCGTCGTCGATCCGGTCGCCGGATACGCCTGGCTCTCTCGCGGCGATGGCTCAATGCGGGAGGACCTCGCGCCACCGCAACCGTTCGACGCGATCCGCCAGGGGCACGGAACGAACCGGCTGTTCCTGAGCTGCACCGGCTCGACGATCACCGCCGCGATCAACGGCGACGTGCTGGCTTCCGTCGAGGACTCGACGTACGGGCAGGGGCAGTTCGCCATTGGCAGCGGCATCTACGCTGGCCGCACCGGTCGGTATGAGCTGCGGTTCGACAATCTCGTCATCCTTGACACGGCTGGACCGGCGACCGCCACGCCGACTCCGACGGCGTCTCCGACATTGACCCCGACGCTGGCTCCGACGCCGACGTTCACGCCAGAACCGCCGACGCCAACTCCGGCTCCCCTCACGATCCTGACCGATGCCGAGCTGCTGGCCACCTGGAAGCGCCAAGCGCGGGAGCAAGAAAGTCTCACCGGTTCGTTGAAGGGGAAGCTGGAGCAGCAAGAGGGCTCGATCACCTTCGCCTATGCCGACGTCCAGGAGCGCGACTTCTATGTCCGCGTTCGGTTCACCAATCCTCGCGACGCGAGTGAGGCGCCTTGGGACTACGGAGTCGGCTTCCGCGATGATGGCAACGGCTCTCTTTATGTGCTGGCAGTGACCTCCGACGGCACGTATCACCTGTTCCTCAAGGAAGAGATGTGGGAGACCGTCGCGGAAGGAGTTGCGACCGGTCTGCTGGTCGGCGCCTCGGAGCGGAACGAGATCGGAATCGTGGTTGCCGGCGACACCGGGTATTTCGAGATCAATGGTCAATATGTCGCGACGCTCGATCTTTCAGGCTGGTTGAGAGCCGGGCGAGTCTGGGCCGGGACGGGTGTCTTCACCGACACGATTGTTCCGGGCGATCGAGTGGCCTACGACCGCTTCGATGTCTGGACATTGCCCTATGTCCAATTGCGTACGCTTGCCCGATTGCAGCCGAGCTTGGCTGGCCCGTTCTCGGGAACCATCGAGCAGCGGCTCGGTGAGCTCGACGGCTTTTTTGCCGGCGTCTTCGTGAGGGACTTCTATCTGCGAGCGGAGTTCACCAATCCGTCCGATGCCAGCGAGCAGCCCTGGGACGCTGGCGTCGCCTTCCGCCATACCGGCTCGAATGAGCAAACGCGGCTGATCATCACCTCGGACGGCCTGTGGTTCCTAACTGACGGCGCCGATTCACCGTATGCCGGCGGGATTGTCAGTGGGTTGCGCACTGGCGCTGGCGAGACGAACGCTATCGAAGTGTTTGCCAGCGGCGATGTGGGATACCTGATCGTCAACGGCAGATCCGTGACGCCGCTCGATCTCTCGATCAGCGATGTGGCTGGCGAGATCTGGCTCGGCTCCGGATTCTTCCCCGAGTATGTGGACGTCGGCGCGATAACGGAGTTCTCCGAGTTCGAGGTTTGGTCACTCGACGGGTAGCGCCTTCGGCTGACCTCTGGCCGCGGGAGGGCGGGTCAGCCGGCCGCGGCCTCCGTGAGGCGCAGCGACAGAACCTGAGAGACGCCATCCTCGCGCATGCTGACGCCGTAGAGGGTATCGGCGACTTCGATCGTGCCGCGGTTGTGGGTGATGATAATCACCTGCGTCTCCGCGGCGAGCGCCTGCAACCGCTCCCGGAAGCGGACGATATTCGCCTCATCCAGCGCCGCGTCTACCTCATCTAGGAGGCAGAACGGCGTCGGGTTGACCGTCAAGATCGCGAAGAGGAGCGCGGCGGCTGTCAGTGCCCGCTCTCCGCCGGAGAGGAGCGCCAGGCTTTGCAGGCGCTTGCCAGGGGGCTGCGCGACGATGTCAATGCCGGCGCCCGTGCCGTCCGCTCCCGGTACGAGGATGAGGCGCGCGGTGCCGCCGCCGAACAGCGTCGTGAACGCATCCGTGAACGCGGCCGCGACCTTCGCGAAGGTCTCATCGAACCGTCGCTTCATCGTGTCGTGCAGCTCGTCCAGCAGGCGGCGCAGCGACGCGACCGCTCCCTGGACGTCATCGAGCTGGGCGCGGAGGAAGGCATGGCGTTCCGCTTCCCGCTCGTAGTCGGCAACGGCATCTTCGCCGACATAGCCGACGCGTCGCAGGCGTTCCTTCAGGCGGGTAATCTCGCGCTCGGGATCGTCACTCGTCGCCTCGGGCAGTGGCCCATCGCCGGCCAGGAGACTGTCTGGCTCGGCAAGCTCCAGCTCGTCGCTGATCCGCTGGCGAAGCGCCGCGAGATCGCCGCGCGTTCGCTCGACGGCCAAGCTGCTGCCGCTGTGTGCGCGCTCGGCCTCGAGGAGGGCGTTTCGCGCCGCTTCCAGCGCCCGCTCGGCCCGCGCGACGTCGCTCTCCGCCTCCTTGACCTTCGCCTCCAGCGCCGCGCGCTCAGTCCGCGCGGCATCGCGCGCCGCTGCCGCTTCAGCCGCCTCGCGCGCGAGCTGCTCGCGCTCTTCCGCAACGGCGACGACCTCGCGATCCAACGCGGCCGCGCGCTCCTCGCGGACGGCAAGCTCTTCTTGGATGTTGTCTCGCTGGGCGAGCAGGCTGGCCTCTCTCCGGCGCTGACCGCGTAGCCGCTCATCGAGGGTGGCCAGGCGGCGCTGCTCCTCGGCCAGCGCGCGCTCTCGCTCAGCAACCGCGTCCGCCTCGCGTTGTAGCCCCGACACCATCTCCGCGTGCGCCTTTCGCCGCTCGTCGAGATCGGTAGTTAGGACGGCGATTTCGCGGTCGAGTGCTTCCAGGTCGGCCGCGATCGACGCGGCAGCGGTGGTCAAGGCGTTGAGATGCTTCGCCTCCGATTGCGCCTCGGCTTGCAGCTCGTTGAGCCAAGTGGCGATGCGGGCTCGCTGGCCCTGTCGCTCCTTGCGCGTGGCGAGATGCCCGGCGCGCTCGTCCTCGATGCGCCGCCGATCCCCGCCGAGTTGGCGCAGCGTCTCGGTCACTGCTTGGAGCTTTGCGATGGCGGCTTCACGGTCGCGCTCGAGCCGCGCGATCGTTCGTGGTAGCGTCCGTAGCTCCCGCTCGCGGCTCAGGACACCGCTCTCGCGGATGGCAGAGCCGCCGGTGACCGATCCTCCCGTGCGCGCAATCTCGCCGCCGAGCGTCACCGCGCTCCAGCCGGGCGGCAAGTGCGGCAGGGAGGCGCGTGCTGCCGGTAGGTCCTCCACGACAAGCGTGCGGCCGAGCAAGGCTGCGACGACGGCGGAAAGGGAGTCGTCGTAACGGACGAGGGTGCTGGCGATGCCGTGGACACCGCGCACTGCCAATGCGTCGCGCGGATCTTGGATACGCGGCGCGCGAACAGTATCGAGCGGCTGGAACGTGGCGCGTCCGGCGTTGTTGCGCTTGAGGAACGCGATCGCCGCTTCCGCATCCGACCAGCGCTCGACGACGATGTCTTGCAGGTGCCCACCGAGGGCGACTTCGATAGCGGTGTCGTACTCCGCCGGGACATCGAGCAGCTCGGCGATGGTGCCGCGGATCCCCGAAAGCTTGCCGGCGCGCGCCGCCTGGAGGGTTGCCCGGACACCGGCGTAGAGACCAGCGCCGCTTTCCTGGATGCGGCGGAGCGCCTCGAGGCGCGCGCTTGCTTCGCTGATTTGGCGCTCGACGGCGGCGACGCCATTGCGAGCGGCGCGCTCGTCTGCCGTTGCTCGCTCGATTGCCGCCGCGATCTCCGCCAAGCGCTGCTCCAGCGCTTTCAGCTCCTCGCTCGCTTTCGCCTCCGCCTCATCGAAGGCGGCCAGCTCTGCCGTCAGCCGGTCGATCCGGCTCTGCCGTTCGGTGGCGCCGGCGGCGATCCGCTCGCGCTCGGCCTGATCGGTTTGCTGGCGCTGCTCGAGGAGCGCGCGGCGGCGCGTGAGCTCGGTCAGGCGCCGCTCCCCTTCGGCGATGGCGGCAGCGACTTGGGCGGCTTGCTGCTCGGCTTGGCGTCGCGATTGTCGTGCCGCCGCGCCCTCCGCCTGGAGGATAGTCACCGATGTGCGTGCGGCCTCAACCTCCTGCTCGGTCGCCGCAATTTCCGCCCGCACAGTGGCGAGATCTCGCTCGACTGCCGCGACCTGATCGTGCAGACCGGCCTCGGTATCGGCCATATCCTGCCGGCGTCGCGTGAGCGCGGCGTGTCGCTCTTCCGTGAGGTCTCGCGCGTGCTCCAGCCGCCGGACGTTCTCAATGAGCGACTGGAGATGGGTGTCGTGCTCGCTGAGGGCCCCGCGAGCCCGGTCAGCCGCGGCTCGCGCCTCCGCGAGGGCCGTTGCCAGGCGGTTGGCTTCGGCCTGGCAGGCGGCGACGCGCTCGGCATCGCCGGACGCGGCCGCTTCGAGCTCAGCGAGCTTCGCCATCGCCTCGGACAGCAGGCGGGCAAAGTGGACGCGCTGAAGCGCTCGCAGCCGCTCGTGGAGCTCTTTCCACTCGCGTGCCTGACGCGCGGCGCGCTCGAGCGATCGCAGGCGGGGCTCGAGCTCGGTCAGGAGATCGGTCAGGCGCGCGGCGTTAGCCTCCGCTTCCGCCAAGCTGCGCTCCGCCTCGGCGGCTTTCAGGCGCAGACCGGTCAGATCGGCCGCGTGCTCGAAGAGACCGCGCCGCTCCTCGGCTCGCTGGCTGAGCGCGGCGTCGATCAAGCCCTGACCGACGACGGTGTAGCTCTGGCCGAGCGAGGCGGTCAGGTGCAAGATGTCCTTGAGGCGGACGCGCCGGTTGTTGATCAGGTACTGCGTCTCGCCGGTGCGGAACGCGCGGCGAGTGACCGTGACTTCGCTGAATGCGATCGGCAGCCAGCCGGTGCTGTTGTCGAACGTGACGGAGACCTCGGCCATCCCGGCCGGAGCGCGACCCTGGCCGCCCGCGAAGATCACATCCTCCGTCTTCTTGCTGCGGAGGGTGGCGTGACTCGTTTCGCCGAGCACCCACCGCACGGCATCGGAGATGTTGGACTTGCCGCTCCCATTCGGGCCGATGATGGCGGTGATGCCCGGCTCGAACTGGAGCACCGTCCGGTTGGCAAAGCTCTTGAAGCCGTGCAGCTCAAGACGAGTCAGGCGCGGCGATGCGGGTGTCGGCGTCATCGGGTCGTGACCGTAATCCTTGGTGACAGGGGCGTACGTACCCCCGGTGACGGGGGACGATGGTACCATCGCCCCCGCTGGCCGGACAAACTCGGCCCGGTCAAACTGCTAGATCGGAGAATGACGATGACGTTGCGCCTCGCCCTTTCGAGCGGCGCACTCTATCCCACTGTGCAGACTGAGGACGCCCCGCGGGAAGCCGCGCGGCTCGGCGTCGATACCGTCGAGCTGCTTCTGCAGACCGCCGGGGAGTATGAGCCGTCCTTCATCGACATACTGGCCGCCAATGCCGCCGCGGCTGGCGTCCGCGTCCACGCGATCCATACCTTTCTCGCGCTGCACCCCTTCTTCACGCCGTACCGCCGTCGCACCGAGGAGGCGCGGGCGAAGTTCGCGCAGGCGGTCGAGGCCGCGCACCGCCTCGGCGCGCGGGCCATCGTCTGGCACGGGGCGAGCCGGGAAGAGTTCGCCGAGGTGGGTGGTTGGGAGCCGTTCCTGGCGACGGCCGCGGACCTGGCAGGCATGTGCCACGAGGCGGGGGTGACGCTGGCGATAGAGAACGTCTCCTGGTGCGCCGTCGCGACAGTGCGTGAGGTGCAGGAGCTGGCAGCCCGGATGCCGACGCTCGGTCCGGCGGGCTCGGTCGGCTTCACGTTCGACCCGTACCAGGCGGCAGCGGCGGACGCCAATCCGTTCATGATCCTCGCGGCGATGGAAGGGCAACTCGTGAATGTCCACATCAGCGATCGTCGCGAGGGAGACTCGTCGCGCCGGCGCCTGCCGCCTGGCGAGGGGGATCTGCCCTGGCCGGCGCTGCTGCGGGCGGTCGCCGCGAGCGGCTACGAGGGGCCGCTCATCGTCGAAGCGAGTCTCGGGGCTGATCCGGCGGCGACGATGGCGCGCATTCGCGAGCGGATCGAGCCGCTGCTGGCGACGCTCGGCGGCGAGGATGACCCGTGTGCCGGGCAGATGCCGCCCGGCGTGGCAGAGGGGATACGGCTCTTCAACGAGCGGCGCTTCTACGAATGCCACGAAGAGATCGAGCACGAGTGGCATGCCGAGCGGGGGCCGATCCGGGTGCTGTACCAGGGGATTCTTCAGATCGGCGTGGGCTTTCACCATGCGCGCGGGGGGAATCACCGGGGCGCCGTGCTGCTCCTAAGGGACGGCATCGCGAAGGTGAGCCGCTTCTTGCCGCGCTGTCGCGGCATCGACACCGCGCGGCTCGTCCGCGAGAGCCAGGCGTGCTTGGACCAGATCATCGCGCTGGGACCGGGGCGGCTGGCGGAGTTCGACTGGGACATGGTGCCGCTGATTCATGAGGTTGAGCCGGCGGGCGCGGGTGATGTTGAGGCCGCGGCGCTTGTTGGTGGCGCTGGTGAGGGGTAGTGCTGGCTAGAGCACCGGGTGATGACGACCCGTCAATCTGCGCGCTAGATAGCGGTTGAGCGTCCCGGCAATGGTAGTGACCTTTACCAATCGTCGCGTCGGCGCCGCTCATGAAAGCGCGATTCCGTTTCGTTCAGTCGTTTCTCCCAGTCCTCGCGAAGCGGGCGGACGCCAAACTCGGTGATGAGCATCCGAATTACGGCCTCGATAGAGACGCGGCCGGTCGGGATGTGCAGCTTGTCGAGCGGGATCTCAAGTCTCTCAGTTGCCGAGCGCATGCCTTGAAGTGTCCCAGAGATGTGGATGTGAGGATGATCAGGACCGGAATTATCCGTTCCAGGCTGCCAGTGATAAACGAGTAACTCCCGCTCGGTGTGGTCGAGAATCCGATATTCGTATTGCATCGTCGAGACGCGCCAGCCAAGATCAGGTTGTCCTGGAGCGTCGTTAGTGATGCGGTACTGATGTAGTAGGTCAAATTGGAGTCCGGTTGGACCGGAATAGCCTCTGAGGGGTACGGGCTCCGCGTTGCGCCCGAAAGTTATCGTGTGCCTTAGGTTGGGATCGTAACGATTGTGGGCGACCCACAGTTGCTGCCGCGTAATGCAGCCAACCGCACGCTGGAGGTCGTCCAAGAACTCGTCAACTACTCGCTTGACGAATTTCGATTCGGCGGACAAAGGGCATTAGCATCTCAAGACGCCGGACTTTGCGACGAACATCCTCGTCGGCGACAGATCGAAACTCGCCAGCGTCCCATTTCGCCAAGAACTTCTCGGCGGACATGCCAAGGAGTTTTCGAGTCTGGAATTCGAAGAGTTCGCGCCCTTCCTGTTCCGTAGCCTCGTGGACAGTGTCGCTTGGTTCCTGGGGGTACAGTACAGCCGCAACCATCCCTTTGCCTCCATCCCCCTCCCCGCTGTGTCTAGCATAACAGCGTAAGCAGTGCGAGGGATAGTGGCTTAGGTCCGTGCCAGGAGCTGCAAGTAGGTGAATGCTGGGCCGTACTCAAGTTATCCGCTCTCACATCCGCTCCTGTCGTAATCGACGTCGAAACGATGTGGGGCAAGCGACATTACAGTGCCTCTGAATCCAACGGTCGAGGAGGTTGGCGCGTGTGATGACAGGCCTGAATGCTGATTGGCCGCAACTGGGAATAGAAAAACATCCCATCCTATCGGCTCGTGCATGTCCCACTGATGCACCGCTTCATCTGTATGCGAAAGCTACATGACTAATCCCACCTCGTCGCCGCTCGCGGACGTGCTGTCGCCGTTGGGACGGGCGTCAGCGTTAGTGAGTAGCTGAACCACGGTTTACCCTCTCCTGGATAGACAAGACGAATTGTCCAGCTCTGGCGGTCAAGCTCGTCCTTAGAAAAGACGTGTGAGCCACGGTCTCGCCAAGCAACAGCGACACTGTAGAAGGGCCGATCAGGAACCTGAGCTTCGAATGTGTAGCGGCAGTGAGATGTTTTCTCCAACAGATTCGGCGACTCGGCAATCGGTGTCCCGAGGGAGAACGGAATGCTGGCCGAGAGCCTGGTGACCGCAATGATCTGGTCTCTCTCATCGCGGACTACGAGCTGATCGCCACTGTCCACATCATCAAGGTCGTCATTGCTAAAGCACCAGTCCACACACAAGACATGGACGCTCCACGCGGCCCAGACCTCGCCGCGCTAAGTGCGCCCGTCGTCGCTAGCAAGCCCTCGCTCGCGCACTAACCACGCACCGCTGACTCCGAGTACCGTGATAATGCAGAGAGCCGCGGTGATCTTCTGCATACCTTCGCTCCTAGGCGGGTGCGAAATTGGCGATGGCGGGCCTTGCCTGTGTCGAGTCTTGGTCCGTTGCCACTGCTGATCTTCCGGCTACCTGAGCGAGATGCGTACCGCCATCGGAGCTGCAAAGTAATCAGCGCCGGCGGAGCAAGCACTGACCTACGCACGCGGCGATGGGCGTTCCGAGCGCCGCCAGCACGATCAAGAACGTCGCCCGGAAGTCTGCTCTCTGCCCCGCGCCGGTGCTCGGCAGCACCTCGACTTTCCCGCCGACGTTCTCACCTTCGCCGCGGTTCTCTTCGTTGCTGCTCTCGTGCGGCAGTTCGACCGCGTAGCCCTGGATGAGAATGACGAGGTCATCTCCTGCCTCGAGCGTGAACGGCAAGCTTGCCTCGGTCGCCTCATCGAGGAGCTTGTAGTCGCCGGGTGGCAGGGAGGTGGTCGCCTCGCCCGCGAGATCGGTCGTTAGGTAGACCGGATCGTTCAGGGTGGCGCCGGTGATCGTGAAATGCTCTCCGGCTCCCGGCGTGCACTCGTCTATCGCTGCCGCGCTGATCTCGAACTCCGTCTCCCGCTCGTCCGCGACCATGCAGACCTGCTTGACGATGGTCACGCGGCCGAGATTGGCCAGATTGATGAACACGACTGGCTCAGTGTCGGCGGTGACATCCTCGACGACGATGGGATTCTCTCGCGGGGTGAATCCCGGAGTCGCGGTGTCGGTGTCCTCGGTGATGACGAGGTCGGCTCCGGATTCGGCGGTGATGACGAACGAGCCACTGGCATCGGTGACGAAGGGCGCGGACTGATCCTCGAAGTCGGCGCCGTTCATCGTGACATCGAAGGAGATGCCTTCGGCTGCAACGCAGCCGGCCGGAATTTCGCCGCTAGCGACTGCAAGACCGGAGACCGGACCGGGATCGGTGAGGCAGTCCAGCTTGTAGACCGGCAGGACGATCTGATCGGACACCGGCGGTGTCTCGGCGGGGATCGGCGTGCCGGTCGCGGTCTGTGTGGCTGTCTCCGTTGGAGTCGCCGTCGCTGTTGGTGTGGCAGTGCTTGTTGGCGTGCTCGTCGGTTCCTCCGTGGGTGTACTGGTTGCAGTGCTTGTCGCGGAAGCGGTTGGGGTTGAGGTCGGCGTGCTCGTCGGCGTCTGCGTAGGTGTGCTTGTCGGCACGTCGGTCGGGGTCGCCGTCGCAGTCGCCGATGGCTCTGGCGTAGCTGTCGCCGTTGGGGACGGCGTCGCGGTCGCAGTTGGGGACGGCGTGCTCGTAGGCTCGGGCGTCGCCGTCGAGGTAGCAGTTGGCGTCGGCGTCTCCGTCGGTGTGTCGGTCGGCGTAGCGGTTGGTATAGGTGTTTCTGTTGGGGTAGCAGTCGGTGTCTCGGATGGAGTCGGCGTTGCCGTCGGCTCTGGCGTTGCGGTCGCGGTCGGCGTGGGCGTGTCGGTCGCCGTTGCCGTGGCGGTAGGGGTGTTCGTCGGCGTCTCGGTCGGTTCAGGCGTGGGTGTAGGAGTGTCCGTCGGCTCAGGCGTCTCAGTTGGAGTGGCTGTCGGTTCCGGCGTGGTCGTCGGAGTCTGAGTTGGAGTACTCGTCGCGGTGATGGTCGGAGTGCTGGTGGGAGTGTTGGTCGCCGTTGCGGTCGGCGTGTCCGTTGGTGTCGGTGTTGGGGTGTTCGTCGGCGTGTGAGTCGGCGTCGCGGTCGGCGTCTCAGTCGGAGTGGATGTGGCCGTAGGTGTTGGCGTGAATGTGGGAGTTTCGGTTGGAGTGGCGGTGGCTGTCGGTGTAGGCGTGGGCGGCACGAGGTTGTAGCAGAAGAAAATGTGGGCGATGTCGTAACCGTTGACGGTGGTCAGGTCCACGTCGCCGGTGACCCCTGGAGCGCCGTAGTCATAGACGGTGTTGGCGGTGGTGAAATCGTCCCACTGCGTGGACTTGAGAACGACCGCCGTGATCGGTGGGCCGCTCGTCACGGTAAAGAAGACGAGCGTGTTGCCGTTGACGCTGAACTCGACGAGAACCTCGTAGTCGCCCGCGGAGCCATCGCCAAGCGCGCCCTGATCGACTTTGAAGCCGGCGTCGTAATGGAGCCGGTCCCGGCAAGCGAGATCTGCCACATTGGGGAAGTGGTTGTTCTCAGTCGTCGGCGTGACGATCGCCGCTGCTTGGAACTCTGGCTCTTGCTCCTCGGCCAATTCTTCGCTCGCCACGCCAAACTCATCTACCGGATCCTCTCGGACACTAATCGAATCGTCTGTGGAAAGCGTCGTCTCCGTATCCTCCAGTGGGTTGGTCAAGTTGTCGCTGATGGGGAAGAGAGTAAGCGTCAGAACGACGGTCGCGCCGGCGGTGACTTCGATTTGACTCGCGGCGATGCCGTCGTAGCCCGGAATTGGCGTCTCGAGAACGACATCGGTGATGCCAGCTGGCACCGTGGCGAGGGCGATGCCTTCGCCGTCATCGTCGCAGACGCTTTCAATGACGCCGGTCTCGGATGTAACGGTGAAGCAAGCGAAGGGGAGCGGGAGAAGTGTGCTGCTGTCGAGCAGATGAATCTCGAGAATCCCTGTCGCCGGCTCTTCCGATGCAGCGGGTGCAGAGGGTAAGGCGATCGCGGCGATGAGCGCGCCGAGAAGAGCGAACAGAACCGCGGCCCGTGCCGCCCGAATCATCCGTTCCATGCTTGCTTCGCGCTAAGGCACGGCGAATGTGGGCCGGTGCCTCGGCAGCGAGCAGGTGGCCCATTCGCCTGAACTATAGCCCGGTCTTGCTAGGCCAGATTGGCCAGGTGTCCGTTTACTACGGTAACGAACGGTTGGCGGTCCGTCAAGGTGTACCTACGGTTGCTTCCTGCAAATAGAGAAGGGCACCTTGGATTCCAGGTGCCCAGCCGCGGTTATCCGGAGGAATCGCCCGATATCGAACGGCTACGTCGCTGGCGCGGCTTCCCAGCCGATGCCGGGGACGTCCGGCGGGGAGATGCAACCGTCTGGGCCGATGCCGGGCTCGACCTGAATCGGGTTGGAGTAGACCAGGGATTCGTAATAGGTCGTGTTCGGGATGGCGCAGGCGAGGTGCAGGTTGGGAAGTCCGCCGCCGTGAACCTCGGCGCGCAGGTTGAAGGCTTCCGCGAGGTGCGCGATGCGGAGACCGCCGGTGATGCCGCCCTTGTAGTGCGTGCTCGTCCGCACCATGTCGGCCGCGCCGCGGGCGATGAAGTCGGCGACGTTATAGTGCACGCCGTCGCTCGTCTCGGCGGAGAGGACCGGGATCGTCAGCGCGTCGCAGAGGCGCTTGTAGGCCTCGATGCTGAACTCGCGCATCGGCTCTTCGTACCAGAGGTAGTCAGCTTCCTCCAGCGCGCGGCCGAGCCAGATCGCCTCGACAAGGTCGAATCCCGCCGAGCCGTCGTACATCAAGGCGATGTCCGGCCCGACGTGCTTGCGGAGATCCTGGCAGAGCTTGGCGTCTTTCCGGTAGTCGCCCCAGGCGTGGAGCTTGATCGCGCGGAAGCCAGCCTCGATGCACTGGTCGGCGACATCGAGAAACGCTTCCGTCGTCTCGAAGGTCACCGTGCTGGCGTAGGCGGGGATGCGATCGCGATAGCCGCCGATGACCTTATAGAGCGGGAGTCCCGCGACCTTGGCCGTGATGTCCCAGAGGGCGATATCCGCCAGGCCCAGGGCGTAAATGGGGAACTCCTCGATCCGGTCGACTTCCCACGCCCGCTCCCAGAGGTCCTCCTTCATCAGCGGATCGCGGCCGACGAGCATGTCACGCAGGCGCCGCTCGACCAGATCGGCGACGATGTGCCCGTGCCAGGATTCAGCCTTGCCGCAGATGCCTTCATCCGTGTGGATGGTCAGTGTGGCCACGATGTTGCTCGTGCCTGAGCCGGGCAGACCTTTGCGCCAGCGGAACGGATGCCGGACTGGCGCCTCGCGGACCTCGACCTCGACGGCGGTGATCTTCACGTCGGTTTCCCTCTCCCTTTGGGACCACTACCCCCGAATTGCGCCGGAAAGAATGCCTTGTGTCAGACGGCGTTGGAAGATGAAGAACAGGATGATCGTCGGCAATGTCGCCATGACGATGCCGGCGAAGAGCGGGCCGTACAGCGTGCTCGCCTGGGTGCGGCGCGAGAGCTCCGTCAGAGCGACCGTGACGGTGCGCATCTCCTCCGATTTGAGCACCAGCAGGCCATAGAGGAAGTCGTTCCAGATGGCGATGAACTGGATCACGCCGATGACGACGAGACCGGGCACGCTCAGCGGCAGGACGATCCGCCAGTAGGTACCGAAGAGTCCGGAGCCGTCCACCGTCGCCGCGTCGATGAGATCGTCCGGGATGCCGGCGGCGATGTACTGCCGCATCAGGAAGATGCTGAGCGGCGGCGCCCACCAGGGGACGATCAGCGGCCAGAAGGTATCGATCCAGTTGAATTTGACCATCAGAAGGTAGAACGGAATGATCGTCGTTTGTCCGTTCGGCATCATCGAGGTAGCGAGCACGAAGATGAAGAGCGCGTTGCGGCCGGGGAAGCGACGCTTGGCGAAGACGTAGCCGGCGAGCGAGCAGAAGAAGAGCACGCCGAGTGTCTGGGCGACGGAGACGATGATGCTATTGCGCAGATAGGTTAGGAAGGAGAATTGCTGGAAGATTGCCCGGTAATTCTCGAAGATCAGCTTCTCCGGCCAGAACCGGGGAGGGATGCGGAACATCTCGCCTCGGTCCATCAATGAGCCGGAGAGCATGAAGTAGAACGGCATCAGGCAGAAGACCGCCACGATGACGAGCCCGGCATAGAGGACGGCATTGAGCAGCCACCGTCGCCAGCGGCGGCGTGGGGTTGTCACGTGGAGTGCGGTGGCAACTGGCGCTGGGGATTCCTCGCCATCGTGCCTTAGCGTGGCCACGGTGTCACTCCTCTCCACGTCGCCGCACGAGCCAAAGCTGCGCGAAGACGACCACGAGCATGAACGCGGTCAGCAGGAAGCTGAGCGCGGTGGCATCGCCGATCCGCGGCGCGCCGCTGGTACCGATGCCGATGTTGTAGATGTGCAGCAACGGTGTCAGCGTGTGATTCGCGGGCCCGCCGCGCGTCACGACGTATGGCTGGCTGAAGAGGGTGATCACGCCGATCGTCGAGGTGATGAGAAGGAAGACGATCACCGGACGCATCAATGGCAGGGTGATGTGCCAGAAGGTTTGCCAGCCGGAGGCGCCATCCACCCGCGCGGAATCGTAGAGGTCCTGGTCGATGGCTTGCAGCCCGCCGAGGACGATCAGCGTCGAGAATCCGACCGTTCCCCAGATGGTGAGCGAGACGATGGGGATCTGCGCGAGCGCGGGATCTTTCAGCCAGTTATACGGTCCGAGGCCGACATGCGCGAGCAAGCCGTTCAACCAGCCATTCGCGGTGCCGAACAACAGTCGCCAAACGATGCCGACGACAACCAACGACGTCACGACGGGAATGAAGAGGATCGTCCGGAAGACGCCGCGAAACCGGAGAAACGGCAGATTGAGAATCGCGCCGAAAGCGAGGGGCAGGAACACGCCGAGCGGAACGAGGATCAGCAAGTACCGAATGATGTTCGTGAAGACGCGATGAGTGACTGGGTCGTTGAGGACGAAGCGGTAGTTGTCGAGCCCGACCCAGCGCGCCTCGGTGATGCCGTCCCAGCGCTGGAAGCTCAGGACAAAGGCCCAGCCGATGGGATAGGCAAAGAAAACGGCGAAAATCACGAAGAAGGGCGCGATACAGAGGTACTCCGGCCAGTGCCGCGCGATCTCCGCGAGCCGGCCGCGACTGCGCCGACGCGGCCGCTCGATTGGGCTGACCTGAAGACGCTCGACGTGTTCCATGGGGCTATCACTGGTCCCTCCCCCGCGTCACGGGAGAGGGGCGTGGGACGACCGGCTAGCGCGAAGGGCGTCGGTTAGCCTTGGTAGCGCTTATTGAGCTCGCGGATGCGATCGCCGACTTCCCGCATGCCGGTGGGAATATCGACCTCACCGTTCAGCATCGGGATCATCGCGGCGCCCACTTCGATCATCGCTTCGCCAAAGACGGGTTGCTTGTACCAGGTGCCAACGTACTGCTCGACCGCCTGGGTCCAGACATCGTTGAAGGCGAAATCGCCAAATGCCGGGCTGCGGACGCTGCTCCAAGCCTCGCTCTGCAGGTACGGGAGATAGGGCGGCAGGATGCCCCACTCGCCGCATGCGGTCGCGCCTTCCATCGTGCCGAGCGCGAACTCCATGAAGAGCTTGACCTCGTCCGGGTGCTGTGTGTAGTTCGTCGAAGCGATGGCCGCGCCGCCGAAGTTCGCCGTGCGGGAGACCCCGCCATCAATGGTCGGGAGCAGGGTGACGCGCCAGTAGCCCTGGCCCGACTGCTCGTCGGTCACGCTGGGCTCGATCCCGAAATTGCGGAACCAGACCGGCAGCGGACAGGCCGCGACCTGACCGGCGGCGATGGCGGCGAAGAAGTTCTCCTCGACCGGCACCTCATCAATCGAGATGTCGGCGTCGTAGACCTTCTTGACCATTTCCATCGCGACGATGCCTTTGTCGTCATCCAGCGTTATTTCGGTGCCGTCGGCGTTGGTGACGGCGCCGCCGAGCTGGTAGAGGAAATAGCCCCAGAGGACGGACGTCCAGAAATCGCCAGTGGTTGGCAAGTTGAACGACGCCGCGCCGGTCTTGCCTTTGATCTCCTTAGCGGCCTCGATGTAGTCATCCCAGGTCCATTCGTCCGGGATGGTGACGCCTGCCTGCTCCAGCAGATCCTCGCGATAGTAGATGCCGACGGTGGCGATGTCCCCGGGGAATGCCGCGTACTTGTCGGTGGAGGAGATGTAGCACTCCTGCATCTTGCCGGGGGCGAGCTCATCCTTGTGCTTGGTAACGATATCGGTGACATCGAGCAGGACGCCGCTCTTGCCAAGCTCTTGCACCACGTCGATCTCTGGCCAGAAGATGTCCGGCGTTCCCTCGCCTTGGGCGGCGAGCGTCGCGCGGAACACCGCCATGTCGTTGTTGCCGAGCATGTTGAGGATGATGTTGGGGTACTTCTCCTCAAAGAGAGGCTTCACGTTGTCGAAGGGATGATTGAGATGGACGAAGACGTCGAGGGTGATCTGCTCTTGCGCTAGGGCACGCAAGACAGCCGAGCGAGCGCTGGGTGAGGCCTGGGCGATCCCTTTCGGGCCAAGGGCGAGGAGCCCGGCGAGTCCGGCGCCTGTCGTCATCACCTGCCGTCGAGAGTACCGATTGCCGGTCATGTCACCTCTCCTCTCTTCTCGGTGCGATCGTTCGCCTGAGACCTTCGCTCCGGCGTTACACCCCCCTTTGAGATGACCCGCTGCCGCCTGACGTGGCGCGGGGTATGAGGCGCTCTCCGCCATATCCGGAGAACGCATCGGATGACGGCCGTTACCGTTCGGCTGGCGGGCGAGACAGAAGCTCCCGCGCCGCGTTCTCCGAATAGCGCACGTGATCCGCCATCGCCTGGGCGGCCTCCTCGGGCTCGCACCTGGCGATCGCGTCCACGATGCGCGCGTGTTGCTCGGCGGCAACGGCCATCGAGCCAGCGATCTGGACGATCAAGGCCACCGTATCGCTCAGCAGCTCACGAACAGCACTGTTGATGACGACCAGATAGGGATTGCCGGCTGCCTCGGCCACCGCGCGGTGGAAGGCGTGATCTGTCTTGCCAAAGGCCGCCACGTCGTCCGCGGCGGCGGCTGCCGCGGTCGCGTCGGCATGCTGGCGGATGATGTCGACCTGTGCGTCGCTTCGCCGACGGGCGGCAAGGCGTGCCGCCATGATCTCGAGCGGCTCGCGCACCTCGAAGAGATGGAGCACGGGGTCCTCTTCCGCGGTCGCGGAGAGGGTGAGGGCTCGGGTGATCGAGGGGATGGGATTGGCGGCGACATAGGTGCCGCTGCCCTGGCGCGACTCGACCATACCGAGCGAGGTCAGCACCTTGATCGCCTCGCGCACGACCGCCCGGCTGACGCCGAACGATTCGCTCAGCTCGCGCTCGGTGGGCAGTTTTTGTCCGGGATGAAGCGCGCCGCTACGGATGCGGTCGACGATTTGCCGGACGACCTGCTCATAGGACCGGACGATCGTGACGGATTCGAAGCGCACAGCGAACCGCCAAAGTAATCAGATGGTCTGACAACTAGGCCAATCCTAGTGCGGTCTGGCGCCTCAGTCAAGAGGTGCGTTCGCGAGTCCGTGATCTGTGCGCCGGTATGTCGCCGAACAGGCAGCGAGCGCGATGGAACTCCCACCGCGCTCGCCAGGTCATTGATCCCGTTCTCTTCACGTTGTGGGGATCGCGGGCATTCTCGAGCGCCGCCTCGTTCCCGCAGCTCGCCGGATCGAGCGAATCAGGCTCAGCGAGTGCCGGCGTCCTTGCCGCGCAGGCGGCGCATGGCCGCGAACGTTACCTGCTTGCGGACGTCCTCGCCATAGCCCTCGTCTGCATCCATGTCGGCGAGCGCGGCTGACATCGAGAACTCTTCAGCGACGCGGGCCGACTGAGGCGCGGCCGCCAGGTACGCCGCCGACCGCTGCAGGTACATCTTGGCTTCCCGGGAGCGGCCTTGGCGGTCGAGGCGCATCGCTTTACGGCGCTCGGCGGCGGCGCGCTGAATCGCGGCTTCCTCGGCGACCTCCGGATCCTCTGGCGTCGCCGCGACCGACTCAGCATCAGCGAGGACCAGCGGTGGCAGCGTCAGGTCCTGAGCTCGGCGTGTGTCCGCCGATGGATCGGCCCAGCTGGCGCGAAGCGTCGCGAGGCGAGCTGTCCCTGGCTCTCCAGCCTCTGAGGTGACGGAGAAGACGAGGCAGAGCGTCTCGCTCGCCGAGAGGTCGCGCAGCGACACATCGATCTGGTTGCGCCGCTGCTCGCTCGGGAAGGCACTGATCAGCCGCGCGCGGACTCCGGCCGGCAGTGTCAGCGAGACGGTGAAGTCGGTGGCGATGACCGTCAGCAGCTCGCCGAGTTCCCGCGTGAAGAAGGCGCGCAGCTCCCCCGGGTGCGCGATGAACTGGAAATTTCCGCCGCCGGCCTCGGCCATGCCGGCGAGGAGGTCCTCGTCGAAGTCGAGGCCGACACCGAGCGTCGTCGTCGCGATGCCGCGCCGGCGTAGCTCGTGGGCATGCCGCGTCAGCTCGGCAGTGTCGGTGATGCCGACGTTGGCGAGGCCGTCCGTCAGCAGGAGCGCGCGGCGAATGCGGACACGGTCGTCGCCGTCGCCCATGCCGCGCGTCAGCTCCTCGCAGCCGGTCAGCCAGCCGCCGGAAAGGTTCGTGGAGCCCCCGCGATCCACGCCCTGGAGGGCCAGCCGCATCGTCGTCTTGACGCGAGGCGTTGCCGAGGCGAGCGTTTGCAGCGTCTCCACCTCGTGGTCGTAGACGACGAGCGCGGCACGGTCCTCATCGTGCAGATGACCGAGCGCGACGGAGACGGCCTCCTTGACGAGGGAGAGCTTCTCGCCGGCCATTGAGCCGGAGCGGTCGAGGACGAACGCGACATCGATCGGGGCGCGGTGGGCGGATTGGTCGTCGCTCCGCGCTGGCGCGGAAATGCGGATGAGGAGCGTCGCCTCTCCGCCGGTCGCGGCGACGAGCGGACGATTCCAGGTCGCGCTGATCGAGAGCGGGGCGTGTGAGCCATTGGTTGTCATGTTGTTCCTCCTGCCTGTTGCTGTGCTGTGACCGCGACGAAATGCCTCTAACGGATGCCCGGTCCGTCGCCTCGTATCGGATCGTGCTGGTGGCGTGGGCTCCTCTCGTCAGTCGAAAACCTTCCGCGCCCAGCGGATCAGCCAATCCACCTGGTCGCGCCGCCGCTGATAGGCGTCCTCGCGGATTAGAAGCTCGGCGTCGTCACTCAGCGGCACTCGGCGCCACGTTGAGCCTGACTCCTCCTGATCCAGGTCGAGGTCGAGGCTGCCCATCGAAGACGGGGGCGCGGCGAGCGATGGCAGTACCTCCGGTACCTCGGCGGATTCGCTGAGCGACCAGGCGTGCGCGCGCGGCGCCGCCGGGGGAGCCGTCGGACGGGGCTTGCCGAGCGCGCGAGAGCGAATGCGAGCGATGTAGTCCGCCGCGCTGTCGCTCGGGATCTCCCTGGCCGCTACTCGCTGCTCGGCCGCTGTCTCGGCGAGGAGGCGGCGCACCTCGGCGTCGTCCAGGCCGGCGAGGCGGCGGCGAATCTCCTTGAGCGGCAGATACGCCTCTTTGAGCAAGCCGATCAGGCGCAGACGATCGAGATGCGCCTGCGTGTAGAAGGACCGGGCGCCAGCCGTCACGGCCGGGGGCAGCAGCCCTTCCGCGATGTAGTAGCGGACCGTTCGGACGGAAACGCCCGCCGCCTCGGTCAGCTCCCCAAGGCTGTAACGCCGGCCCGTGTATTCCTTCGCGAGCGATCTCTCGTCCATGGCTGCATCGTAACAGTACAACGTAATACTGTCAAGATGTCGTCGGTGATAGAATCTCGCGTCGTGCTGCGCGGAGATTGAATGGCAGAGGGAGCGTGCGGGATGGAGGATCGGCAGACGGCGCGCGATGTCCGGTTGCCTTTGTCCGGAGTGCGCGTCGTCGATTTGACGCGGGTCATGACCGGGCCATACGCGACGATGATGCTTGGCGACTTGGGCGCCGACGTCATCAAGGTCGAGATGCCCGGTCGCGGCGATGATACCCGTGCCTGGGGACCGCCGTTCCTCGACGGCGAGTCGGTCTACTTCCTCTCGGTCAATCGTAACAAGCGCTCGATTGCGCTGAACCTCAAGACCGAGGGGGGCCGGGACGCGCTCTGGCGCCTAATCGCCGACGCCGATGTCTTCATCGAGAATTTCTCCCCCGGCACCGCCGCTCGCCTCGGATTCGGGCCGGATGAGGTGCGGGGGCGCTATCCGCGGCTGATCTACGCCTCCATCTCCGGGTTCGGGCAGACCGGGCCGGGCAGCGGCCGCACCGCCTATGACCTGATTGTCCAGGGCATGAGCGGGATGATGAGCGTCACCGGGCCGGATGGTGGGCCGCCGACGCGGCTCGGCGTGCCGATCGCTGATATCGGCGCCGGGATGTTCGCGGCATATGCCATCGTCGCGGCGCTCTACC
>Ga0207873_1000948_pt1 | contig 29768 bp, 30 predicted proteins | sample BGWIniCompost_FD_187373 | JGI IMG/M metagenome (GOLD analysis project Ga0207873, IMG submission 187373) | Cellulose adapted compost microbial communities from Newby Island Compost Facility, Milpitas, CA, USA - BGW Initial Compost (SPAdes)... ...
CCGCCGCCCGGCACGACGCCTTCCTCGACGGCCGCACGCGTCGCGTGCAGCGCGTCCTCGACGCGCGCCTTCTTCTCCTTCATCTCGACCTCGGTCGCCGCGCCGACCTTGATCACCGCGACGCCGCCCGCGAGCTTCGCGACGCGCTCCTCGAGCTTCTCGCGATCGTAGTCGGACGTGGTCTCCTCGATCTGCTGCTTGAGCTCCTTGATGCGGCCCTCGATCGAGGCCTTGTCGCCGCCGCCGTCGACGATCGTCGTGTCTTCCTTCGTGACGCGGACGCGCTTCGCGGTGCCGAGGTCCTCGAGCTGCACCTTCTCGAGCGACAGGCCGACCTCCTCGGAGATGACCTTGCCGCCCGTGAGGATCGCGATGTCTTGCAGCATCGCCTTACGACGATCGCCGAAGCCCGGCGCCTTCGCCGCGGCGACCTTGAGGATGCCGCGCAGGTTGTTCACGACGAGCGTCGCGAGCGCCTCGCCTTCGATGTCCTCGGCGATGATCATCAGCGGCTTGCCGGCCTTCGCGACGGCCTCGAGGACCGGGAGCAGATCGCGAATGCTCGAGATCTTCTTGTCGTGCAGCAGGATGTACGCGTTCTCGAGCTCCGCCGCCATCGACTCCTTGTTGTTGATGAAGTACGGCGACAGATAGCCGCGGTCGAACTGCATACCCTCGACGACCTCGAGCTCGTTCTCGATGCCCGAGCCCTCCTCGACCGTGATCACGCCCTCGCGCCCGACCTTGTCCATGGCCTCGGCGATGATGTTGCCGATCGCCTCGTCGGAGTTCGCCGAGATCGTGCCGACCTGCGCGATCGACTTACGGTCCGTGCACGGTCGCGACAGCTTCTTCAGCTCCTCGACGGCCACGGCGCAGGCCTTGTCGATGCCGCGCTTCAGGTCCATCGGATCCATGCCCGCGGAGGCCGCCTTCAGGCCCTCGCGGAAGATGGCCTGGGCCAGAACCGTCGCCGTCGTCGTGCCGTCGCCGGCCGTATCCGACGTCTTCGACGCGACCTCCTTGACCATCTGCGCGCCGAGGTTCTGGAACTTGTTCTCGAGCTGGATCTCCTTCGCGACCGTCACACCGTCCTTCGTCACGGTCGGGGCGCCCCAGCTCTTCTCGATCAGCACGTTGCGGCCCTTCGGGCCGAGCGTCTCCTTCACGGCGTTGGCCAGGATGTTGACGCCCTTCAACATCTCTTCTCGCGCTTGCTGCGCGAAAACGAGTTGCTTAGCGGCCATTGCACTTTCCTCTGAGTTGGCGAGTGAAAATTACTTCTCGAAGACGGCGAGAATGTCGTCCTCGCGGAGAACGACGATCTCCTCCCCGTCGACCTTGACTTCGTTCCCCGAGTACTTGCCGAACAGCACCTCGTCGCCGACCTTCACGTCGAGCGGACGAACCTCACCGGTCTCGAGGATCTTGCCCTTGCCGACAGCGATGACCTCGCCCCGGCTCGGCTTCTCCGCGGCGGTGTCGGGGATCACGATGCCGCCGGGAGAGGTCCTGGTTTCCTCAACGCGCTTGACGATCACGCGATCGTGCAAGGGACGAATCTTCATCTCTTGCGACCTCCTGAATTAGGCCTAATCCACTGAAAAACTTGTCAATTTTTGGATTTGTTAGCACTCTCAGGCGGAGAGTGCTAACAAATATAGGGGCTTACCTGCGGGAGTCAAGCCCGAAAGCCGCGGAGGTTGCGGCAGCTTTCGGCCCGGATCACCACCGGTCGATCCGGCGCCAGCTTCGGGTCGGCGACCGGCTCTGCCACCCATGATACGGGTGACGCGCGACGAGCTGCGGATCTTTGAAGAGCCCCACGAGGACCGCGCCGGCGACGAACCCGCCGACGTGCGCCCAGAACGCCACTCCGCCTCCTTCCGCGCCGATCGACGCGAAGCCGCTGATGAGCTGTATCAGCAGCCAGTATCCGAGCATCAGGAACGCCGGCACGGCGACCGTCGTGACGAGGAACCCGAGGAACACGAGCATGTGAACGTGCACCCGCGGATAGAGCAGGATATACGCGCCCATCACGCCGCCGATTGCGCCCGAGGCGCCGACCATCGGCACCGGGGATGCCGGATCCGCGAGCACCTGCGCCGCCGCGGCCGCGAATCCGCAGAGCAGGTAGAAGACCACGAACCGCACGTGGCCCATCGAGTCCTCGACGTTATTGCCGAAGATCCACAGGAACCACATGTTGCCGATGATGTGGAACCAGCCGCCGTGCATGAACATCGACGTCAGCACGGTATACCAGGTCGACTCCCCGCCGATCTCGCAGAACATGTTCGGCCCCATGGGAAGCCGCGTCCCGGGCTGAACCGTCTGCAGCAGCTCGCCCGGGATCAGCCCGAGACGACAGACGGACGCGGACAGCGCGGGCTCGGTGCCGAAGCCCTGCAGCAGCACCCACGCCGCGACGTTGAGCGCGATGATCGCGATCGTCGCGTAAGGCGTCATGAAGTGCGGGTTGTCGTCCCGTATGGGAAACATCGAACGGCAAGCGCTCCTTCTCGCCGAGACGGCTCCCCGGCGGACCGGAGGGAAGCTAACACAGCCCGGCCGCCGGCACGAATCCCGCGGGCTCGAAGGCGAGCCTCGACGGCTCAGTCGCGCATCACCCGGTCGACGAAGCGCCGCGTCGCACGCGCCAGCTCGGCGAACACGTCCTCATCCGATGCGCGTTCCCGCTTCTTGATCCGATAGCCGTGATCGGCCGTATCGAGCAGGTAGAGCTCGGCGCGCGGCAATCCCCGCACGAGCGGCTCGAGCAGCACCAGCTCTGCGAGCGCGTCGCGAGTACCGGACACGAACAGCATCGGCAGCCCGATGCGCTCGAGATGCGCCGCTCTTTCGATGCCGGGTTTACCGGCCGCGTGGAGCGGAAAGGAATAAAGCACGAGGCCCGCGGGAGCGAGCTTCCCTTCGGCCGCGGCATGCGTCGCCATCCTTCCTCCGAACGAATGGCCGCCGACGAAGATCGGCCGATCGGTCCGGCGCTTCGCCTCGACGTACGCGTCGACGATCGCCGCGATCGCGACATCCTTCGAATCGACCCGCATCCTGCCCGCGTCGATGAACGGGAAATTGAAGCGCAGCGTGCCGATTCCGCTCCGCTCGAGCGCATCGGCGATCGATTGCATGTTGCGGTGCTCCATGCCGGCGCCCGCGCCGTGCGCGAGCACGACGACCGCGTCCGCGCCGTCCGGGCACTGCCAGATCTGGTTCATGCGCCGGCTCCGTTCTCCGAATCGAGCCTAGGGCTTCCGCCGATCATCGGCCGCGCGCGCCGCCCTGTTCGGCAACGGCAAAGTCCGACAGCTGCAGCGGGCGTACCGGAACGTTTATGCTAGCGGTTTCACCCCACGCCGTAACACAGAGAGAAGAACATGGCCGACAAGAAAATCATCGCAGTGCTGGGCGCGACCGGAGCACAGGGCGGAGGGCTCTGTCGCGCGATCCTCGCGGATTCATCCGGCGGCTTCGCGTGCCGGGCCATCACCCGCGATCCGAGCAAGGACAAAGCCAAAGCGCTCGCGAGCCAGGGCGCGGAGGTCGTCAAGGCCGATCTCGACGACGTCGAAAGCCTGAAGAAGGCCTTCGCCGGCGCGCACGGGGTTTTCGTCGTGACGAACTTCTGGGAGCACTTCTCGGGCGAGAAGGAGAAGGCTCAAGCGAAGAACGCCGCGGACGCAGCCCGCGCCGCAGCCGTCAAGCACGTCATCTGGTCGACCCTCGAGGATACGCGCAAGCTCTTGCCGCCGGGCGATCAGCGCATGCCGATGCTGCAGGAGAAATATCGCGTGCCCCACTTCGACGCGAAGGCCGAAGCGGACGAGTACTTCGCGGGCCTGCCGCTGACGAAGCTGCTCGCGTCGTTCTATTGGGACAACTTCTACATGTTCGGCCTCGGCCCGAAGAAAGCCGAAGACGGCGGCTATGCGTGGACCTTGCCGATGGGCAACGCCAAGCTCGCGGGCATCGACGCCGACGATATCGGCGCGGTCGCGTACGGTATTTTCAAAGCCGGCGACCAGTACATCGGCAAGACCGTCGGCATCATGGGCGAGGCGCTGACGATCGAAGAGATGTGCCGGAAGATCCAGTCCGCCTACGGGCTCGACTCGGTCCGCTACAACGCCGTCGAGCCGGACGCGTATCGCGGCTTCGGTTTCCCGGGCGCGGACGAGCTCGGCAACATGTTCCAGATCTACCGGGACTTCGAGAAACAAGTCGTCGGGGCGCGCAGCGCGGAGGAAGCGCGCAAGCTTCACCCCGGGTTGAAGAGCTTCGACCAGTTCCTGGCGGCGAAGAAGGACGCCGTCCTGAGCTCCATGAGCTCGTAAGCCGTCCCGTCTCGCGGCGGGCCGGGTGAGGCCCGCCGCCCGCTTTTCGGTATTCCGTCCTACCTAAACCGCGTCCAAGCTGCGATAATCCGCGCCGCTCCAAGGATGGAATGCGCGGGAACCCGTGATGCACCGGACGCCCCTCCTCGTCCTGCTCGCCCTTTGCGCTGCCGCCGCGACCGCATCGACCGAGCAGAGCGATAACGATCCCGAGATGGCCGAGCGTCTCGTCGCGTGCGCCTCCTGCCACGGCGAAGCCGGCCGGTCGAACAGCGAAACCTATTTCCCATCGATCGCCGGTAAGCCCGCCGGCTACCTCTACGCGCAGCTCGAGCATTACCGCTCGGGTCGGCGGCGCCACCAAATCATGGAGGGCCTGCTCGCGAACCTCTCCGACGAGTACCTGCGCGAGATCGCGGACTACTACGCGCGGCAGGAGCCGAAGTGGACCCCGCCGAGCCTGCCCGAGGCCGACGCACGGCTCGAGCGCGGCCGCGCGCTCGTCGAGGACGGCGATCCGGCGCTCGGCGTGCCGTCGTGCCGTTCCTGCCACGGCGACCGTCTGACCGGCATCGCGCCGACGATCCCGGGGCTCGTCGGGCTTCGTGCCGAATACCTCTCCGCGCAGCTCGGCGCGTGGCGGACCGGCGCCCGGCGTGCCGCCTCTCCCGACTGCATGGCCGAGATCGCGCAGCGTTTGAGCCCGGCCGATCTCGGCGCGGCAACGGCATACATCGCGAGCCTTCCGCTGCCCGAGGACCATTCGCCGGCGGAAGGCCCGCCGACGTCCCTGCCGCTCGACTGCGGAGTCGTGCAATGAGCCGGCCGCTGCGGATTCTCGCCGCGGCCGCGGCGCTCGTCGCGGCGTTCGCGTTGTGGCTCGCGTGGCCCGACCTGCTCGAGCCGGCGGAGATCGAGACGACGCCGCTCGATCTCTCGCCCGAGCGTATCGCCGAAGGCGAATACCTCGCGCGCGCCGGCAATTGCGTCGGCTGTCATACCGCGCCCGGCGGCGCATTGTTCGCCGGCGGCCGGTCGATCCGCACGCCGTTCGGCGACGTGTACAGCACGAATCTCACGCCCGATCCCGAGACCGGCATCGGCAACTGGACGACCGCCGATTTCTGGCGCGCGCTGCACCACGGGCGCTCGAAGGACGGCCGCAGGCTCTACCCCGCGTTCCCGTATCCGAGCTACACGTACGTCACGCGCGAGGACGCGGATGCGATCTTCGCGTATCTGATGTCGCTCCCGCCGGTAGCGAGCCCGCGCGTCGAGCCCGCGCTGCGCTTCCCGTACGACAGCCGCTTCGCGCTTCAGGTGTGGCGCGCGCTCTATTTCCGTCCGGCCGCATTCGAGCCCGACGCCGAGAAAGACGAGACGTGGAACCGCGGCGCGTACCTCGTCGAGGGTCTCGGCCACTGCAAGGCGTGTCACTCTCCGCGCGGACGTCTCGGCGGCATCGATCCCGACGCGGCCTACTCCGGCGGCAAGCTGCCCGGAGGCGGTTGGGAAGCGCCGCCGTTGAACCCGTCGGGCACGATGACGGACGCGGAAGCCGCGGAGCTCGCGCGGCTCCTTTCGACGGGTATCTCGAAGCACACGGCCGTCTCGGGCCCGATGGCCGAGGTCGTCTTCACGAGCCTGCAGCATCTGTCCGAGGACGATATCGACGCGATCGTCGCCTACGTTCGGACGCTGCCCGCGGCGCCGTCCGCGCCGTCGAGCCGGCGGCCCTTCTCGCCCGAGCGTTATCGCGACGTGCTCGCCGCGGGCGCAACGATCTATCGCGAGCGCTGCGCCGATTGCCACGGCAGGAACGGCGAAGGCAGCCCCTACGTCTATCCGCCGCTCGCGGGCAATCGCCTCGTGACCGCGCCCGAGCCGACGAACCTGATCCGCAACGTCATGCTCGGCGGATTCCCGCCGAGCACGCAGGGCAATCCTCGTCCGCACGGAATGCCGCCGTTCGCGCATCAGCTCGGCGCCGCCGACGCGGCCGCGGTGCTGACCTATATCCGAACGTCGTGGGGCAACGCCGCGCCGCCGGTCACCGCCGCCGACGTCGAGCGACGTTGATACGCCTTCTACGAACGTCGCGTAGTCGAAGAGGTCGGTTACAATCCGAGCGCGCCAAAGCCCGATCGAAGAAGGAGAACGCATGGCGACGCCCGAGGAACTCGAAGAGCTCAAGGAGAGCTTCGACTACAACGACGCGAACGGCGACGGGCGAATCGAGTTCGACGAGTTCGTCAGGATGCTTCAAGGCCTCGATGCCTTCGGCTCGCGCGAAGAGGCGCGCGTCGGCTTCGACTCCGTCGACGGCGACCACGACGGCTCGATCGATTTCGACGAGTTCGTCGCGTGGTGGAGCGATCGCTGACGCGAACGTTCTCGCGCTCAGTCTCTCGCCCGCACCAAGGCGCCGTCCGCGACGCGTTCCCCCGGATACAGCACGACGGTCTCGCCGGCCTCGAGGCCCGCGAGCACCTCGGCGAGCCGCCCGTTGCTGCGGCCGACGTCGATCGGCGTCAATCGCGCGACGCCGTCGATCACGCGAAACACCGCCCAGCGCTCGCCGCTACGGAACAGCGCGGCGACGGGCACCTGCAGCACCTCGTCCGCGGACCACGTGACGACGGCCGCCTCGACGCGATAGCCGTGCTCGAGCATCGCCCATTCGTCGGGCGGGCCGACGGGATCGACGATGACGTTGACACGCTGCTCCTCGACGCCGAGCGCGGAGATCTTCGTGAAGCCGTACGGCTCGACGAGCCTCACGCGGCCGCGCAGCGGCGGCGCGTCCCGTCCGTAGCTGTCGATGATGACCTCCGCGCCGCGCTTCACGTCGACGGCGTCGGTCGACAGCATCTCGACGACGATCTCGAGGTCGTTCGGGTCGCCGAGCGACATGATCTCGGTGCCCGCCGCGACGACGCCTTCGCTCTCGCGGATGACGCGCAGCACGCGGCCGTCGACCGGCGAGACGATCGGCACGCCGAGATCGGCGCCGTCCTCACCGCCCGGCTGCAGCAGCCGGCTGCGCGCCGCCTCGAGCTCGGCCGTGCGGCTTTGGACCCTTCCCTCCGCGGCTCTCAGATTGGCCTCCGCGACCTCGAGCCGAAGGCGCGCACGGTCGAGCGCATCCGGCGCCACCAGATCCCGCTCGCGCAAATCGACGATGCGCGATAGCTCCGTCCGCGCGAAATCGACGTCCGCCTCGGCGCTGCGCCGCTCGGCCTCCGCACTCGCGAGCGCTGCCTGCGCGGCCTCGACCGCGGCCCTCGCCTCGGCCTCGGCGCGCGCGTCGAGGAACGACGGCGCGCCCGGCACGATCCGCGCGACGACGTCGCCGGCATGCACGTGATCGCCGGGCTCGAGCTCGACGCGCAGCAACCTTCCCGCGACGGGCGCCGACACGACGTACTCCTCCCGCACGCGCGTGCGTCCCTCGTCGCGCACCGTCACCATCAACGGTCCTCGTGAGACCTCCGCCAGATCGACGGGCACGGGCTGCGGGCGGAACGCGAGCGCGAGCAGCACGGCGACGGCGACCGCGGCGGCCGCCCAGAACAGCGTGCGGAACTTCAGCTTCATGCCGAGCCTTTCCTTCGTCGCAACATTCTCGCTCAGTCGGCACTCTTCAGCACGGCTACGAGCTCCATTCGGTCGAGCTGTCTGCGGACCAGGAGCCCCGAGACCGCGGTGACGACGATGACGACGAGCGCCGCGTAGCCGTACGTCGGCGGATCGATCACGAACGGAACGCGAAAGAGCTCCGAGCTCATCGCTCTGGAGAGCGACCACGCGAGCCCCGTCCCGAGCAACCCGCCGATCGGCAGCGCGAGCAGCGTCAGGAACGCGATCTCGCCGAGCAGGATGTACGAGACCTCGCGGCGCGAGAAGCCGAGCACCCGAAGCGACGCGAGCTCGCGCTGTCGCTCGCTGAACGATATGCGCACGCTGTTGTAGACGACGCCGATCGCGATCAGCCCGGCGAAGATCGTGTAGACCCAGATCGCCATGCCGAGGTTTTGATCCATGAGATCGGTGAAATTGCGCTGCGCGGCGCGCTGCAGCACGACTCCCGCGACCGCGGGCTGCGCCTTGAGCTCGGCATAGAGCGCGTTCGTCCGCGCGGAATCGACGAGCAGGTTCGCACCCGAGACGACCGGCCCTTCACGGAGCAACGCGTTCACGTCGTCGATCGGCATGTACGCGCCCGAGCCGATATACGTCATCGCGACCGCCGCGACGGGCACGTCGAGCACGGGTCGGCGCCCTTCGGTCACCGCGACAGTCAGCGTCTCGCCGGTCGTCACCGCGAGCTTCTCGGCGATGTCCTGCGAGAGCACGATCCCTCCGGGCCGAAGCTCGACGGGTCGCCCCTCGACGTCGATCATGCGCGCGAGTCGGCTGTCGACCGGCACCCCCATCAGCCTCATCTGCTCCTCGAGATGCCGATGCCGCAGCTTCACCGGGACCGCTCGATACGGCTCGCCGCCGAGCACGCCCGGCGCGCTCAGCAGCTCGAAGTAGGCGCTGCGCGAGCGCGGCTCGACGAAGCTCACCTGAACGTCGTAACGGTTCGCGACGTTGAAGTAGACGTCGATCATCTCCTCGATCGCGTCGAGCGCGAACAACGTCCCGATCAGGAGCGCCCCCGACACCGCGACGCCGATGCTCGTGAACGCCGCGCGCAACGGGAAGCGGACGATCTGCCGCAGGATCATCCGCGTTTGCTGGTCGAGAAACGGGAGCGACGTCACGCGCGCTCCGAGCGCCTTGGAATAGTCCGGCGGCGGCGGCGGACGCATCGCCTCGGCGGGCGCGATCGTCGCGGCGCGGCGCACGGCGAACGCGGCGCCGCCGCCGACGGCGACGGCCGTGATCGCGGTGACGACGACGAGCCCGCGCGCGTTCGGCTGGAACACGAATAACGGGAAGCGGTAGTACTCCGTGTAGACGGATGCGAGGAGCTGGCCGAGCCGAATGCCGAGCGTGGCGCCGATCGCGAGCCCGACGACGCCGATGATGCCGACGGCCTTGAGATAGTGCGCGACGACGGCGGCATCGGTATAGCCGAACGCCTTCATGAGCCCGATCTCGGTACGCTCGGTCGCGACGAGACGCGAGATCACGACGTTGACGAGAAACGCCGCGACCGCGAGGAAGATCGGCGGCAGCACGCTGCCCATCGTCCGGAGCTGATCGATCTCGCTCGAGATGAACGCATCCGAGATGTGCTCGTCGCGGCCGTACGCGCCGGGCGCGCCGTACGGCTCGAGCAGCGCGTCGAGCGCGTTGCGGACCGCGGCCTCGTTCGCGCCGTATCCGAGGCGCACGACGGCCTCGTTGAACGCGCCGTCCTGGTTCACGGCTTCCGCGAGCGCGGAGCGGCTCATCCACAGCACGCCGAACAGCCGATCGTCCGGCACGAGCTGTCCCGGCGCGATCGCGTAGACGTGCTCGGGCGAGAGCGCGATGCCGACGATCGTGATTCGTTCCCGGCCGCCGTAGATCGTCGCGTCGACCGTATCGCCGATGTCGAGCCCGTGAGCGTTCGCGAAGCTCTCGAGCACGACGGCCTCGTCGCGACGGCCGGATTGCGGCAACCGGCCGCGCAGCAGCACGATCTGGTTCACCGAAGGCTCGGCGCCGTCGGGCAACGAGAACACCTCGCCCGTCGCGGGTTCCTCCATGCCCGGCATGTCGAACAGCGCCTGCACGCGCACGCGCGTCTCCGCGGCCTGCACGCCCTCGATGCGTCGGATCTCGTCGATCAAACCGTTCGGCGCGCGGACGAGCGGCGCCCAGAGATCCGCGAAGCGATAACGCTCGTAGTACGCGCGCCGCGTCTCTTCGAGCGACGACAAAAGGCCCGCCGCGACGAGGTGCACGGACACGCCTCCGGCGATCACGAACGCGATGGCGAGCGCCTGGCCGCGCATCGCGAAGAGATCGCGCAGGAGCTTCCGATCGAGCGGCGCGAGCCAGCGGGGCAACGAGAAGAGACGCATCACCAGGAGAGCTCCGAAGGCCGCTTCCGCACGGCGTTGAGACGCTCCTCGCGCACGTGCCCGTCCGAGAACGTGATCACGCGGTGCGCGATATCCGCAACCGACGCGTTGTGCGTGATCAGGAGCGTCGTCGCGTGCATCGTCTCGTTGACGTTCTGGAGCGCCTCGAGCACCCGTACGCCCGTCGCGCTGTCGAGCGCGCCGGTCGGCTCGTCGCAGAGCAGGACCGACGGACGCTTCGCGATCGCGCGCGCGATCGCGACGCGCTGCTGCTCGCCGCCAGAGAGCTGCGACGGGAAATGATCGAGGCGGTGCTCGAGCCCGACGAGCGCGAGCGCCTCCTCTGGCGGAATCGGATCGTCCGCGATCTCGGTGACGAGCGCGACGTTCTCCCGCGCGGTGAGGCTCGGCATGAGGTTGTAGAACTGGAAAACGAAGCCGACGTGCCGGCGCCGATAGAGCGTGAGCTCCCGCTGCGACGCGTTCGTGAGGTCCTGGCCGCGGAACAAGAGCCGGCCCGACGTCGGGCGGTCGAGCCCGCCGAGGATATTGAGGAGCGTCGATTTGCCGCTGCCCGACGCGCCTAGGAGCACGACGAGCTCGCGCTCGGGGATCGCGAGATCGACGCCCCGAAGCGCGTGCACGGCGCTCGGGCCGCTGCCGTAGACCTTGGTCAGCCCCTCCGTCTTGAAGCAGAGGTTCTCGTCCGGGGGATCGGCTCTCAAGCTGCCGCGCGCCGCGCCCGCACGCGGCCGCCTCCGGGCCTCGATCGCATGGGCGCCAATGTAGCAGACCCTTGGCGCGCCCGCGCCCCTCCGCCGTGGCACGAAGCCTGCAAGCCTGATCGGGATCGCATGCCTACTCCTGAATCAGAGGAGACCGCCATGCCCTCCACCGCCACGCCAATCCGCTACTTCGCGCTGATCTACGGCATCGTGTTCCTCGTCGTCGGCATCGCCGGATTCGTGCCGGGGCTCATGACGCCGCTCGACCCCACGGATCCAATGGTCACGGTCAACGGCAGCACGGGACGACTGTTCGGGCTGTTCCCGGTGAACTCGCTGCACAATCTCGTGCACATCGTGTTCGGGGTGTGGGGCCTCGTCGCGTACCGGACGCTCGGCGCGTCGATCACGTATGCCCGCGCCGTCGCGGTCGTCTACGCGATCCTGGTGATCCTCGGGCTGATCCCCGGCGCCCACACGCTGTTCGGCCTCGTCCCGCTTTACGGGCACGACGTGTGGCTGCACCTGGTCCTCGCCGCGGTCGCGGCCTACTTCGGGTTCGTGGCGCCGCGGACCCGGGTCGAAGCGACGACGCACGCGACTCGCGCGTGAACCAAGCGAGGCTGTAGCCGGAAGCCAGGGGCTCGCTCTTCGCGAGCCCTCTTCTCGACGGGCTATCAGGCGCCGCGACTTTCGAAGAAGTCCGGCGGGCGCTCGAGGCAGCCGCCGGGCTCGGCCGCGGCGGTCGACGATGAAGCCGGCGGCGGCGGCACGCGGATCGCGTCGGATTCGTCGGGCACGGACAAATCGTCCGGGATCCTGAGCGGCGGGATCGACGACGCGTTCCGATAGGTCACGTTGTCCTGGCAGCTGACCGTGCGTTCGCCGGCGCACGCGGTGAGCGCGAGCAGCGGCAACAGCATCCAAAAACTTTTCGTCATCGCCCTACGATTTCGCCGGCTGCACGCCCGCCGCAGCCATCGCCGCGCGAACGGTATCGTGATAGGCGGGCGACAGCGGCGTCAGCGGCAGACGGATGCCGGCACCGACGAGCCCCATCTCGTGAACGGCCCACTTGACGGGAATCGGGTTGCTCTCGACGAACAGGTCCCTATGCAACGCCCGCAGCGTCCCGTCGATGCGCTCCGCGGTCGCCCGATCCCCGGCGCGGGCCGCGTCGCACATCTCGCGCATTTGCCGCGGCGCCACGTTCGCTGTGACGGAGATGACGCCTTGCCCGCCCCTCAGCATGAACTCGCACGCCGTCGCATCGTCTCCAGAAAGCAACGAGAACTCGCTGCCGCACGCGTCTCTGAGCGTCTCGAGGCGGTCGAGTTCCCCGGTCGCCTCCTTGAGCGCGACGATCTTCGGGTGCGCCGACAGGCGCCCGACCGTCGACGGCTTCAAGTCGACGCCGGTCCGGCTCGGCACGTTGTACAGGATGATCGGATGGCTCACCGCGTCGGCGACCATCGAGAAGTGCCGGAACATGCCTTCCTGCGTCGGCTTGTTGTAATAAGGCGTTACGAGCATCAGGCCGGCGAGCGGAAGATGGTCCACGGCGCGCGAGAGCTTCAGCGTCTGCGCGGTCGAGTTCGACCCGGTGCCGGCGATGATCGGAATCCGCCCCGCCGCGATCTCGCAGCTCTTCTCGACGAGCTCGATATGCTCGCGATGCTCGAGCGTGGGCGACTCGCCCGTCGTGCCCGCGATGACGAGAGCGTCGGTGCCGGCGTCGATGTGGAACTCGACAAGCCTCTTCAGGGCGGCGTAGTCGAGGGCGCCGTCGTCCGTCATCGGCGTTACCAACGCCGCGATGCTGCCTGAAAACATTGTCCGCCCAATGGGATGAGAGAGGCGTGGATGGTACTGGCGGCGGCACGCGGCCGCAACTTGGCATTGCCTCTGCACGACTTCGGGGTACACTGGACCGGCCCCGAACAACTGTCCAACGGGCACCAACCACTCACGGATTCACCTGATAAATGCAACAGCTGCTCGTCATATCCGCCGTAGGCGGCGATCCGACGACGATGGTCCAGGACCTCACACGCACGATCCTCGACTGCGGCGGAAACATCAAGGAAGGCCGCATGACCGCGCTCGGCTCCGAGTTCGGCATGCTTCTGCTCGTCGCCGGCAACTGGCACACGATCAGCCGTCTCGAGAGGGACCTCGAGCGGTTCGCGAACAACAACGGCCTCACGATGAAGTTTCGGCGCACGGAGCCGCGTCACTTCGGCAAGGAACGCTTGCCTTACGCGGTCGACGTCGTCGGCCTGGATCAACCGGGCATCGTGCACAGCCTCTGCGGTTTCTTCGCGAGCCGGCAGGTCGAGATCGGCGAGCTCACGGCGCGCAGCTACGTCGCGTCGCAAACCGACACGCCGATGTTCTCGGTGCAGATGTACGTGAACATCCCCGCGTCGCTCCACATCTCCGCTCTTCGCGAGGAGTTCATGGACTTCTGCGACCAATTGAACGTCGACGCGATCATGGAGCCGGTCAAGCATTCGTGAGGCGCCGCACGGCGCGCGTACGGGCGGCGACGAGACAGCGATGACGAGAACGGGCACGAAGGCGAAGCTGGGCGCGAAGGTCCCGGCGTTTCGGGCGGACGCGACCGGCGGCCGCAAGGTCTCGTCGAAGGCGCTGGCCGGCCGTCCGTACGTCCTGTACTTCTACCCGAAGGACGACACTCCGGGCTGCACGACCGAGGGTCGGGACTTCGCGGCCCGCTACGAGGACTTCCGCCGCGCGGGCGTCGAGGTGCTCGGCGTCTCGCGGGACAGCCTCGAATCGCACGAGAAATTCAAGGCGAAGCACGGCTTACCGTTCGACCTGATCTCCGATCCGGACGAGACCCTCTGCACGCTCTTCGACGTGATTCGCGAGAAGAACATGTACGGCCGGAAGGTCCTCGGCGTCGAACGCAGCACGTTCCTCGTCGATGCGTCCGGCAAGCTGGTCCGGGAATGGCGTAAAGTCAAGGTTCCGGGCCACGTCGAGAACGTTTTGGAGGCGGCGCTGTCTCTTAAGGCATGATTTCCGCGCTCGCGCGGAGCGGAGTCGCGCGATGAGGTATTGGCTATGCCTGCTCGCGCTGCTCGGGCAGACCCTGGGCGGCGCGGCGGCGGCGAACGACCTGCCGGATTTCGGCAATCCGGCGGACGCCGTGCTGAACAAGACCCGTGAAGGTCAGCTCGGCCGCACGGTCATGATGCAGCTCTATAACGCCGGCGTCGTCGTCGAGGACCCGCTCCTCACCGAATACATCCAGTCCATCGGCGCACGGATCGCGAGCCACGCGAACGACGGAGATCATCGCTTCAGGTTCTTCGTCGTCAAGGACGACAGCATCAACGCGTTCGCGATGCCCGGCGGCTATATCGGCGTCAATACCGGGCTGATCCTCGCGAGCGAGAACGAAAGCGAGCTTGCCGGCGTGCTCGCGCACGAGGTCTCGCACGTCACGCAGCGGCATATAGCGCGATCGCTGTACGACACCCAGCGCACGAGCATCATGACGATGGCGGCGATGCTCGCGGCGGCGCTGCTCGGCGCGGCGGCCGACCTGCCGGGCGACGCGATGATGGGCGCGATCACCGCTTCGCAAGCCGCCGCAGCGCAGCGTCAGATCAACTACACGCGCTCGAACGAGCACGAGGCGGACCGCGTCGGGATCGACGTCCTCGCTGCCGCCGGCTTCGATCCGAACGCGATGGCGACCTTCTTCGAGAAGCTGTCTAGGCGCTACTCCGCCGCGCGCACCGAGATTCCGGACATGCTGCAGACGCACCCGGTGACCGCGGTGCGCATCGCGGAGGCACGCGACCGCGCGCGGCGCCTGCCGCAGAACCGCGTCGAGGACAGCCTCGATTACGGCCTGACGAGAGCGCGCATCGAGGTCATGAGCGCGCGCGATCCGCAGACGGCGCTTCGGATCTTCGAGTCGAAGCCGAATCCCGATACCGTCGCGAACCGTTACGGTCGTGCGCTCGCGCTCGCCGCGATCGGCCGGAACGACGACGCCGAGCGCGCGTTCCGCGACCTCGTGCGAGAGCATCCCGGCGTGATCGCGTTCCGCATCGGGCTCGGCGAAGCGCTCGCGAAGAGCGGACTGACCGAGCAGGCCCTGGAGGTCTATAGGGAGGCCGTGCGGCTCTTCCCGCGGAACGTGCCGTTGACGATCAGCTATGCCGAGGTGCTGCTCGAGGCCGAGCGGCCGGACGAGGCGCACAAGGTGCTGCTCGACCTCCTGAACAACGTGCCGCCGACGCCGGCGCAGATCCGTCTGATCGCCCGGGCGGCGAGCGCCGAAGGCGATACCGTGAACGCGTATTACTACATGGCCGAGTATTACGTCTCGACCGGCAATCTGCCGCTCGCGATCGGCCAGCTTCGGCTCGCCCTGCAGCTTCCGGACGTGCACGAGGTCGAGCGCGCGCGCATCACGGCCCGCCTCGACGAGCTCATCGAGTACATTCCCGAGGAGCACCGCGAAGAGGTGCTCCGACGCGCCCCGGGCGGCTGACAAAGCAGCTCGGCGGATTCGCGCCGCCTACCGCGACTTTCCCTTTGCGGCGCGCTCATACAGGACTAAAATAGTCCACTATTCCGCGACGGGAGATCCGCCGCCATGTTGCGCATGAGTAAGCTGACCGACTACGGCACGCTGGTGCTCGCCCAGCTCGCAGCGAACGACCGCGGGCTGTCGACGTGCGCGTCGGTCGCCGCGGCGACGCATCTCGGCCAGCCGACGGTCAGCAAGCTATTGAAGCTGCTCGCGCGGGCCGGGCTCGTCGTCTCGGTCCGCGGCGCCCAGGGCGGTTATGCCCTCGCCCGCCCGCCCGAGACGATCACGGCGGCGGAGATCCTCGACGCGCTCGAAGGGCCGGTCGCCATCACCGCGTGCAGCTCGGCGGTCGGACTGTGCGGGCTGGAAGGGCATTGCCGGGTCGGCGCGGCATGGCAGCGGATCAACCGCAGCATCCGCGTCGCGCTGGAATCGGTCACGCTCGCGGACCTCTTGACGTCGCCGGACCCGCTGCCGGCGGAGATGCTCGAGCGGGAGCTACGTAAATCGGCCGCGACAGGCTAGGGAAAAGGCAGATGGCCACGGAATCGAAAGATCTGAACGAGCTCGTCCAGCGGAAGTACCGGCACGGCTTCGTCACCGATATCGAGCAGGAAACGTTCCCGCCCGGTCTCGACGAGGACGTCATCCGGCGGCTTTCGCAGAAGAAGGGCGAGCCCGAGTTTCTCACCGAATGGCGCCTCAAGGCCTATCGGCACTGGCTCACGATGCAGGAGCCGACGTGGGCGCACGTGAAGTACACCCCGACGGACTATCAGTCGATCTCGTACTACTCCGCGCCGAAACGCCGCGGCGACGGGCCGAAGAGCCTCGACGAGGTCGACCCGAAGCTGCTCGAGACTTACGAGAAGCTCGGCATCCCTTTGCACGAGCGCGCGCGTCTCGCCGGCGTCGCCGTCGACGCGGTCTTCGACAGCGTCTCGGTCGCGACGACGTTCAGGGAGAAGCTCGCCGAGGCCGGCGTGATTTTCTGCTCGATCTCCGATGCGGTGCGCGATCACCCCGAGCTCGTGCGCAAGTACTTGGGCACCGTCGTGCCCTATCGCGACAACTTCTTCGCGGCGCTCAACTCGGCCGTCTTCACGGATGGCTCGTTCGTCTACGTGCCGAAAGGCGTGCGCTGCCCGATGGAGCTGTCGACGTATTTCCGCATCAACGCGGCGAAGACGGGGCAGTTCGAGCGCACGCTGATCATCGCCGACGAAGGCAGCTACGTGAGCTATCTCGAGGGCTGCACCGCGCCGATGCGCGACGAGAACCAGCTCCACGCCGCGGTCGTCGAGCTCGTCGCGCTCGAAGGCGCCGAGATCAAGTATTCGACCGTGCAGAACTGGTATCCCGGCGACGAGGAAGGCCGCGGCGGCATCTACAACTTCGTCACGAAGCGCGGCGAATGCCGCGGCGCGAACTCGAAGATCTCGTGGACGCAGGTCGAGACGGGGTCCGCGATCACGTGGAAATACCCGAGCTGCATCCTGCGCGGCGAGAACTCCGTCGGCGAGTTCTACTCCGTGGCCGTGACGAACAACTACCAGCAGGCCGATACCGGGACGAAGATGATCCACATCGGCCGCAACACGAGGAGCACGATCATCTCGAAGGGCATCGCGGCGGGCCACGGGCAGAACACGTATCGCGGCCTCGTGCGGATCATGCCGACGGCGAAAGGCGCGCGGAACTACACGCAGTGCGATTCGCTGCTGATAGGCGATCGCTGCGGCGCGCACACGTTTCCGTACATCGAATCGCGCGAGCGCTCGGCGCGCATCGAGCACGAAGCGACAACGTCGAAGATCAGCGACGACCAGCTCTTCTACTGCCGTCAGCGCGGGCTGTCCGAGGAGGACGCGGTCAACATCATCGTGAACGGATTCTGCCGCGAGGTCTTCAAGGAGCTGCCGATGGAGTTCGCGGTCGAGGCGCAGAACCTGCTGAACGTCAGCCTCGAAGGCGCGGTTGGATAGGCAGCAACACGATCTTCGGCCGCGTGCCGCGGCCTGGAAAGCGATCGAGGGAGCGAGATGCTACGCATTCGGAATTTGCACGTCGAGGTCGACTCGCGGCCGATCCTGAAGGGCCTCGATCTCGACGTCGGTGCCGGCGAGGTGCACGCGATCATGGGGCCGAACGGCTCCGGCAAGAGCACGCTCGCGCAGGTGCTCGCCGGCCGCGAGGACTATCGGGTCACCGCCGGCACGGTCGAGCTCGACGGCCGAGACCTGCTCGCGATGGCGCCGGAGGAGCGTGCGCGCGCGGGCGTCTTTCTCGCGTTCCAGTATCCGATCGAGATCCCCGGCGTGAACAACGCGTATCTGCTGAAGGCGGCGCTGAACGCGCAGCGCAAGGCGCGTGGGCTACCCGAGATCGACGCGTTCGAGTTCATGAAGCTGATCGGCGCGAAGCTCGAGGCCATGCAGATGTCGCGCGATTTCCTGCATCGCAGCGTCAACGAGGGCTTCTCCGGCGGCGAGAAGAAGCGCAACGAGATCCTGCAGATGCTGATGCTCGAGCCGCGACTGGCGCTGCTCGACGAGACCGACTCGGGGCTCGACGTCGACGCGCTCAAGATCGTCGCGAACGGCATCAACAGCCTGCGGAGCCCGGAACGGGCGATAGTGCTCGTCACGCACTACGAGCGGCTGCTCGAGCTCGTCGTGCCTGATTACGTCCACGTGCTCGCCGGCGGCCGGATCGTGAAGTCGGGCGACCGCGCGCTCGCGCGCGAGCTCGACGAGCGCGGCTACGACTGGATTCAGGCGGAGGCCGCGGCGTCGTGAGCGAGATGCTGATCGAACGTCAATTCGAGCGGCAGAAGGACACGCTGCCCGGCGCCTTCGAGCCGCGCAAGCGGGCGCTCGCGGCGTTCCTCGAGAGAGGCTACCCGACGCGCCGCGACGAGGCCTGGCGCTACACGGACCTGAAGCCGATCGCCGAGGCCGAGTTCGACGCGCCCGCCGCGGCGGACGCGCGCACTCGCGAGCGCGTCCGCGCGCGCGTGGAAGAGACCGCGCCGCCGGCGGACGCGACACGCATCGTGATCGCCGACGGCCTCGTCGACGAGGCATTGTCCACGCCGCCGAACGAGATCGCGTTGGCGAGACTCGTCGGCGACGAGCGCCTCGACCGCATCGGCCGCACCGCCGCGAGCGCGCATCCGCTCGCGCTCCTGAACCGCGCGTTCGCTCGCGACGGGATCCGCGTTCACGTCGCGGCCGGCAAGGCGGCGACGGCTCCGCTCGAGATCGTCCTCGTCGCTAGCGGCAACGGGCGCATCGCGCAGCATCCGCGTATCGTCATCGATCTCGAGCGCAACGCCGCGCTCGACGTCGTCGTGCGCGCGATCGATCTCGACGACGCCGAAGGCTGGCTGAACGTCGTCTTCGACGTAGTGCAGGCCGAAGGCTCGAGGCTCAGGATCTTTCGGCTGCAGGAGCACGGCGATCGGCTGGACAGCACGTCGTTTCTGTCCGCGCGTCTCGACAAGGACGCCTCGCTCGTCGCGGGCTACGTCGACCTCGGCGGACGCGTCACGCGCAACGATATCGACGTCGAGCTCGCCGGCCCCGGCGCGAGCGCGGACCTCTTCGGCGTGTTCGTCGCCTCGCCCGGTCGGCATGTGGACGACGAGATCCACGTCGACCACGCGGCCCCGCACACGAGGAGCGAGACCGCCTTCCGCGGCATCGCCGACCGCGACGGCCGCGGCGTCTTCCGCGGCAAGCTGCTCGTGCGCCCCGGCGCACAGAAGATCGACGCCCGCCAGAGCAGCGACAACCTGCTCCTCGCCGACAAGGCGGAGATCGACACGCGGCCGGAACTCGAGATCTATGCCGACGACGTCAAGTGCAGCCACGGCGCGACCGTCGGCGAGCTCGACGAGGACCAGATGTTCTATCTCCGCTCGCGCGGCCTCGATGCGGACAGCGCCCGCGCGCTGCTGACGTTCGCGTTCGCCAACGTGCTGCTCGGCCGCCTCGAGCCCGCGCCGCTCCGCGAGCGCGCGGTCGCGCGCGTGGCCGGCGGCCTCGCCGGCCTCGTCGAATGGGAGAGCTTGCGATGAGCGCGAGTCCCAAGGCTCGTCCCGAGCGGCTCATCACCGACATCGCATCGCTGCGCGCGCGGTTCCCCGCGCTCGATCAGCAGGTGCACGGCAAACGGCTCGTCTATCTCGACAACGCCGCGTCGTCCCAATGCCCGGACGTCGTGCTCGAGACGATGCTTGAGCAGCAGAGCCGCAATCACGCGAACGTTCATCGCGGCGTGCATGCGCTGAGCCAGCGCGCGACCGACGCGTACGAAGGCGCGCGCGAGAAGGTTCGTGCGTATCTCAACGCGAGCGGCGTCGACGAGATCGTGTTCACGCGCGGCACGACGGAATCGATCAACCTCGTCGCGTCGAGCCTCGGCGGCAGCCTGCTCGAGCCCGGCGACGAGGTGCTGATCACGCAGATGGAGCACCACTCGAACATCATCCCGTGGCAGCTCGTCTGCGAACGTACCGGTGCGCGGCTCGTGCCCGCGCCGATCACCGATCGCGGCGAGATCGATCTCGACGCGTTCGAGAAGCTCTTGAACGAGCGCACGCGCATCGTCGCGGTCGCGCACGTCTCCAACGCGCTCGGCACCGTGAACCCAGTCGAGCGCATCGTCGAGCTCGCCCACCGCGCGGGCGCCTACGTGCTCGTCGACGGCGCGCAGGCGATGGCGCACATGAGGGTCGACGTGCAGGCGCTCGACTGCGACTTCTACGCGTTCTCGGGACACAAGATGTTCGCGCCGACCGGCATCGGCGTGCTCTACGCCAAACGCGCGCTTCTCGAGCGCATGCCGCCGTATCAGGGCGGCGGCGAGATGATCCTCACGGTCAGCTTCGAGAAGACGGTATACAACGCGCTGCCGTACAAGTTCGAGGCGGGCACGCCGAACATCACCGGCGCGGTCGCGCTCGGCGCGGCCGTGGACTTCTTGAGCACGATCGACTTCGACGCGCTCGCGGCGCACGAGCATAGGCTCCTCGACTACGCGACGGAGAAGGTGCTCGCGCTCGGCGCTCACGTGATCGGCACAGCGGAATCGAAGGCGGGCGTGCTGTCGTTCGTGCTCGACCGCGTTCACGCGCACGACGTCGGCACGATCGTCGACAGCGAGGGCGTCGCGATCCGTACCGGACATCATTGCGCGATGCCCGTCATGGAGCGTTTCGGCGTACCGGCGACGGCGCGGGCGTCGTTCGCCCTCTACAACAACGCGGACGACGTCGATCGGCTGATCTTGGGCCTGAAGCGCGCGTTGGAGATTTTCGCGTGAACGAGCTCCGAGACCTTTATCGCGAGGTGATCCTCGACCACAACCGCTCGCCGCGGAACTTCGGCGAGATCGACGGCGCCGACCGCGTCGTCGAAGGCGTGAACCCGCTCTGCGGCGACCGGCTGACGCTCTACCTGAAGCTCGACGAGAACCGCATCGACGATATCAAGTTCAAGGGAAGCGGCTGCGCGATCTCGATGGCGTCGTCGTCGTTGATGACGGAGCGCGTGAAAGGCGCAACCGTCGAGGAATCGCTGAGCCTGTTCGAGAAGGTGCACGAGATGCTCGCGGGCCAAGGCAACGCCATCGACGAGCTCGACAAGCTCGCCGCGCTCTCCGGCGTCCGCGAGTTCCCGACGCGGGTGAAGTGCGCGAGCCTCGCGTGGCACGCGCTGAAGAGCGCGCTCTCGGGCACCGACGACCGCGTTTCGACCGAGTAGCTGCCATGTATTTCGGATACAACGAGCCCGTCACGTTCTCGAGAGACTGCGAAGCCGTGCTGATACCGGCCGGCGACAAGGTCACCTTGCCCGCCGGCACCTACGGGTTCATCACGCAGGCGCTCGGCGGCAGCTTCACCGTCTATATCGACGGCAGCCTGTTCCGCATCGCAGGCACCGATGCCGACGCGATCGGCAAAGAGCCGCTGAAGCCGCCGGAGATCCCCGAGAACGCGACCGAGGCCGACATCGAAACGGCCGTGTGGAATCAGCTGCGCACGTGCTTCGATCCCGAGATCCCGATCAACATCGTCGATCTCGGGCTGATCTACGAGTGCCGCATCGAGCGCACCGACGACGGCAAGTGGACCGTGCACATCAAGATGACGCTGACGGCTCCGGGCTGCGGCATGGGCGACATTCTCGCCGCCGACGTGCGCGACAAGATCGAGCTGATCCCGACGGTCGAGCGCGCCGACGTGGAGGTCGTCTTCGATCCGCCGTGGGACCGGTCGATGATGTCCGAGGCCGCGCGCCTCGAGGCCGGGCTGTTTTGACGCCGAGTGGGCTTTGGGCGCATGAAGCGGCTCACGCTCGTTCGACACGCGAAATCGAGCTGGAGCGATCCTTCATTGCCCGACAGCGAGCGACCGCTGTCGAGCCGAGGCGAGCGCGATGCGCCGGCGATGGCCGCTCGACTCGCCGCGCGGGGCGAGCGACCCGACTCGATCCTCACGAGCCATGCCCGCCGCGCCCGCATGACCGCCCAGGCGTTCGCCGCGAGACTCGAGCTGCCCGACGACGTCGTTCGTGTCGATCGCAGGCTTTATCTCGCGACGGCGGACGCCTTGCTCGACCTGCTGCGTGACCAGGACGACCGGCTATCGCACGTGCTCACGGTCGGCCACAATCCGGGCATCAGCGAGGCCGCGAGCCGGCTCGTCCCCGCCCTCTCCGACGAAAGCCTGCCGACGTCCGCGGTCGTCGCGATCGCCGTCGATTCCGATCGCTGGGCGCACCTCGAGCCGTCCGTCTGCCGGCTGCTCTACTACGAGACGCCCAAACGGCTCGGGACTTGACGTCCCTTCAGTCGTCGTCGCGACCGGCTTTGCGCGCCCGTAGCAGCCTCCGCGTGCGTTTGTCCGGACGCCCGGGTGTCGGCGCACGAAGGAGCTCGCGCTCGATCGCGCGCCGTTCGGCCGCTTCGCGCCGCCTGGCGATCGAGGCCTCGGTTTCGACGTAACACGTCGCCGCTTCGGGCGCGGGCCCCCGCCGCACGGGAATTCCGGCCACGGTGACCTCGCGCTCGACGTCGCCCTGCGTGATCACGAGCACGTCGCCTACCTTGACCTCGCGCGCCGGCTTCACGCGTTGCCCATTGACTTTGACGTGGCCGGCCTTGACGGCATCGGCCGCGATACTGCGGGTCTTGTAGAACCGCGCGCACCAAAGCCAACGGTCGATGCGCAGTGTATCCATGCGAAGCCTCGGTCACCCGGAAAGCCGACACTGAAAGTTACTTCTTCGGCCGCTCCGCGACCAGGCTTGCGCCCGGGCAAAGGCCGCTTCGTCCGAGAGCACGCGACCCTGCACGCTCCAATCCGAGCTGGCCCGTTTCTTGCTAGGTTCGAGATATTCGTGAGAGCGGCGAAGCAACGATTCTTCGAACAAGCCTGCTCGCCGGCCGATGGCGATCCTAAGAGGTCCGAGACGATGAAACTGACTTTCGTGGGTCATGCGAGCGTGCTGCTCGAGACTCGGGGCGTCGGCATCCTGATGGATCCCTGGCTCGAGGGCTTCGCCTTCAACGAAAGCTGGGCCCTGCATCCGCAGCCGTTCATCTCGGACGACGCGTGGAGTCGGGTCACGCATGTCTGGATCTCCCACGAGCACCCGGACCACCTGAGCATTCCGACGCTCAAGGCGATTCCGCCGGAGCGCCGGCGCGGCATCACGGCGCTGTTCCAACGCCACTACAGCCGGACGGTCTACGACTTCCTCGCGTCCCTCGGGTTCGCCTCCGTCGTCGAGCTCGACCATGCGAGGTGGCGGCCGCTCGCGAACGGCGTCGAGATCTACTGCCGGCAGATCGGTCATACCGATTCGTGCCTTGCGGTCAGAGACGGCGACCCGAACGGCGCGCTGCTGAACCTCAACGACTGCCAGACGCCGCCGGCGACGTTGCGTGCGTTACGACGGGACGTAGGACCGATCCGTCTGCTGCTCGATCAGTTCTCGATCGCGGGCTGGGCCGGCAATCCGGACGATCACGAGCGCAAGCGCGCCGCGGCGCGCCGCGCGCTCGACGCTTTCGTTCAGGATTTCACGCTGCTCGAGCCGCGCTGGGTTCTGCCTTTTGCGAGCTTCGTGCGCTTCTGTCATCCGTCGAACGCGCACATGAACGAGCAGATCAACACGATCGACGACGTCGTCCGGCGCATACCCCAGGAGCGACTCGTCGTGATGTACCCGGGCGATACCTGGGAGCTCGATGCGCCGTTCTCCGGAACCCCATCGGCGATGCAACGCTATCGTCGGGACTACGCGCGCATCGAGGATCTGCCCCTTCATCGAACGCCCCGGGTCGCGTTCGACACAATTCTCGAGACGACCGAGAAGAGAATCGCCGATATCGCCGCGCACTATCATTGGCCGTTACGGCGCTGGGTCCCGCCCGTGACCTTTTACCTCGGCGATCTCGAACGGGCGTTCGAGGTCAGCTTGCGAGCGGGCGTGCGCGAGGTGAAGACGCCGACCGCGACGTGCACCGTTCGGACCGATTCACAGGCCGCGTGGTATACCTTCGCGCATCGATGGGGCCTCCCTACCCTAGGCGTCTCGGGACGCTATGCGCTCGAAGGCGACGAACGTCCGTTCCTGCGTCTCAAGAAGCTCGGCAGCGCGTACGCGGCCGGTATCTGGACGCGTCAGCCCGGGCAGGGGCTTCTGGGTGTTCTGGGCCCTCCGGGTCGAAAGCGTTATCTCTGGGATCGACGCCACGACCTGATCTCGCAGTTCTTGGGGCGCATGCGTCTCGCGTGAACGACGAGACGCACGGCCGTTCCCCTGGAACGGCGCACGTCTTGCGTCAGCGCACGTCGCAGAAGCAGTGGGCGTACAGCCCGCGCCGGTCGCCCTTCGCCGCGAGCAGGCGAAGCGGTGTCTCGGCACGTTCGAGCAGCGTCGTAAGCTCCGGCGGCCAGGGGGAGAGATCGAGCGCCTTCACGACCGGCGCCGCGACCTTCACGACGCCGAGCGCCAGACGCTCGGCGAACGTGAGCTCGGGCTCGAAGTATCGGATCCCGTAGCGTCCTTCCTCGAGGCCCGCGAGCTCCGCCGCCGACGCGATCGCGTCGTCGAGATCGCCGAGCTTGTCGACGAGCCCGCGCTCGAGCGCCGCCTCGCCGGTCCATACCCTGCCGCGCGCGACCGCGTCGATCTCCTGGAACGATCGGCCGCGATGGCTGGCGACTTTCCCGACGAACTGCTCGTACAACTGCCGGACCGTCTGATCGAGGATGTCGCGAACGTCCTCGCCGAGCCCCTGAAAGCTGTCGAACTGGCCCGCGAGCCTCGTCGTGCCGACGCCGTCGATGTTGACGCCGATCCGCTCGAGCGTGCGCTGGAACGTCGGCACCTCTATCGCGACGCCGATGGAACCGGTGAGCGTCGTCGGGCTCGCCCAGATCTCATCCGCGGCCATCGAGATCCAATAGCCGCCGGAGGCCGCCACGCTGCCCATCGAGACGACGACCGGACGGCCGCTCTCCTGGAAACGCTCGATCTCGCGCAAGATCACGTCCGACGCGAGCGGGCTGCCTCCCGGGCTGTCGACGCGCACGACGAGCGCCTTGACCCGATCGTGGTCCGCCGCGCGACGGATCAGCTCGGCCGCCGAGTCGCCGCCGATCGTCCCCGGAGGCTGCCGGCCGTCGACGATCTCCCCGGAAAGCACGACGACCCCGACGAGGCTGCCGCCCGGCGCCACCGGCTGTCTCGGCTCACCGTTGACGGCAGCCAGGTAAGTCTCGTGGTCGATCGTCGGAAGCTCGTCGTTTTCCGAGCCGCCGACGATCTCGCGGATCCTGTCTTCGACCTCGTCGCGATACGCGAGCTCATCGACGAGGCCATAGTCGACGGCGAGCCGAGCGAGGTCGCCGCCCGCCTCGCGTAATAGCGCGACGAACTCGTCCGCATACCGTTGCATTGCATTGCGCTCGAGCCGACGCGCACCGGTGACGTCGGCCTGATAACTCGCCCACAGCGCGTTCAAGTACTCGGACGTCGCTTCGCGATCTTCCTCCGACATGCCATTGCGCGTGGCCGGCTCGACGACCGATTTGTACTCGCCGGCGGTCCACGCGTGATAATCGATATAGAGCTTGTCGAGCAGCTCCTTGTAGTACGGCCTGAAGCTCGCGTAGCCGTCGATCAGCACGTAGCCCATCGGGTGCATGTAGATCTCGTCGGCCTGCGCGGCGAGGTGATACTGATCGCGCTCGAAGAAGTCCGCCGCGGCGATCACCGGCTTACCGCTCTCCTTGAACTCGGCGATCTCCTCGGCAAGCTCTTGCAGCTTGGTCAAGCCCGCACTCGTCAGACCGTTCGTGTCGAGCACGAGCGCCTTGATTCGAGCGTCGTCCTTCGCGGCGCGGATCGCGTCGATCAAGTCCTTGAGCAGCGTTTCCTGCAACGGCGAGCCTTGCGCGCGCGCCAGCGCGCGATCGAACGGATCGCCGGAAAGCTGATCGACGAGCCGGCCTTGCGGCGCGAGCACGAGCGCGGCCGAATCCGGCACGCGAGGCTGCGGGCGTGAAAGCGCCGCGACGAGCACGAGCAGCACGAAGAGCAGCAGGAACAGATGAACGAGCTTGCGGAAGCCGTCGACGACGGCCCATACCCTGCGAACGCCCCGCCCGAAAGAACCGTTGCTCATATTCGCCCTGCGCAGTCAGGTCAGTAAGGCCAACGACAACGCCGGCCAGTACGTGATGATCAGCACCGAAACCAACAATACCAAAAGGAACGGTACGGTCGCCAAGTACACCTCGAGAATATCCTTGCCGAAGCGATGGCTCGAGATGAAGAGATTCAAGCCCACGGGCGGCGTCAGATAACCGAGCTCCATCGCGGCCAGGAAGACGATGCCGAGATGGATCGGATGCACGCCGTACTCGAGCGCGACGGGCACGATCAGCGGCACGACGAGCACGATCGCCGAGAATATGTCCAGTATCGCGCCGAGCACCAGCAGGAACGCGAGCAGCGCCAGCAGGAAAGTTTTCTGACCCGAAACATGCTCGCTCGTGAGCTCGAAAAGCCGCTGCGGCACGCCCGTGTCGATGAGATAATTCGTCGATGCAAGCGACATGCCGAGAATCGTCAGTATCGCGCCAACGAGCACCATCGACTCCCGCACGATACGCGGCAGCTCGCGCCAGCGGATCTCGCGTAGGATGAGCATCTCGACGGCGAAGACGTACAGCACCGTCACCGCCGCGGCTTCCGAGACGGCGAAATAGCCGCTGTAGATCCCGCCGAGCACGACGACCGGCAGCGGCAGCTCCCATTTCGCGGCCAGGACCGCGTCGATCACGTCGCGCGCCGAGCCCGCGGCTCGGGCGGCGTGCCGATTGCGGAAAAAGCTGTAAAGGCAAAGCAAGACGACCATCAGCAGGCCGGGCAGGATTCCGGCGAGAAACAGATCGTCGATCGGCGCTTCCGCGACGATGCCGTACAGGATCAGCGGCAGCGACGGCGCGAACAGCAGGCCGAGGCTCCCGGACGCGGTGACGAGCCCGAGGCTGAAGCGGCGCTCGTAGCCCGCCTCGACGAGCGCGGGATACAGCAACGCGCCGAGCGCGATGATCGTCACGCCGGAAGCGCCGGTGAACGCCGTGAAGAGCGCGCACACCGCGAGCGCGATCATCGCGAGCCCGCCCGGCAGCCAGCCGAGCAGCGCGCGTGACAAACGCACGAGCCGCTGCGGCGCCCCGCCCTCGCTCAGCAAGAACCCCGCGAACGTGAAGAGCGGAATCGCGACGAGCACCGGCGTCTCGGCGATCCCGAAGAACTCGATCGCGACGACGGACAGGTCGATCTCCGCCCGCGAGAAGCCGATCATCGCGCCCGCCGCGATGATCGCGAACAGCGGCGCGCCGAGCACGGCGAGCAAGACCAGCAGAGCGCTCGCGCCGACCATGATCTCACTCTCGGCCGAGCGCGGCCGCGGTCGCGCGCAGCAGATACCGGTACGCGATCAGCGCGAAGGCGACGGGCATCACGGCCTGGAACCACCACGCCGGCAGATCGAGCAGCGTGTCTCCGTACTCGTACGATTCCCGCACGAACGAGAACGCATACCACGCGACGGCGGCGCTGATCGCGGCGGCAAACGCGCTCCTGATCACGACGACGATGCGCCGCAACGAAGGCGGGAGAATCCGGTCGGCGAGCTCGATCGCGATGTGCTTGCGGTCGCGGCTCGCGGCGATCGCGCCGATCAGCGCGAGCCAGAGCACGAGGATCCTGGTGAGCGGATCGCCCCAGACGATGCCGACCGAGAAGACGTTGCGCAGCACGATCTGCGCGCCGGCGAGCAACGCCAGCGCGCTGAAGCCGACGACGAGCAAGGCGTTCTCGATGCGACGACCGATGCGGTCCGCGCGATCGAGCCAGGACTCGCGGCCGGCGGCGCTCAATTCCCCCGCTCGGCTACCTGGCTACGGTGCCCGGCGCGATACTCCTCGAGCAGTCCGAGCATGCGGCGCATCAGATCGGCGTCGACGTCGGCCCGCGCCTCGAGCTCGGGGTAGATCGCGGCCACGCGCTCGCGAAGCTGCTCGACGTCCGCCGGCTCGACCGTGACGAACTCGACGCCGTAGCGCTCGAGCACCTCGCGGGCACGGTGGTTGTCCTCGCGTGCCGCCGCGTCGAGCTGCGCGACGGTGCGCGTGACGACCTCTTCGAAAATCGCGCGGTGCTCTGCGGGAATGCGCTCGTAAACGCGCCGGTCGATCGCGAGCAAACCCATGGAATACGAGACCGGCACATCGGTCAGATAACGCACCTTCGTGTGCCATTGCAGCACGAGCGCCGCGACCGGCGACGCGGCCGCCACGTCGAGCAGCCCCGTCTGCAAGCCCGTCAGGACGTCGGTGACCGGCAGCACGACGGGCGAAAGCCCGAGCGATTCCATCGCTGCGAAGTTGATCGCGTCGCCCTCCGGCACCCAGACCTTGCGCCGGCGCATGTCGTCGAGGCTTCGCACCGGGAAGTTGGACATCAGGTTGGCGAAGCCGCCTTCGATGAACCCGAAGCTGACGAATCCGGCCTCCTCGAGCCCTTTCTTCAACACGGGATCGAGGTGCATGCGCACGTAATCGACCTCGTCGAGCGAGCGGAACAGCAGCGGCATGCCGTAGAGGTTCAGCGCGCTGTAGCGCTCCGCGAGACCGCCTGCCGTGAACGCGCCGCCGTGGAGCTGGCCGATGCGGATCTTGCGCAGCACCTGCGCGTCGTTACCCATCACGCCGCCGGGATAGAACTTGATCTCGACGCCGCCGCCCGTGCGCTCCTTGATCTCGGCGGCCGCGGCGCGCATTTCCCGCATCCAGTGCGAGCCGTCCGGCGCGATCGTCGCGATCTTGAGCTCGACGCCCGCCGCGGGAGAGACCACGGCGAGGGCGCCGACGAGCAGCGCGGCCAGCTTCAGAACGCGTCGCAGGACGTGGCTCTCCGTCATCAGAAGTATTCCTTCGAGGATGCAAGAAGCTGCTCGGCGTCCTCCTTCGCGAGCACGTTGAACAGCGTCAACCCCGGCGCCTCGACGGGAGCCTCGAGCACTTCGGCCAGCAATCGGTCGTGCAGCTCCTGGTCGAAGACGAGCCGCGCATAGCGGCGTGCATATTCTACCTTGATGGAAAGATCTCGCCCGCCCGAAAGCTCGATCGCGCGCTCGAAATATTCTTGCGCCACTTCGGGGCGACCGCCGAGCGAAGGCGGACGCAACGCGTTCAGTATGCCGAGATACCCGTGCACCGCGCCGTCCGCGTGCGTCGGATCGAGCTCGAGCACGCGCTCGAGCGTCGCTTCGACCCACGACAGCTCCGCGACCGCGCTCCAGTCTTCGCTCGTCGCGTCCAAATGACTCAGCCAGCTCACCGCGTAAGCGTACAGGACGTCGACGTCGCGGCGTGTGACCCGGCTCAACTGCTCGACGAATCGATCGAAATCGGTGTGATCCGCGTCGCACGCCCAATCTTGGCGCAGGCAGAGGGCGCGTTCGCCGTAGCGGCGGGCCTTCGACGTGAGCGCGACCG
>Ga0207873_1000949_pt1 | contig 29752 bp, 22 predicted proteins | sample BGWIniCompost_FD_187373 | JGI IMG/M metagenome (GOLD analysis project Ga0207873, IMG submission 187373) | Cellulose adapted compost microbial communities from Newby Island Compost Facility, Milpitas, CA, USA - BGW Initial Compost (SPAdes)... ...
GCTGCGCTCCGGTGCTCAAGTACCCACGTACGTTCCGCTCCGGTGCTCGCGAAAGCCTCGCCAAAACCCGAGCTTGACGGGCGGCGCCCGCGCCTAAGCTATCGGGGATGGGGGACAGGGAGACGGGGATCTGGTTCGCTCCGACCCAGCTCGGGGGCGCCGTAGGGATGCGTGATTGACAGAGGAGATCCGCCCATGTAACCGTCGCAGCGCGTGATCTCCGATCATTCGTCGTCGCTGGGCGCTGCGGCGGCCCCTTGGAGTTCTGCGGTACATTTACAAACTGAGGCTGGGCCTCAGCGGACTTGTGGGAGAGTGCTGCGGTGAAGTCGTCGGTTGAGGCTCGTGGAGTCAGCGGCCTCGGGCGCTGGGGTCGGCTCGGAGCGCGGCGTGGTCGGGCAGCGCTCCTCGGTTTGGGTGGGCTGTTGCTGAGCGGCGCCGTTCAGGCGCAGGAGACGGAGCGGGTGCCGGGCTCCAACGGCGACGGCATGGACACCCATCTGTTCCGCCCGGCGGTGGACTCGAAGGGGTTCTTTTACGTCAATGGCACGGACATCTTGGGTGCCAACGACGTGAGCTTCGGCTTGGTGCTCGACTGGGGGCACCGGCTGATGCGCACCCGCGTGGACGACGAGGCCATCGATCCCGACACCGGTGAGCCCTGCGCGACCCCCACCTGTCAGCCTGCCGGCATGACCGGCACGGATGCGCTCATCCAGAACTCCTTCCAGGGGACGCTGGGCTTCAGCTACGGCATCGCGAACATGGCGACCGTCGGCATCAGCGTGCCGGTGGTGATCATGGCCGGCGAGCGCGCCTACCAAATCGGTGACGACTCGCAGGGGCTCTACAACTCGGGCCAGCTCGACGCCCAAAAGATCGCGACGATCGTCCCGCATTTGAAGCTGCGCCTGACGCGCGTGCAGCAGACCGTCGGCGTCGCCCTCGTGGCTCAGGCAGGGTTTCCGGTCGCGGGAGCTCCGCGGGACCTCGCGGCGGATCCCGGCTTCTGGTACTGGCCCCGCCTGGTGGTCGAGAACCGCTTCGGTTCGACGGGGCGCTTCCGTGTCGCCGTCGACGCCGGCTATCGCGGCCACACGGGGAACAACCCGCGCTTCGGGCTCGACAACACCGGCCAGCCGCAGCTCGCGGAGGGAGTGCTCACCTACGGCAACCTCGCCACCTACGGCGTGGGCCTGTCCTACCGAGTGACCCCCACCCTCGACGTCGTGGCGGAGAGCTACGGGAGCTACCTGCTCTCGGACGACACGGCGCGCGAGCAGAAGTTCAGCAACGAGCTCCTCGGGGGGCTCAAGCTCTTCGTGGAGCGGAACAGCTACCTGATGCTCGGCGCTGGCGGGCGCGCGTTCTCGACGGGCTTCGAGGCGGCGGACACGCGGGTCGTGCTCGGGTTCGTGTTCGAGCCCTCGGTGGGCGATCGGGACGGCGACGGCATCCCGGACGACAAGGACGCCTGCCCGGACGATCCGGAGGATTTCGACGGCTTCGAGGACTCCGACGGTTGCCCGGATCCCGACAACGATGGGGACGGCATCCCCGACGTCGACGATCGTTGCCCGAACGTCCCCGAGGACTTCGACGGCGACGAAGATCACGACGGCTGCCCCGAGGGCGACAAGAAGAAGGATCGGGACGGCGACGGCATCCCCGACGATCTGGACAAGTGCCCGGACGAGCCCGAGGACTTCGACGGCTTCGAGGACGAGGACGGGTGCCCGGATCCGGACAACGACGGGGACGGCATCCTCGACGTCGACGACGCGTGCCCCGATCAGCCCGAGGACTTCGACGGCTTCGAGGACGAGGACGGGTGCCCGGATCCGGACAACGATCGGGACGGCATCCCCGACACCGAGGACCAGTGCCCGAACGATCCGGAGACCTACAACGGCTTCGAGGACGAGGACGGCTGTCCCGACAAGGGTCGGGTCGTCATCGAGGGGAACGACATCGTGATCCTCGACAAGATCCAGTTCGCCACGGGCAGCGCCGAGATCCTTCCGGCGTCGGTGCCGATCGTCGAGGCGGTCGCGGCGACCCTGAAGGGCCACCCGGAGTTCGAGGCGGTGGAGATCGCGGGGCACGCGGACGAACGCGGCGCCGACGCGATGAACCTGCGGCTCACCCAGGCGCGCGCTGCGTCCGTGCGCAACGCCCTCGTGGCCCGGGGCATCGACGGCAGGCGGCTCGTGTCCCAGGGGTACGGCGAGTACTGCCCCCTCGACCCGGCCTCGAACCCCAACGCGTGGGAGAAGAACCGACGCGTGGAGTTCAAGGTGGTCAAGACCTCCGACGGCCCGACCAACGTGCCGCGGGGTTGCGAGGCCGCGAGCGCTCAGGGCGTGCTGCCGCCGAAGGTCGACTGAAGCCCGATCCGTCGAGGCGACGTCGGTGCGCTACTGCCGCTGGCAGTTGCGCATCGGCGGCTCCGCCGTGAGCTCGAGGCTCGCGATGTCCTCGTTCACCGTCCAGAAGCGCCCCCAGCGAGAGCTGTAGCGCCCGGTGCCCTCCTCCAGATCGAGCCAGTACTCCCGATCGCCGCGCTCGATCAGGGCGGCGTTGCCCTCGTTCTTGAACTCCACGGTGAACTCTTCACCGGTCGCGCACCGAAAGCGGTGACGCTTTTCCAGGCCGACCTTCTCCGCCGCGTCCCGAGCCGCTTCTCCCGTGGTCTGAGCGGCGTCGTCGAGGGCGCCGCCGACCTCGGCGCCGACCTCCGCCCCCGTGCTGGGGGGTTGAGACGAGGGCGTGCGGGGCTCCGGATCGCGGCTGCAGGCCGACACGCAGAGCCCGAGCGCCAGCACCTCCATCCAGCCGGTGTGTTTCATTCGTCTTCCTCCTCCGGGTGCACCTGCGGCCAGGGAGGAGGGTTGCTGGAGGGACGTGTCCGCTCGTCTCGAGGCGAGGCCGGTCGTCAGCTCCGAGCGGCTGCCCCATCGGGGTCGGTGGGGCCGGCGACGCCGAGAGGACCCTCGACTCGGAGTGAACGGAGCAGGAGGAGGGCCGCGATGGTCGCCCCGCAGGCGACGAGGGCGGCCCCACCAAAGACTCCCTCTCCGCCGCTCGACGCGTAGATGGGACCCCACACGGACATGCCCAAGGTGGACCCCGTGGCCATGCTGGCCGAGAACAACCCCTGCGCGGTGGCCAGGCCGCTGCCGGCGGCGCGCTCCTTGAGCACCGCCAGCGCGCTCACCCACAGCAGCCCGAAGGACAGGGCGTGGAGCGGCTGCAGCAGCATCAGCAGGGGCAAGGAGGTCACGCTGGCGAGCAGAGTCCAGCGCAGGACGCCCGCGGCCGTCGCCAGCACGACGAGGCGCGCCGCGCCGAGACGCTGGATGTGGGGGGCGAGCGTCGCCATGAGCACGATCTCTGCGGCGGTGCCCAGCGCCCACGCGGTGCCGATGAAACCTCCCGATGCGCCGAGCGCCTGGAAGCGTAGGGTGACGCAGAGGTCGTAGGCGCTGTGGGCGCCGATGGCGAGGAAGATGACGAGGAGCAGCCAGCGATAGCTCCGCTCGGTGAGCAGGCGCCGCGCCTCGGCGGGGGCGGGGCGCGGAGGCAAAGCGGAGCTCTTGGGGAGCAGGCGCGCCACGAAGAAGGAGACGGCGAGGCCACCGGCGACGCACGCGGGGAGCAGCACCGGATCCCGCGGATCGACGAGGTGACCTCCCAGCCACGCGGAGCCGAGGAACCCTACGGAGCCCCAGAGGCGCAAGCGCCCGTAGTGGCGGGCGTTCTCGAGGGCGATGACGTCCGCGAGCCCGCTCATGGCGGCGCGGAACGCGGCGAACAGGGCGAAGCAACAGAAGGTGACGGCGAAGGGGAGGGGCGACAGGTGCCCCGCGGCGAGCGCCAACACCCCGAACGCCAGCGCCGCTCCACCGCAGGCGACGCGCAGCAACCCGCTGCGGAGGCCGAGGGCGTCGGCGATCATCCCGAACACTGGCGGCATCACGATCGCCATCGCGGGCAGGAGCATGGCCAGCGCGCTCATGGCGGGGCCGACGAAGCCCCGCGCCTCGAGCCAGGCCGGCATGTACGGCAGATAGAAGCCGAACGCGGCGAAGCTCGCGACGTAGTACAGACCCAAGGGGACGGCGATCGAGCGAGGCATGGTGGATGGTGGTGCCTGAAACGGCCGGTCGACTCTCTACTCCAGGTCTGCGGGTGCCGGGTACTCCGCCGCGAACTTCGCGGGTGCTCCAGGTCTGCGGGCGCCGGGAGTCGGTCTCGTCCAGAGGGCCGGAGCCGCGGCGTGGTGGGCAGCTTTCGTGGTAGAATTCAAGGATGGGTCGAGGGATCGCCTTCGGGCGGACGGACGCAGGGAGTGTGCCCTGATGGCCGTTGCTGTGTTCCCCGGAGGAACTCGGCTACCTTGTCAAGAGCGCCATGACCCTGCACCTGTTGGAAAACGTCCTGCAGCCGTACGCCTGGGGCTCCCGTGACGCACTCACGGACCTCCTCGGCGTGCCGAACCCGATGGACGAGCCCCAAGCCGAGCTCTGGATGGGGGCCCACCCCAAGGGGTCGTCTCGGCTCGTGGGGGAGGACGCCAGCCTGCTCGAGCGGATCGGGGCGGAGCCCGCGCGGTACCTGGGCGCCGATGTGGCAGCCCGCTTCGGGGGACACTTGCCGTACCTGTTCAAGGTGCTCGCCGCCGACCGCCCCCTCAGCCTCCAGGCGCATCCGTCCCGGGAGCAGGCGCGTCAGGGCTACGCGCGGGAGCAGGAGGCGGGCCTCGCGGTGGACGATCCGCGACGCAACTACCACGACGACAACCACAAGCCCGAGCTCCTCTGCGCGCTGACCCGGTTCTGGGCGCTCTGCGGCTTTCGGGATCCCGCCGAGACCCTGCGGCTCGTGCGCGCCCTCGGCCTGGACGAGTCGACGGGACCGCTGGTGGCGCTGCGGGACGCCAACGGCGCGGACTGTCTGGCTCGGACCTTCCGTGCCCTCTTCGAGATCCCCGTGGAGGAGCGGCGCTCGGCCATCTTCGATCTCGTGCGGGGGGCCCAGGCGGTGCTCCAGCGGACGCCCCGGGAGATCGCCTCGCCGGACGACTCTCAGGTGTACTGGGCGGCGCGTTGGACGCTGCGCCTGGCGGACCTGTACCCGGAAGATCCGGGCGTCATCGCCGCGCTGCTGCTGAACATCGTCGAGCTGTCTCCCGGGGAGTCCATCTATCTCCCCGCCCGTGAGCTCCACGCCTATCTCGGGGGCGTCGGGCTCGAGATCATGGCGAGCAGCGACAACGTGCTGCGGGGAGGGCTCACTTCGAAGCGCGTCGATCTCGCGGAGCTGATGCGTGTGCTCAGCTTCGAGCCACGCGCGCCGCGGATCTCCTCGGGGCAGGAGACGGAGTGGGCCGGCGGGCGCGAGATCGTGTATCCCACTCCGGCGTCGGAGTTCTGCTTGTCGCGGATCGAGCTCACGGAGAGGGGCACGAGCTCGGGAGGGTGTGGCCCGGAGATCCTGTTGTGCCTCGAGGGACGCCCCGAGGTGCGGCGCGACGGGGAGCGCCTCGCCCTGGAGCGGGGGAGCTCCGTCTTCTGCGAGGCGAGTGACGTTCCCTTCGAGATCCTGGGCCCGGGTCGTCTGGCGCGGGCCCGCGTGGGAGAAGCGCCTTAGCGGAGCGTCGAGGACGCGCGACGCGCGGGAGCGCGCCCGCGGCTCACGTCGCCTTCGTGGGGAAGCCGCAGCGGCTAGCGCCCGTTGCGGGCGAAGGCGACGGCGATCCAGCCGACGCACAAGCTCAGTCCGCCGAGGGGCGTCACCGCGCCGAGCCACCGGGGCGCGCCCAGGGTCATCGCGTAGAGGGATCCGCAGAACACGATCAGGCCGACGCTCAGGGCGATCCCGGCGACGGAGCGCGGGCGACTCGTGGGCAGCCCCGCGAGGGCCAGCAGGGCGGGAGCGGTGGCCAGCTGGAGCGCGGCGCCGATCGCCCACCACCGGAGCCCTCCCTCCACCGCGTGGGCTTCGAGCCCGTGGGCTCCCCACGCGGCGCAGAGGACGCCGGTGGCCCCGAAGAAAGCGGCGAGGCGTGTGGGCGACACGGGTGGGTTCCGGAGGAGAGGGCCCGGAGGATCACTCCCCGGCGGGGGGAGCGGGCGGAGGTGGCGTGGGTGCCGCGGTGGGCGGGGCGGCGGGAGCCGGAGCGGCCGTCGGAGCGGGAGCCGTCGGAGCGGGAGCCGTCGGGGCGGGAGCCGGTGCAGCCGTCGGAGCGGGCGCGGCCGTCGGAGCGGGCGCGGCGGGCTTCGGCGCGGCCGTCGGAGCGGGCGCGGCGGAAGGAGCCGGCGCGCTGGAGGGACGGGGCGCGGGCGGCTGGGCGGTGGAAGCCGGGGTCGTCTGGGCCTTGGGTTCCGGTGCCGGCGCGACGCGTGGGGTGCTCGTCGGGGCCGCGGCGGGGGGCGGAGTGGCTGGAGCGGTCGCCGGTGCGGCGCTCGGCGGCGGCGTCCCGGGCGCCGCGGATCCGGCGGTGGGAGCGTCGGCGGCGGGCTCCGGGTCGGCGGGCGCGCCCTCCTCCAGGTCCTCGAGCAGCTGGGCTGCGGCCTCCTCGGCGGCGGCGACGACGGCGGCGTCCTCGTCCTCGGCCGGGGCGGCGTCTCCGGGCGCGGCGTGTGCGTGCGCGGTCCCGTGGGTGGTGTCCTCGGCCGTCGGCTCCCCAGCGCCCCGCTCGTCGGACTCGGCGACGTGAGCGGTCGATGAGTGAGCGTCGTGACGCCCGTGAGCGTCCGCCTCCTGGCCGCTCAGGGCGAAGAACGCGGCGCCAGCGAGGATGGCGAGCCCGAGCAGCGGTCCCGTGGTCTCGTTGGTCTCCTTGCTGTTCGCCTCGTGTGCGTCGTGCGTCTGCGCCATGGGTGGGGGACGATAGCCAGCGATGGCCCCGGAGCCAAACCCCTCGGGGGCATTTTCGGGCTGCACCGTTCGGGCTGCTGCCCGTCGTGCGCGGGTGCGTCAGTCCGCGGAGTGGGTCGCTCCGGGAGCGTCGCTCGACGTCGCGGGCGCGGCGATCCAGCGCAGCGGGCCCTGCGCCCAGCTCTCGCCGTCCGCGGCGCGGGTCGGCGCGAGGAGGCGCCCGTCGTCGCTCACGGCGAGAGGCGGAGTGTCGTGACGCAAGACGGCGCGCGCCTCGGCGAGATCGACGAGCACGGGCTCGACGTACACGTAGCGCCCCTGTCCTCGGATCTCCGGGAAGGCCTCGATCGAGCCTTCGATCGGGAGCTCCCGATCCCGCTCGGCGTCGTAGACGAAGAGCCCACGCCCCCGGCGTACGAGCGCGCGCGGCCCGTAGGTGCTCACGATCCTGTCGTCCGAGCGCAGATCGATGGCGCGGCGGCGATCCATGTCGACGAGGACGCTCCGCGCGCCCGGGCGGAGCGGGACGAGGCGGGGGCTCCCTTTCGGAGGTCGATCGAGGCGGGTGGCGGCGACGTCCGCCTGGAGATCGCCGACGAACCCCGGAGCGACCAGGTACAGCTCGAAGCGGTACTTCGGCGGCGCCTTCTTCCGTCCCTCCGTCTTCGGCGGATCGAGCGCGTAGTGCTCACAGGAGATCAGGAACAGCTCGCGCGTCGGATCACCGTGGAGCACCCGCGCGCCGCAGCGTTCGCTGGCCACCTGCTTCTGGGTGCTCCCTCGCACGAGCATCAACCTGCCGTTGCGTTCGCGGCGCAGCCAGCCGTCGCCGACGGGCATCACGAAGCCCGGAGTGGGGCGGGGGTTCGGATCGCGCGTTGACGCGAGCAGCGCCGTGATTTGGCCGCCTCGCTGAGCCCAGGCGCCGGCGTGCTTGAAGGCGCCGTGGCAGCGTCGCAGCGGCTCGGTGCGCGGCGGGGCGGGCCACTGGAGGTTCGTGGGTCGATCGGCGTGCTTCAGGAGCGCGTGCAGGACGAGCCAGGAGCCGTCGGGGGCGAGCTCCGCGCGCCACACCTCCCCCGGCGGGAGCTGAATCTTCCGCGCTTTCGTCAAGTCCAGGCGCGCGTCACTGCGCGAAGGGAGCGTCAGGAGGTGCGCCTCGTACCGATGCTTGCCCGGGTGACTGAGCACGAGCAGACGCGTGCCCTGGGCGTCGAAGGCGAAGGATCGGTGCGCCAGCTCGAACAGCTCGTCGCTGCGCAGATCGGGAGCGAGCGGCGAGAGATCCGTCCGCTCGCCGCTCCGGGAGTCGATGAGCCAGGGTTTGTCGTCGTCGCGGATCACCAGCCAACGGCCGGAGTCGTCGTGCCCCAGGAGCTCGTCGATGCGGGTGACCTCGCCTCCGAGGGAGAGATGGACGTCGGGGAGATCGCCCACCAAGGCGCCCCGCGCGTCCGTGCTCACGGCGAGCTCGCCGTCGCCGTTGGTGTCCGTGGTCGGCTGGCAGTAGGCGACCCAGCGACCGTCCGGAGCCATCGCCTCGAGGCCGATCGCGCCCGCCGTCCCCAGGGGAGGGGCGCCGTTGGTGTCCGTGGACGCTGCAGGGGAGGAGACGTCCGGAGAGGTCGTCGGTGGTGTGCCGTCCGGACGTGGGCCGTCCGGACGTGGGCCGTTCGTGGGGTCCGCTGCGGGGCCCACCGTCACGGAGTCCTTGGTCGTGGAGCCCGCAGCGCCTCGGGGTGTCCCGGAGCCTGGATTCGTGTCCTTGCCGGGGGAGTTCGCGGCTCCGTCCGCCGCGCGCGGGGATTTCCGTGCGGGGGCGCCGCAGGCCAGACAAGCGAGCGCGACGAGGGCGCTGCCCCACGCGACCTGGTGGAGACGCCAGCGTCGGGAGCTGGCGCGGCGCGGCGCCGGGGCGCGAAGGGCTGCGGAGAACACCACCGAGAAATAGCGCGTCGACCGCTGCTGTGAAGGAGATTCGCGGCGCAGCGCGTCGCGCGCTCCCCCGAAAGGGCTGGGGCTACCGGGCAGGTTCGCTATAAGCCACCCGATGTCCGCATCGCTCGCTGCGCCGGAAGATGCCGTGACGCGCCGCGCTCGCGAAATCGCCGAGCGCCTCGAGCGTGATCCTCGAGGCTTGCGGACGCGGCGGGACTGCCAGAGCGAGCTCTCGAAGCTCCGCGCGTTGTTTCGAAGCAACCCCGCGCTGTTCTCGTCCGATGCAGTGCGCATGCTGCAATCCCTGTCCTCCAGGCTCAAGACGCTCAGCGAAACCGGGGGGGCCGACGCCCACGCCGCGGCCCTCGCGGCGCTCCAGGAGAGCTTCGGCTACAGCTCCTTTCGCCCGGGCCAAGAGTCGATCATCACGTCGGTGCTCCACGGCAAGGACACCCTGGGCATCATGCCCACGGGCGCCGGGAAGTCGCTCACCTATCAGATCCCGGCGCGCCTGCTCGGGGGGACCACCCTCGTGGTCTCGCCGCTCATCGCCCTCATGAAAGATCAGGTGGACGCGCTCACGGAGGTGGGGATCCGCGCGACTTACCTGAACTCCACCCTGAGCCCGGCGGAGCGGACGGAGCGGCTGCGCGGTCTGGCAGCGGGTGAGTACGAGCTCCTCTACGCGGCTCCCGAAGGGCTCGAGGCGAGCGTCGGTCAGGTGCTCTCGAACCTCGAGCCCACCCTGATCGCCGTGGACGAGGCACACTGCATCAGCCAGTGGGGGCATGACTTCCGGCCCGCCTACCGCAAGCTGCGAGGATTGAAGAAGCGGTTTCATGCGCCGGTGCTCGCGCTCACCGCGACCGCGACCGCGGAGGTGATGCGGGACATCGTGGCGCAGCTCGCCATGCACGAGCCTGCGATCTTCCGGGGGAGCTTCTTCCGCAAGAACCTCCGGCTCTTCGCCTACCAGAAGGGGGACGCGCTCGGGATCTCCGTGCGCCAGGCGGTGCTGCGGCTGGTCCGCGAGCGCGTGGGGCAGAGCGGCATCGTCTACTGTCTGTCGAGGAAGAAGACGGAGGAGCTCTCGTCGTTCCTCTCCGAGCACGGCCTGCGAGCGGAGGCCTATCACGCCGGGATGGATCCGGAGGATCGCAGCCGGGTCCAGGACGCGTTCCGCAAAGACGACATCGACGTGGTGGTGGCGACGATCGCCTTCGGCATGGGCATCGACAAGTCGAACGTCCGCTACGTGATCCACGCGGACATGCCGCGCTCGGTGGAGGGGTATTACCAGGAGGTGGGGCGCGCGGGGCGCGACGGTCTGCCCAGCGACTGCGTGCTCTTCTATTCCTGGAGCGAGGTGAAGACCTACGATCGCTTCGCCGAGAGCTCGGAGGACGAGGACGCCGCCGAGCGGCTCCGTCAGCAGGCGCGGGAGATGTTCCAGTTCGCCCAGGCGGAGGCGTGCCGACACCAGACGCTCGTGGGCTACTTCGGCGAGGAGCTCGAGCCCTGCGCGTCGTCCTGCGATCGCTGCACGGGGGCGGATCCGGTGCGGGAGGCCGCGGGGGCGCGGGGCGCGAAGGGGACGTCGCGCGGGACGCGCAGCCAGCCGCCGCGGGAGCGGAACCTCGGCGCCGTGGGGATCGAGACGGCGGTGTTCGAGCGCCTCAAGTCGTTGCGTCGTGATCTCGCCGCGGAGCGCGGGGTGCCGGCGTACGTCGTCTTCAGCGACGCGACGTTGCTCGAGATGGCCGCCTACAAGCCGCGCACCCTGGGGCAGCTCGCGGCGATCTCCGGGGTGGGGCCGACGAAGCTGGCTCGCTACGGCGACGCCTTCTTGGCGGCGTTGAACGAATCCGTGTGAAGCGCGTAGATCGCCCGGAGGCGCTCCCAGCTCAGGAGTGATCCGCGCGTCACGAGCTGGAGCCGCCCGTAGAGCTCGCGGAGCCGGGGATCTTCGAGCCGGTTCTCCCCCGTCTCGAGGGTCTCGCGATAGCCCGCGGGGAGCGGGCGGCTCATGTGCCCGATGCGCCAGTCGCGCCGGTAGGGAGGCGGCAGCCGCGCCAGGAGCGGATCCGTGAGCCCGGCCGTGTCCACGAGGTGACGCGTCGGCCCTGCCGCGTAGGCGGTGAGGCCGGCGTTGTCGTGGACGACGACGCGCCGATCTCCCTGGCGAAAGGCGACGCCATCCCGCCAGAAACCGTGGGAGCGGTACGCGCGGACGCGCAGGTTGGGGAGGAGCCCGAGCTCCGGTCGATAGTAGTCGCGCTCGCTGACGATCCCCGTCGGCGGGATCGTGCGCGGTCCCCCGGGGCCGAAGGGATCGTAGGGAGAGGCCAGGATCACGAGCGCAGCGACGGTCGCGCACACCGCGGTCCCCGAGACGAGGGCAGAGCCACGGGGGAGCGCTTCTCCGAGTCCGTGCAGGAGCAGGGTCACCGCGGCCAAAAAGGGCACGGTGAAGAAGCGGCCCGCCATGAAATCTCCGCCCACCGCGATCACGTAGGCGAGGTGGAGCAGCACCCCCAAGGCGATGGGGCGCGTCGCGGCCGTGCGCCAACCGAAGGCGGCACCCATCACGAGGACGAGCGGGGTGAGCGGATCGCGCTCCACGGACGTGAGGAGGTAGACGACGCCCTGTCCGAGGAGCTGGTGGCGAGGGACGTCGACCCCGAGCTTCGCGATCGCGGTGTTCGGGACGAAGGAGCCGTAATACACGAGGGCGAAGAGCTCCCACGCGAGGAAGGGGCTCAGCCCGAGGGCGGCGGCCCCCGCGACGCGCAGGGCGGCTCGGGAGCGGGAGGCTGCCCTGCGCGCTGGCGCGCTGGAGGGGACGACGGCGCTCGGTGACGGAGAGGGGGCGCGGAGCGCGCGCAGCCGAGCCCGGTGCTGCGCCAGCGCGAGGACGACGAGACCGCAGGAGAGCAGCACCCCGTTGTCGAGGCGCGTCGAGAGCGCCAGCCCGGCGCACAGCCACGGCGCCCAGGGGTGGCGGTGCCAGCGCTCCGGGCGCAAGAGGAACAGGAGCGTGGAGAGGACGAGCAGGTGGCTCAGGGGGTTCTCGAGGCCGCTCGTCGAGAAGTCTCCGTAGGCCTCGGACATCGTGAGCAAGGCGAGCCCGAGGGCCCCGAGGAGGGGCGTGGGAGCGGCGAGCCAGCCGAGCACCCAGGCGGCGGCGAGGGAGATCAGGAGACCGGTCACCAGGAGCACCGCGTAGGGCTCACGCAGCAGCGCGTGAGGTCCAGTCAGCAGGAGCACCCACAGGGGATTCGTGAAGCTCTGTACACGCTCGCCGACGTTGAAGACCAGCCCATGGCCCTGGAGCAGATGTTCGACGCTGCGCAGGCTGATGAAGGCGTCGTCGCAGAGCCAACCCCGGCGCAGGATCACCAGGGCGAACCCGAAGAACGCCCCGAGGCGCAGCGCCCCCGCGAGGGAACCGGGCACGTCCTCGGCGCGTGGTACGGAGCGCGAGGCTCGCGGCAGGGCGCGGGGCGATGGGCGCGGGGCCGGGGAGCCGTCCGGGAACGTCTCGACGATCTCTTCCGCGTCCTGCGCCGCGCCGCCCATCGCCCGGACTTACGGCAGAAGGGCCGGTGGGTTCAGCGGCGCCATGCGGTAGCGCCGTGCGGTGACGCCATGCGGTAGCGCCGTGCGGTGGCGCCGTGCGGTCTCTCAGCCGCGGATGCGGGCGATGGCCGCGCTGACGTCCTGGCTCTCGATCTCCGCGCCCGTGGACTTCAGGTGCTTCATCGCGATGCCCATCGCCGGCCCGGGCCCAGGGGCGGCCCGCAGGGCGGCGGCGACCGGCTCGAGGGCGGCCACGATCTCGTCGACGCCGAGCGCACGGGGCAGCAACGACTGCAGCACGTCGAGCTCTTCTTGCAGCTCCGCTCGGGCCTCGGGGGTCTCGGCGGCGCTCAGGGCTTCGCGGTTCGACTTCACGAGCTTGCGCAGCACCCCCTGCACGTCGTCGTCGCTGAGGGGACCCTCGGCGCGCCCCTCCGCCGTCGTGATCTCACCGAGGCAGACCCGGAGGATCTCCTTCTCCACCGTCTTGCCCGCCTTCATGGCGGCGAACATGCGCTTCTTGATGTCGTCGACGAGCATTGCCGTTCCCCGAGGGGCCGCCTCGAGCGGGCGGCGCTATGGACCGATAGCGGCGCAAATCCCCGCCGCCCCTGCGCTCTAGTACAAACGACGCGGCGAGGCGATCTCTGCTCCCCCGCGGAGCCCTCTGCTACGCTTTCCGCGTGAACTCGTCACGGCGCTCGTCCACCGAATCCGAGGCCGAAGCACTCGCTGCCGCCCGACCGTCCGCGCTGCGGTCGCAGGGCCTCTCCTCGGCCGACGCGGGCGGAGGCGCGGCGGACTACACCTCCGAGGGGGAGGTGCCCGCGGGCACCCCCGCCGAGTACGCCGCGCTCCGGGCAGCGGTGGAGCGCTGGCGTGCCGGGCCCGTGCGCGAGAGCTTCGAGCGCGTGCCGCCGCGGAGCGCCTCCTTCGAGACCTGGAGCGGCCTGCCGGTGCCCGATCTTCTGACGCCCGCGGACGTCCCCGTGGATTACGAGCGGGATCTAGGGCTGCCGGGTGAGTACCCCTACACGCGCGGCGTGCAGCCGACGATGTATCGCGGCCGCCTGTGGACGATGCGGATGTTCGCGGGGTTCGGGACCCCCGAGCAGACGAACCAGCGGTTCCGCTATTTGCTCGAGCAGGGGCAGACGGGGCTCTCGACGGCCTTCGATTTCCCCACCTTGATGGGCTACGACTCGGACTCGCCGCGCGCCCTGGGGGAGGTGGGCATGTGCGGCGTCGCCGTCGACACCCTGCGGGACATGGAGGTGCTCTTCGACGGCATCGATCTCGCTCGGGTGACCACCTCGATGACGATCAACGGGCCGGCCATCGTGCTGCTGGCCTTCTACATCGCCCTGGGGGACCTGCGGGGCGTGCCCAGGAGCAGCCTGGGCGGCACGGTGCAGAACGACTGCCTCAAGGAGTTCATCGCCCAGCACGCCTGGCTCGTGCCGCCTCGTCCTGCCATGCGGCTCGTCACCGACAGCGTCGAGTTTTGCGCCCGCGAGGTGCCGCGCTTCAACTCGATCTCCATCAGCGGGTACCACATCCGCGAGGCGGGCTCGACGGCCGCCCAGGAGCTGGCGTTTACCCTGGCGGATGGGCTCGAGTACGTGCGCTGGGGCGTGGAGCGCGGGCTCGACGTCGACTCCTTCGCGCCGCGGCTCAGCTTCTTCTTCGACGTCCACAACGACTTCTTCGAAGAGGTGGCGAAGTTCCGCGCGGCGCGGCGCATGTGGGCGCGCTTCATGAAAGAGCGCTTCGGGGCCCGTCACCCCGCGAGCATGAAGCTGCGCACGCACGCGCAGACGGCCGGCGTGTCCCTCACCGCCCAGCAGCCCTACAACAACGTGGCGCGGGTCGCGCTGCAGGCGCTCGCGGCGGTGCTCGGCGGTACCCAATCCCTCCACACGAACTCCCTCGACGAGACCTACGCGCTGCCCACGGAGGAGGCCGTGACCATCGCGCTGCGCACGCAGCAGATCATCGCCCACGAGTCCGGCGTCGCGAACCTGATCGATCCGCTGGCGGGCAGCTACCACGTGGAGTGGCTCACGAACCGCCTCGAGGAAGAGGCCCTCGCCTACATCCGGCGCATCGACGAGATGGGCGGGATGGTGGAGGCGGTCGAGCAGGGCTACCCGCAGCGGGAGATCGCCAAGAGCGCTTACGATTTCGAGCGCGCCCTGAACGCCGGGGAGCGGATCGTGGTCGGCGTGAACCGCTTCCGGACCCAAGACGAGTCGCGCATCCCGACCTTGAAGATCGACGAGTCCGTCCAGCGGCGTCAGGTGGAGAACCTGGCGCGCGTCAAGGCGGAGCGGAGCGCCGGGGACGTCGCGCGGGCCCTGGAGGAGGTGCGGCGCGTGGCGCAGGGAGACGGCAACCTGATGCCAGCGCTCATCGCCGCGGCGCGGGTCTACTGCACCGAGCAGGAGCTGTGCGACGTGCTGCGCTCCGTCTTCGGCTCCCACTCGGATCGCGGCGAGTTCTGAGGGAGCGGGCCTGCCCGCGACGGCCGCAGGGCTCGACGGGCGGGAGCGCTCAGGGGCCGCAGGGCGGACGCACGAGATCGGAGGTGCGGGAGAGCCCGTGGGGATCCTCGAGGGCGACCTCCAGGCCCCAGTCCGTCAGGGTGGCCAAGGTCCCGTCCGTCGTCATGTCGAGGGCGCCCGGGCAGGTCGAGTTGGGCACACCTCCCCAGGACCAGGCGAACCAGCCAACGCCCAGGCGCGCCGTCGCCTCCAGAAAGGGGGAGGAGTCGAAGCGGAACGTCGGGCACTCCCGAATGGAATAGGCGGAGAACTCCGCGACGAACACCGGCAGGCGCGCGGCCGCGAAGGCCTCGAGATCCTCGACGATCGCCGGGACCGTGCCCGTCCACGCCGTGAACGCCAGGAGCACGTTGCCCGCGGGATCGGCGTCGAGGATGGCGCGGCCGGACTCGAGCAGGCGCGCCCGATCGTTGCCGAAGCCCGGCGCGTGCACGACGAGGGGCGCGCGGATCCCCGCCGCGCGCAGGCTCTGCAGGGCGGCGCGGTAGCCTTCTTCCCACGCGGAGCGCTCCACGACGTCGCCGAGCCCGCCCCCGATCTCCACCAGCAGGCTGCGCTCGTGACGCACGACGACCGCCACGGTCTCGGGGCGCGTCCAGAACTCCACGAGCCGCGGCAGCGCCTCGAAGTCCCCCTGCCCGTCGTGGAGCTCCGCCACCGCGACGAGCCCCGCCGCGCTCGCGGCCTCGAGGGCGCGCCCGAGGCGGGCGGGGGCCTCGGTGCTCACCCAGACGAGCCGCGCCGCGTTCGCGCCCGTCTTGGCGATCTCGGCGAGCGCCGAGAACCCGTCGTCGTCGCTCCACGCCACCATCTCGTTGACGCCCCGGAGCACGACCTCGGCGCCGCAGCGGTCCCGGAGGGTCGCTCCCTCGACGTAGAACGTCGGGGAGGTCGCCTGGGGGTCGTCGCTGGGCGCGGGGTGGTCGGGGGGATCCGACGGGTCCGTCTCCGTCGGCAGGCGCTCGGACGCATGGAGCGACGTCTCGCCGCACCCTCCGAGGCCCAGCGGCAGCGCGATGCCGACCAGCCGCACGCAGAGTTGCACGCGAAGCCAGGCCAGGGGGCGCATGGGCTGGTCGTACCAGACTTTCCCTGAGCCTCCAGGTACGCTCCCGGCAACTGTGAGTGTGATGCCCGCCCCTGCCGCCCGTCCCGCGGACGCCGTGGTTCATCCATTCCCCTACGAGCGGATGAGCGATCGGGATCTGGTGCGTCACGTGGCGCGGGGCGACGAGGAGGCGCTGCGGGCCGTGTGGTACCGCTACTCCGAGCAGGTGCGCCGCACCCTGCTCGGGTGCCTGGGCTCCGATCACGTGGTGGACGATCTGCTCCAGGAGGTGTTCCTGTCCTTCTCGCAGGCAGCGGCGCGGATCACGGAGCCGGAGCGGCTCCGGGGCTATCTGGTCGGGGCGGCGCTGCGTCAGGCGCGGCACGTGCTGCGCACCCGGCGCCGGCGACGCTACTGGCTGGCAATCTGGTCCTGGTCGCGGCCCACGGACACCCTCGCTCCCGTGCAGCCGCGGGACGCCCTCCGGGCCCTCGACGGCATCCTGGATCTGCTGCCCACGCGGCTGCGTGAGGCCTTCGTGCTGCGCTACGTGGAGGGGCTCTCGCCCCCGGAGGTCGCGCAGATCCGCTCCGTGTCCCTGGCGACGGCGAAGCGGGACATCGCGCGGGCGCGGGCGCGGGTTCTGCTCCACGCGGGGCGCGAGCCCGCCCTCGCACGATACCTGGGAACCACCGTGGGGAGCTCCGATGACGGGCGAGGCTGACGAAGAGGCCGCGCGGGCCCTGGGGCGGCTGCTCGGCTCCGAGACGGGCCCGCAGGCGGAGGCCGGAGGCGGGGCAGCCTGGCAGCGACTCGGGGAGCGTCGTTTGCTGCAAGCCGCGCGGAGCGCGCCCCGCCGGAGCTCGTTCCCCCGCGCCCAGTGGGTGGCGGGCGTCGCCACGGCGGCCTGCGCGGTGTTGGCGGCGTCGCTGTTGTGGTCCTGGCAACCGGAGGAGCGCGCGCTGGACTTCGTCGTGCGGGGTGAGCAGGCGCCTTCCGCGAGCGTGCCCCCGTCGGCGCGCATCGAGGGCGCGCGGGATCGCTCCACCTGGGTCGACTTCTCCGACGGATCGCAGCTGGAGGTCCACGCGGGCTCGAGCGCGCGCCTGCAGGACGTGCGGAGCCGGGGCGCCACCGTGGTCCTGGAGCGCGGGGGCCTGATGTTGGAGGCGGTCCCGGCGCCGGGGGCGAGCTGGAGCGTGCTCGCCGGGCCCTACGAGGTGCGGGTGGTGGGCACGCGCTTCACGACCCTGTGGGAGCCTCGGGAGCAGACGCTCTCGGTCCGCCTGGAGCGCGGCTCCGTGCGCATCCTGGGTACGGACATCCAGGAGGCCGTGGAGCTGCGACCGGGTCAGCGCTTCGACGTGCGAGGCGGAGGGGGGTGGTCGGTCACGGCCCTCGACACGGACGCGCCGGAGGCTCCGGCGGGACACCCTTCTGCCCCGGAGGTCTCGCCCGCTCCCGAGCCCCGCGTCGCGCACCTCGCTTCCGAGCGGCAGCCCACCCAAGAGCCCACCCAGCAGGGCGCGACCCGGGCCCAAGAGGAGGCGCGCCAGCAGGGCGCGACCCGGGCCCAAGAGGAGGCGCAGCACGAAGCAACCCCGGGGAGAGGCGCGCAAGCAGGGCCATCGCAGGGACCAGTCCAGCAGGGACGGCGAGGAGGACGGGGGGAGGAGCACGGACCTGCTCCGGGGCACGTCCACTGGACCGAGCTCGTCAACAGCGGGCAGTCCGAGCGCGTCGTGGAGCTGGCGGAGCAGCGCGGGGTGAACGCTTGCCTCGACTCCTGCTCCACCGAGGAGCTGCGGGCGCTGGCCGACGCCGCCCGCTACACGGGGCGCATCACGACGGCCCGCGCCGCGCTCCTGGCGCTGCGCGCGCGGGGCCCGGAGGAGGCGAGCCGCGCCGCCTATTTCCTGGGCTCTCTCGCGGAGTCCCGGGGACAAGCGGCGGGGGCGCTGGAGTGGTATACTAAAAGTTTGGGCGAAGCTCCGGCGGGGCCCTTCAGCGCCGAAGCCCGCGCCGGCCGGATGCGCGCGCTGCTGGCCCTCGGTCGGAGGGAGGAGGCCAGACGGCAGGCCCGGGAGTACCTGAGGTTGCACCCGACCGGGGTCGCCGCGGAGCGGGCCCAGCAGCTCTCGAGTGGTCCGTGAGTCTGCGCGCCTGGCTCGTCGGGCAACGCCCGTGGCTCGCCGCGTTCCTGGCGTCGTTCTGGGGAGCGTCTCTGGGCGTCTCCTCCGCCAGCGCCGCTCCCCGGGACGAGACCGTCCTCTTGATCCGCCCCGCGCCGGGAGCGCGCCCGACTCTCCTGGAGGCGTTCAATCGCTTGCAGGGCGAGCTCCGCATGCACGGCTTCGAGATGCGGGTGGTGGAGGCGCCCCGACCGCCGAGCAGCGCGACGCTCGAGCGTTTCGCGGATCAGGGGCGGGCGGTCGCCGCGGTCGCCTTCGTCGAGCAGGGGGAGACCACTCGCGTCGACATCTGGATCAGCGATCGTGTCACCGGGAAGACCACCAAACGCACCATCGAGCCAGGCGCGGACCGCCACGCGGGAGCCGTCCTCGCGGTGCGCGCTCTGGAGCTTCTGCGCGCCAGCCTGCGGGAGTACGCGGAGCTGGAGCCGGGGGCGGAGGAGCTCCCGGGGGCGCACCCGGAGCGCGCGGACGCCGCCGTGCGTGCTTTGGGTCAGGTGACGGCCCCCGAGCACCGTTGGGGGGTCGGCGTCGGCGTCGCTGGCGCCGGCTCGCTGCCGCAGGGAGGGCTCTCCTTCGGGCCGGAGCTGTCCGCGGAGTATCGCGCCGCCCCGTGGGGGCTGCGGGTCACGAGCCTGGGGCCCGCCTGGGGCGGGCGCTACGAGGCGTCCTCCGGGAGCTTCGACCACCGCTGGTTCGGTGTCGTCCTCGAGCCCCGCTGGCGCCTGACCGGTGAACGCCTCGAGCTCGGGGTGTTCCCTTCCTTGGGCGCGATCCGCTGGGACGTCGCCGGGACGGCGACGGAGCCCTTCCGGGGACGGGCGGACGCGGCCTGGACCGCGCTGGTGGGCGCTGGAGCGGAGCTCGGCGCGTCCCTGCGGCCCCTCTCGGAGACCGCGTGGGCTTACGTCTCCGTGCGCGGTCTGGCCGCCAGCCCCGCGCCCTGGGTGCACCTCGGTGAGGAGCGGGTGCGGCTCGGCTCGCCCCTCGTCGTGGTGGGCGTCGGGCTCCGGGCTCTGTTCTGAGTTGCCGCCGAGCCGCTCTAGTGGACGTCTCCAGCGAGCGTCTCCAGCGAACGCTGCGAAATTCGTGAGCCTTCCGCGCCGCTACCGGCAACCCCCTGGCGTTGCCGTTCTACGGAGGTCTGCATGAAATTTTACGATGTCTCGGTTCGTTCGCTCTTGGGTTCCGTCGCGCTGCTGCTCGCCGCGGGCTGTGGTGATGACGCTGGCGGCGGGGGGGCCGGGCCGGGGGGAGGCGCGCACACCGGGGGCGCCGCCTCCGGGGGCGACACGTCCAGCGGCGGGGCAGCTCCCTCGACGGGAGGGAGCGGCGACGTGGTCGGGACCGGTGGAGGCGGCGGGGGGGCGCCCGGGGGCGGCTCCACCTTCCGTGTCGAGGGCCGTCACCTCCATGACCGCTGTGGCGAGCGGGTGGTGCTGCGCGGCGTCAACGAGATGATCGTCTGGTCTGCGGGGAAGGACGGCGTGCCGGAGTTCGCCGAGATCGCGAAGACGGGGGCGAACTCCGTACGCATCGTGTGGAACGAGGAGGGCAGCGCCGCGGAGCTCGACGCGGCGATCGGCAACGCCGTCGCCGCGGAGCTGATCCCGATGATCGAACACCACAGCGCGACGGGAGACCTCTCGCTCCTCCCGGAGGTGGTGGACTACTGGGTCGATCCCGCGGTCGTCGAGGTGCTCCAGAAGCACGAGCGCTACCTGCTGCTCAACATCGCCAACGAGGCGGGGGACGGCTCCGTGACGGCGGACGAGTTCCGCAGCGCCTACGCGACGGCCATCGATCGGATCCGCGCGACGGGGCTGACGTTGCCCCTGATCATCGACGCGCCCCAGTGGGGGCAGGACATCGACACGCTCCAGGCGGTGGGACACGACCTGATCGACCACGATCCGGAGAAGAACCTGCTCTTCAGCGTGCACATGTGGTGGCACGACGCGGACGGCACGCGGGTCCGCAACGAGATCGCGGAGTCCGTCGAGATGGGGCTCCCCCTCATCGTGGGCGAGTTCTCCCAGCACGCGGTCTACCAGTGCGATCAGGCGCCGTTCGCGTATCGGGTGCTCCTGGAGGAGGCCGAGGCCCACGGCGTCGGCTGGCTGGCGTGGTCCTGGGGCGCGGTGCCGAACAACGACTGCAAGGACGAGGGCGGCTTCGACATGACGACGGACGGGACCTTCGGCAACTGGAACGAGTGGGCGGAGGTCGTCGCCGTGACGGATCCGAACAGCATCCAGAACACCTCCGTGCGCCCTGCGTCGATCGTCTCCGATCAGTGCGAGTGAGGACTTCGTGAGCGCTCCGTGAGCCCCCGGCCCGCTCCTGGAGGCGGGTCGAGGGCCAGGGGCCGCTCGCGGGTGTGCTCGTGGGTGGTGGCGCCTGCGTCGCGCGTGGTGTGGTCGTCGTCGCGCGTGGGGTAGCCGTGACCCCTCCCTCGGGGACGGAGCGGTCGGCGTGAGCGGAACGCGTCAGGGGTTCAGCGCGCTCGCGATCAGGGTGGCCTCGGGCTCGATGACGGCGGCGACGAGGACGCCCTCGGGGTGGACCCAGGCTTGGCCACGGCTCGGCGGCGCGAAGGTGAGGGCGAAGTCCACGCCGCGCGTCGCTTTCCGGGCGCGACGAAGCCACCCCTGGACCAGCTCGGCGACGCGCTCCGTCGCCACGGGGGTGTCGCTCCGGATCCCCGCGAGCGAGCGCGCCAGCTCCCGAGCGAGATCCCCGCCGGGGCCTGCGTCGGGGCCCTCCGCCCGCGCGTCCGTCAGGGAAATCTGACCCGTGGTCGGATCGAAGGAGGGCAGCGCGCTCAGCCAGACGTCGCCGCAGGAGGCGCCCCTGAGCCCGAGGCGTACGGCGAGGCGGGCTCCATGGGCGGTGACCTCGAGCCCGGCGAGCTCCGTGCCCTCGGGGAGGACCAGCTGCTCGTCGATGGCCTCGGCGATGGTGTGGAAGTGGACCTGGCGCGGCAGGTTCACCTCGGATTTCACCGGCGCGTCGGGATCGCGGCGGGTGCGCCCCGCAGCGGCGCCCTGGGCCGAGTTCTTCAGGGGAGGCAGCGGGACGGGAGTCGTCCGTGAGCCGCAGGCGCCCACCTGGAGATCACCGGAGAGCCCCAGCTCGAGCTCGAGGTGATCCCGGGACAAACGGGCGGGGGTGTGGGTCAGCGCCTGGGGCACGAAGCGCAGACAGGTGTCCTCGCCGAGCCGCTCCTCCGCCTGGACGGCGCGCCACAGCTGGCTCGCCTCCTGCTCGAGATCCGGGAGGGAGCGCTCGAGGGTGCGCTCGACGTTGCGGATCTCCTTGCGCGCCTCCTCGAGGATGCGCGGGGTCACGTCGATGCCGATGACACAGCGGCGGGTCGCCTCGAGGGATCCGCGGGGAGGCGCGAGGCGATAACGTTCATCCAGGGCGTCCGCGACGCGGAAGGTGGCGAGGAACGCCGGGCGGCAGCCGCCGTAGCGGATGCAGGTGGAGCCGAAGGGCTTGCAGACGTCGACGTCCGCCTCGATGGGCACCTGCACCTCGAGGGCGCCGCTCTTGGCGACGAGGCGCGGTGTCCCGCGGCGCACCGAGTACGTGGCGCGCCCGGCGGCGCCGAGCCCGCGCCGTTGATTGGTCACGAGGCGCTCCGGCACCTGCTTCGAGAGCTCGTCCACCACGGCAGAGACGGGGACGCGCGCCGTGAGGGAGAGGTGAGAGGTGGGCCAGGTCAGGGGCGGGGCGGGCTCGAGGGGCGGCGGCGGCGCCTGCCAGGTGTCGCGGCACAGGAGATCCCCCGCGGCGCCCGGAGACGCGGGGCCGGGCGCCACGGCGTCGGGGCCCGGCTTGCTGCAGCTCCCGCCGAGCAGGGCCAGGACGAAGAGCGCCAGCCGCGCCGACCTCCGACGTCGCGGCGCCGGAGGGGGGCTCGAGGGGCGTCGCCGGCGCTCCGTCATGGGTCAGGCTTGCTCGAGGGCGTGGAGCACGTCGGCGAGGACGTCCTCCGTGTCTTCGATGCCGACGGCCAGGCGGATCAGGCTCGGCTGGATGCCGATGCGCCCGAGCTGCTCCTCGTCGAGCTCGAAGTAGCTCATGATCGACGGCTGCTCGATCAGCGACTCCACGCCGCCGAGGGACGGCGCGATGCGGGCGATGCGCGACGCGTCCACGACCCGCGAAGCGGCCGCCTTGCCTCCTCGGACGATGAAGCTGATCACGCCGCCGTAGCCGTTCATCTGGCGTCGGGCGATCTCGTGCGACGGGTGGGAGGGGAGCCCTGGATAGAAGACCTGTTCGACCCGAGGGTGCTTGGCCAGGGCCTCGGCCAGGGCCTGGGTGGTGTGGTTCTGCTGCCGCACGCGCAGGGCCAGCGTCTTGAGCCCGCGGGCGATCAGGAACGCGGCGTGGGGATCGAGGGTGGCGCCCATCACGTCGCGCGCCTCCCGCAGGAGCGAGACGAGGTGGGACGGCCCCGCCACGACGCCTCCGAGCACGTCGTTGTGCCCGCTGAAGTACTTCGTGGCGCTGTGCACCACGACGTCGATGCCGAACTCGTGGGGACGACAGTTGATCGGAGTCGCGAAGGTGGAGTCCACCACCGTGCGGATGCGTCCCCGCGCCTTGACGCGCTTGACGAGCTCCGCGAGGTCGACGCAGTAGAGGAACGGGTTCGTCGGCGCCTCGGTGACGACCAGGCGCGTGTTGGGGCGCAGGGCCGCCTCGAGGGCGTCGAGATCACCCGGCGGGACCACGCTGTGCTCGACGCCGAAGCGGCTGAGCCACGTGGTCACGAACTGTCGCGTGCGGCGGTAGCAGTCGCGGAAGAGCACCACGTGATCGCCCTGCTTCAGCAAGGCGAACAAGGTGGTCGTCATGGCGGCCATGCCGCTGGAGAAGGCGATGGCGTCGTCGCAGGCCTCGAGGGCCGCCACGCGGTTCTCCAGCTCCCGCACCGTGGGGTTGCCGTAGCGGCCGTACTCCTCGCGGTTGGGGTTGTCGTCCTCCCCGCGCATGTACTGCTCGAGGTCCGCCGTGCTCTCGAAGGTGTAGGTCGCCGTCTGCGCGACCTCGAGGGCGAGGGCGTGGTGGGGGCGGTGTCGAGGGGTGCCTGCGTGGACGGCGTCGGTGGAGCCGGCAAATCGGTTCTTCGAGTCGCTCATGGAAGTCTCGCTCAGGGTGAACCCGCGTTCGCGCGCGGTCCAGTCAGCGCCCGGAGCTCCGCGACGACGACGCGCGTCGCGTCTGCCAGCGGCACGGCCTGGGCGTTCTTCGGGTTGGGCTCCGTGCGCGGCTTGAGCTCCACGTTGCCGTCCTTGAGACCGCGCTCACCCACGGTGATGCGGAGGGGAAGGCCGATGAGGTCCGCGTCCTTGAATTTGACGCCGGGGCGCTCGTCCCGGTCGTCGACGAGGGGCTCCAGGCCGGCGGCGGTGAGCTCCTGCTCGAGGCGCGCCACCGCGTCGACCACCTCCTGAGAGGTGCCGAGCTGGACGATGTGTACGGGGTACGGCGCCACCGCGGCGGGCCAGCGGATGCCGTTGTCGTCGTTGTGCTGCTCGACGATCGCCGCCACGAGCCGGGAGATGCCGATGCCGTAGCAACCCATGACGATGGGGCGCTCGTTGCCCTGCTCGTCGAGGTACATCGCGTTCATCTGGGCGGTGTAGTGGGTGCCGAGCACGAAGATGTGCCCGCCCTCGATGCCGCGGTAGATGGCGAGCGCCGCGCCGCAGCTGGGGCACGGATCGCCCGCCATCACCATGCGCACGGGCTGCACCTCCGCCTGGAAATCCCGGCCGAAGCGCACGTGCCGGAGGTGGTAGTCCGTCTCGTTGGCCCCGGTGATGCCGTCGTCGACGGCCGCCGCGTCCGGATCGATGACGACGCGCCCCGAGAAGCCGACCGGACCCGCGAACCCGACCTGGGCGCCCGTCGCCTGCACGACGTCGGCGGCGCTCGCCAGGAACACCTCGTCCACGCCGAGCGCGCGCGCCAGCTTCAGCTCGTTGACGTCGTGATCGCCGCGCACGATTACGAGCACCAGCTCCTTGCCCGCCAGATAGACCAGGCTCTTCAGGAACTGGCGGGGGCTCGCGCCGAGGAACCCGGCGACGGCCTCGATGCTCCCGTGCCCGGGGGTGTGGACCTTCTCGGGCGCGGGCAGGTCTGCCGCCGGGCTGCCGGGCGCGGGCGCCGGGGGCGACGCGACCTCGAGGTTGGCGGCGAACTCGCAGCTCGGACAGGCAGCGATGAAATCCTCGCCGCTCTGCACCAGCACCTGGAACTCGGCGCTCTTGCTGCCGCCCATCGCGCCGGAGTCGGCGCTCACCAGGCGGTAATCGAGCCCCATGCGATCGAAGATGCGCACGTAGGCCTGGCGCATCGCCTCGTAGCTCTCGAAGGCGCGCGTCTCGTCCACGTCGAAGGAGTAGGCGTCCTTCATGATGAACTCACGCCCGCGCAGCAGGCCGCCGCGCGGCCTCGGCTCGTCGCGGAACTTCGCCTGCACCTGGTAGAGGTTCTTCGGCAGATCGCGGTAGCTCCGGATCTCCCGGCGGGCGAGATCAGTGATGATCTCTTCGTGAGTGGGGCCGAGGTGGTAGTCACCCCCTTTGCGATCCTTCAGCCGCAGCAGGGTGTCCCCGAACAAATCCCAGCGGCCCGTCTCCTTGAAGTACTCGGACGGGAGCAGCGCGGGGAGCAGCACCTCCTGCGCGCCGGCCCGATCCATCTCCTCCCGGACGATGCGCTCGATGTTGCGCAGGGTCCGGAGCCCGAGGGGGAGGAAGCTGTAGATGCCGGCGCCCACGCGCCGGACGTACCCGGCACGGGTCAACAAGACGTGGCTGGCGCTGGTGGCGTCGGAAGGGGCCTCCTTCAGGGTGGGGAGCAGGGCGCGGTGGTAACGCATGGAGGCGGGTGGTTACCACGGGCTTCGCACGCGAAAAAGGCGGCGGCCCGGGCGGTGGATTCCGAAAAGGCGGCGCGGGACTGGCCAACTCGCCCGGAAGGTGCGAGAGGATTCCGCGATGAGCGAGCCCCGGGCGTCAGCAGGCCCGAAGCCAGCAGTGGCGAGAGCGGAGTCTCCCGAGTCGCGACCGTCGGAGTCGAAGACCCGGGTCGCCGCGCAGCGCGCGGCCGCGGCGCGCCCCCGTGGGCGCCCCGATGCCATGCACCGGGCCCAGCTCCTGGCCTGGGCCCCCGTCCTCTTCCAGGCGGCCTGGGTGCTGCGGGAGCGCGGGCTCTTGCGCGAGCTGATCGCCCGGGTAGCCCAGGGAGCCTCCGTGGACGAGCTCGCCACGGCCACGGACACTAGCCCCTACGGCGTGACCGTGCTCCTCGAAGCGGGGTTGGCCACGGATCTGGTCGTTCAGCAGGAGGGGCGCTTTCGGCCGACGGCGCTGGCGTACCTGGTGGAGCGTGACCCGATGACGCGGGCCAACATGAACTTCGTCCAGGACGTGTGTTACCGCGCGATGGGGCACCTGGGCGAGGCGATCGCCTCCGGGAAGCCGGCGGGGCTCGCGGAGCTCGGGCCCTGGTCCACGGTGTACGCGGGGCTCGCGGAGCTCGGAGAGCCGGCGCGGACGAGCTGGCTCGAGTTCGACCATTTCTATTCGGACGACTCGTTTCCCCTCGTCTTGCCCCAGGTGTTCTCGTCGCGACCGGCGCGCGTCCTCGACGTGGGAGGCAACACGGGCAAGTTCGCGCTGGCCTGTCTCGGCTACGATCCCGACGTTCGGATCACCGTGGCCGATCTCCCGGGGCAGCTGGAGAGCTGTCGGCGGGAGGTGGAGCAGGCGGGGGACGGTCGGCGCGTGTCCTATCACCCCGTGGATCTGCTCGCCCTCGACGCGGCCCTGCCCGCGGGGCACGACGTCATCTGGATGAGCCAGTTCTTGTGCTGCTTCTCCGAGGTGGAGGTCGTGCACATCCTGCGGCTCGCGCGGTCGGTGATGGGGCCTGCGACGCGGCTCCTCATCATGGACAATTTCTGGGACCGGCAGCAGACGCGCGCGGCGGAGGTCGTGCTGCAGGCAGCCTCCCTGTACTTCACCTGCGTGGCGAACGGGAACAGCCGGCTCTACGACAGCGGCACCCTGCGCCGCTGCGTCGAGCGCGCCGGCCTGGAGATCGTCGACGAGCGACACGGCGTCGGCCTCGGGCATTCCTTGCTCGAGTGCCGGGGCGCTCCCGGGGCGGCAACAGGGGCAGCCCCGGGCGGCCGTTGATCGGCGCCGAGGGATGGAGGCGCTGGGATCGGGGGGCGCACCTTGGGGGGAGTACTGAGGGATCTCCGCGGGAGTCTGGTACGATGGGCCCCCGCGACCGGCCGGTCCCCTCGGGCCAGGCCCCCTCGACGGCGCGCTGGCCGTCCAGGGGCTCCTTGGGGGTGGGGCGGGCGTCCCGGGGCGGCTCAGAGGCGCCTCGACGGGCCCCTGGCCACTCGCGAGGCAATTGTCGCACTTGTCTCACCGGGAATAGGGGGTATACATCGGGTCCCCGCCCTGGGTCCGGAAAGCGTTCGCTCCGCCAGGGGAACCGCGCGCCGCTCGCCGCAGCGCTCGGCGCGGGTAGAGGAGCCTAGCCATGACCGCCCCCAGCACCTGGAAAGAGAAGCTCGACCCGACGATTCGTGAGGACTGGCGCAAGGAGCTCGAAGTCTTCGAGACCCAGATCCAGCTGAAGAAGCAGGGTCGGCTCGAAGACAAGATCTTCGCCGAGACCCGCCTGCGCCGTGGCACCTACGGGCAACGCTACGACAACGGGCAGCGCCACGACGGCGTCGAGACGCGGAAGCTCCAGTTCCCGTCGGATCTGACGAAGGGCCCCGACACCCTGTGGGACGCCCCCGGGATGCAGCGCATCAAGATCCCCTTCGGGAAGCTCACCGCGCAGCAGCTCGAGGTGCTCTGCGATCTGGCGGAGGAGTACTCCGATCAGATCCTGCACGTGACCACGCGTCAGGACATCCAGCTGCACTTCGTGCACATCGAGGACACGCCGGACCTGATGCGACGCCTGGCGGCCGTGGGGATCACGACCCGTGAGGCCTGCGGGAACTCCGTGCGCAACATCACGGCTTGCCCCTACGCCGGCGTGTGCCGGGGCGAGACCTTCGACGTGACGCCCTACGCCAACGCGATCATGTTCTTCCTGCTGGGGCACGACGACACCCAGGACTTCGGGCGCAAGTTCAAGATCGCTTTCAGCGGCTGCAAGGAGAGCGCCTGCGGTCTGACCAACTTCCATGACGTGGGCTGCATCGCCCGGGTGAAGGACGGTCGGCGAGGCTTCCAGTACTACGTCGGCGGTGGTCTCGGCGCGGTGCCCCAGGCGGCGTTCCTGCTCGAGGAGTTCGTCCCCGAGGAGGAGCTGTTCCCGCTCACCCAGGCCGTGTGCCGCGTCTTCGGCAAGCTCGGTGAGAAGCAGAACCGCTCGCGCGCTCGCCTCAAGTTCCTCGTCAAGAAGCTGGGCATCGAGGAGTTCCGGCGCCTCGTCCTCGAGGAGCGCGAGAACCTGCGCCCCGATCCGCGCTGGACGGCCTTCCTCGACGACCTGCACGCGACCGACGAGAAGCCCCTGAAGCCCGGCAGCGCCCTGCCCACCGGTCCCTTGCCCGAGGGGTACGAGGCCTGGGCTCAGCACAACGTGAAGCCGCAGAAGCAGGAAGGCTACTCGAGCATCATCGTCAAGATGCCGCTCGGAGACTTCACGCCCAAGCAGGGGCGCGGCCTGGCGGACATCGCCCGGGAGTTCACCGGCGACTCCATTCGCCTGACCGCCGATCAGAACGCCGTCATCCGCTGGGTGAGCAGCTCCGATCTCCCGGCTGTCTATGAGCGCTTGGTGAGCCTGGAGTTGGCGGAGCCCGGCGCCGGGACGCTCAGCGACATCACCTCGTGCCCCGGCACCGACACCTGCAAGCTCGGCATCTCGTCGTCGCGCGGGCTGGCCATGGAGCTGCGGCGTCGGCTCGCGGTGGTCGGCAACGCCGCGGACGATCTCCACGTGAAGTGCTCCGGGTGCTTCAACAGCTGCGGTCAGCATCACGTGGCCGACATCGGCTTCCTCGGCGTGAGCCGCGTGGTCGGTGGCCGACGCGTGCCGCACTTCCAGCTCGTGGTGGGCGGAGAGTGGACGAACAACGCGGGCGCCTACGGGCTCGCCATCGGCGCGGTGCCCTCGAAGAAGGTGCCGGAGGTCGTGAACGCGCTGACGGAGGCGTACACCGCCGGCCGTCAGGGCGACGAGAAGTTCCGCGAGTGGGTCGAGCGCATCGGCAAGCGGCAGGTGAAGGCGCTCATCGATCCGTTCACCGCCGTGCCCCCCTACGACGTGGATCCGAGCTACTACACGGACTGGGGTGACCCGCGCGAGTACACCATCGGCGACATCGGCGTCGGTGAGTGCGCGGGCGAGGTCATCAGCTTCGTCGAGTTCGGGCTCTCCGCCGCGGAGCGGGAGCTCTTCGAGGCGCAGCTGCTCCTCGACGAGAACGAAGCCGCCAAGGCCGCGCAGCGCGCCTACGACGCCATGTTGAAGGCCGCCCGCGCCCTGGCTCGGGAGCTGAACCCGAACCTCTCGGAGGATCCCGACGAGATCGTGAGCGACTTCAAGAAGAACCTCGTCGATCCGCAGATCTTCCACGACAAGTACATGGGCGCGAAGTTCGCCCACTACCTCCTGCGCGCCCACGCCGACGGCCTCGGGGACGGCAGCAAGGAGAGCGCCCGCCAGCTCCTCGAGGAGGCGCAGCTCTTCGTGGACGCGGCACACGCCTGCCATCAGAAGATGGCGTCGAAGGCCGCGGCGGCGGAATGAAGACCAGCGCGTGAAGCGCCGCGCGGGCAGGTCGACGCAGGGTCGGCCGCCCGCGCCGCCGCAGCGCGCCCGCACTTACCCTTGCGAGACGAACGTCCCATGAAAGCCACCAAGCTGCAGGTCAAGATCTTCGCCGACAACCTCCGCCTCGAGGACATCGAGAGCTTCGTGCCCGTGTTCCACCGCTGGATCCGGGACAACGTGCTCGACGAGATGGTGATCGACGTCGCCGATTACACTCACGTGCCCGGAGGCCCCGGCGTGGTGCTCGTGGGGCACGGCTCCGACTACTACGTCGACGTGGCCGACGACCGCCCGGGACTGCTCTACAGCCGCAAGCGGGCGCTCCCCGAGGGCGCGGAGCTCGTCGACGACGCCCTGCGCCGCGCCCTGAAGGCGACGGAGCTGCTCGCCGCGGCTGCGGAGCTGCCGGTGAAGCCGGTGTTCTCCACGCAGGAGATCCTGATCCGCGTCCCCGATCGCCTCCACATCCAGAACGACGAGGCGAGCTTCGACGGCGTGCGGGGCGAGCTGACCGCGGCTCTGGGGCGCGTGTTCCCGGGGAAGACCTTCGAGCTGCAGCGCGAAGGGGAGCCGCGCGAGCCGCTGACCATCCGGGCACGCGCGCAGGCCTAGCGCTGCGGCCTAGCGCTGCGGACTAGAGGGCGGCGTCAGGGATCGCCTCGACGGGGGGCGTTCCCTGGCCGGGGCCGCCGCGGGCGTGGACC
>Ga0207873_1000951_pt1 | contig 29723 bp, 29 predicted proteins | sample BGWIniCompost_FD_187373 | JGI IMG/M metagenome (GOLD analysis project Ga0207873, IMG submission 187373) | Cellulose adapted compost microbial communities from Newby Island Compost Facility, Milpitas, CA, USA - BGW Initial Compost (SPAdes)... ...
CAGGCCGCACCCGCCGCCGGCCAGCCCGGCGGCGTCGTCATCCTCGGCCCGGACGGGCGCAGCATGGAAGAGGCCCGCGACAGGGTCCGCGCCGGCATCGCCAACGCCGGCCTTTCCCTTCCCGGGAATCGGGTGACCGTCACCCTGCCACCGTCCGACGACCCGACACCAGGCTCCAGCACCGATCTGGCCATCGCGGCGGTCATCCTGTCCACCGCCGGGCTGTTCCCACCGAGCGTGCTGGACGCGGCGGCGGTCATCGGCGAGATCGGCCTCGACGGCGCCGTCCGCCCGGTGCGGGGCGTGCTGCCGATGGTGACCACCGCCGCCGACCTTGGCATGCGCACGGTCGTCGTCCCGGCGGCCAACGCCGGTGAGGCCCGCCTCGTGCCCGGCCTCACCGTCGTCGCTGTCGCGTCCCTGCAGCAGTTCGCTCGATGGGCCAGCACCGGCGCGCACCCGCCGACGCCGAAGCCTGCCACCGACCAGCGGCTCGGCACCGGTGACGGGTACGTCGGCGACTTGGTCCACGTGCCCGCCGCGATGACGAAGGCACGCCGGGCACTGGAGGTCGCCGCGGCCGGCGGTCACCACCTCGGCCTAGTCGGGCCGCCGGGAGCCGGCAAGACGCTGATCGCGCAATCCCTGCCCTCGCTGCTGCCGGACCTCGACGACGCCGCCGCGTTGGAGGTGGCCGCGCTGCGCTCGGCCGCCGGAGTGACCCCGCCCGGTGAAGGGCTGATGCGCAGGCCACCGTTTCGGGCGCCGCACCACACCGCCAGCCTTCCCGCGCTGCTCGGCGGCGGGCCACGCGCCTCGTACCCCGGGGCGGTCAGCCTGGCCCACCACGGCGTGCTCCACCTGGACGATGCCCCCGAGTTCGGCAACCGGGCACTGGCGGCGCTGCGCCACCCGCTCGATACCGGTCAGGTCATGCTCGCCGGAGCCCGCCGCGCCGTGACCTACCCGGCCCGGTTCCAACTCGTCCTCGCCGCACAGCCCTGCCCGTGCGCCCGCCCGAACGGCGCCGACCCGTGCACTTCGTGTTCGGACCTGGACCGACGCCGCTACCTGGCCCGGATGGCGGACCTGTGGCGGCATATCGACATCCGCCTGCACCTCGATGTGATGAACCCGCACGACGCGGCGGTCGGCGATTCCTCCGCCGTGGTCGCCGCACGGGTCGCCTCCGCCCGCGAGCACGCTGCGGACCGATGGGCCGCGCTCGGCTACCGCGTCAACGCTGAGATCCCCGGCGAGATCCTGCGCACCGGCGTGTGCGCGCTGCCCACCTGCGACATCAACCCGCTGCTGCACCTGCGGCAGGTGGGCACCGTCTCCGACGACGGCCATGACCGCATCCTGCGCGTCGCCTGGACGCTCTGCGACCTGCGCGGCGCGGACCGTCCCGACCTCGACGACGTCACCGCCGCCATCGACCTGCACATCGACCGGCAGCCCTGACGGCCGACTCCAACCACCCGCGCGCCGCAGGAGACCGGGCGGCGCACATCCCCGCTGTGCGTCTTCGCCGCCCGCCGGACGGCGAAGACGCACATCGCACGAAAGGACGCTGACCCTTCCATGACCAGGCCACCGAAAGCCATTCCGCCCTGCCTCGTCTGCCGGCAAGCCCCCGGGCACGGCGAGCTGTGCCCCTCTGACGACGACGAAGCCACCTACTACCTGCAACACCCCCTCCCGGACGGCCACCGCGACTGGACCCCCGCCGGCATCCGCTACACCGGCACCCCCGCGCGCCGCACGGCGGTCCGCGCGGTCATGGCCACCACCTGCTGGGTCCGGATGCACGGCAAGCCGAACCTGCCGATGTTACCCGGGCTGCTGATCAACCAGATCCTCGCCGGGTTCGGCAGCACCGCGTCCAAGACCTCCCGGATCGGCTACACCAGCGACTTCCTGACCACCCTGGACTGCCGCTGCGATCCGTGGCGCTGCATCCACGACCACGACGCCCCCAATGGCGTTACCCCGGACTGGCTCACCCACCCCAGGCTGGACCCGGACCTCGTGGTCTACGTGCCGCTCGTCGCGGTCGAGATCCGCTGGGCCGACCTGTGGCAGACCTACTGGTTCGCCGACGCGGGCGGCGGCGCGGTGAGCCTGGCCATCGACTCGATCCCCGAGATCAGTCCGCCCGGCATCACGGTGGCGTGTCACCGCCGCTGGTGTGACCTGTGTCCGGGAAGCAGCAAGCCCGGCCCTCGCGCCAAGACTCCCACGCCATGCCCGTGTTCCTGCCATGCGGGGACGCCGTCGTGACCGAGGCCCGGGTGATGCGGATCGCCACCGGCGAGACCCGACAGATCACGACGTGGTTCGTGGGCGGCTGGTTCAACTGTCCGTGGTGCGAGGCGGCGAACCCGCCCGAGGCGCAGCACTGTGACAACCCGGCGTGCTGGGCGTCGAAGTACGCCACCGCCGAACACGTCCGCGCCGAGCAGGACCGCCGAGCCCGTGAGGCCGCCGAGCGTGAGCAGCGGCAGCGAGCCGCCGAAGCGCAGGCCGCCGCGCAGCAGCGCTACCAGGAGCAGCGGGCGGCGCTGTGGGCCGAGCGGGTCGCCACCGCCACCGAGCGGGGCGCCTGCCTGACCTGCCTGCGCCACTCCCGGTGGGAGACCGAACCACGGTACCGGCGGCACCGGCGCACGGACTTCCACACCGCGAAGGCGTGAGCCGTGGCAGCCCGTCCGGGCGCCTGCCAGTCCCGGGCACCCCCACCCACACCTGCGTTGCACCGACGATTCCGACCACGACAAAGGAGACCATCGAATGCCACTCATCGAGGTGAGTGACCAGGCGTAGGGTGCCCAACGACGCCGACGAGTGCACGCCACCCACTTCGACGCCACCGGTCACCGCGACTACCACCGGTAGACGTTGGAGCGTGGCGCCGGCCGCATGTACCGATTCTGATCCGGCACTGGTGCCGGGCATTCCCCGCGTGGGGGTGCCCGGCGCCATCGAGTGCGGCCTTCCGGCCGCGCAGCCGGCCCTGTTCGTGTTTCTGGCGAACCTCATCCCAGCCTTGCCGTCGCTGCCGGGTGCTTCACGCGGGTGGGATGACCGTGACGCCCGGCCAGCGCTGTTGGGGTTGTGTTGCGGTCGTCGGTGAACAGCCGGTCGAGGCGGGTGCGGGGGATGGCCTTGTCCCGGGTCCGGGTGACCTTGCGGCGTTCCAGGCGCCGGCCGGGGTCGTTGGTCAGCCAGTCCTGGCGGCGGCAGTAGGCGGTGAACGAGGTCAGCGCGGACAGGTGCTTGTTCCAGGTGTTCGCGGCCCGTTCGTCCCCCAGCGGGCCATCGTCTGCTCGTAGATCTCCGGGGCGAGTGCGGCGACCGGCAGCCGGTCGCCGGTGGTCTCGCGCAGTCGGCGCAGGGTCTCGGTGTAGGTGGCGCAGGGTCTCGGTGTAGTTGGCGCGGGTGGCGGGGCCATCGCGGAACCGGTCGAGGAACGCGTCGACGGCAGCCACGAGCAGCACGATGCGCCCGGCGCGGCGACCCCTGCGGCGAGGACCTTCACCGGCCCGGTAGTGCCGAGCCGGTCCGAGACCCGGCCGGCGGGCACGGACGCGATGGTCGCTGCGGCGTTGTACGCGACGTACAGGCCAATCGCGATCGTGGTCACCGCCTCCGTACCGGGGGCCGGGGCGAGTAGCTCGGTGGCGCGCAGGATCGGCAAGGTCGCCGCGACGTTGCCCACCTCGAAAGCCGCCACCGACCCCAACAGCCGGCCGAGCTGCCCGGTCAGCACCGGGCGGATGCGGATGCGCAGCGGTACCCGGTCGCGGGTGCCCGGGGTGCGGGTGTGGCGGATGGCGTGGACGATCGCGGCGGCGGCGAGCAGCCCCGGGATCACCGACAGGCCGATCGCCCACCGCACTCCGACCACCGCGACCAGGCCCAAGGCGAGCAGCGGACCGAGGATGGCGCCGAGGTTGTCCATCATCCGCTCGAACCCGTACGCCCGCCCATACGCAGCTGGCGGCACGGCGTCGGCGAGCAAGGCGTTACGGGCCGGCACCCGCAGGCCGCGGGCGGCCCAGGCACCGGCGCGCAGCAGCCCGACCTGCCACACCGAGGTCGCTGCGCCGGTCGCGGCGGCCAGCACGCGGTGGTGGTGTATCCGCCGACTGCGGTGGCGCGGCGGCGGGCGGGATCGTCGGCGATGGCGCCTCCGGCGAGACCGGCGAGGCCGTCAGAGACACCTTCGATAACGCCGAGGGCCGCCGGTGCCCGCAGCGCCGAGGTCACCAAGCTGGGCAACAGCGCGGTGGGAACCTCATGGCCAACGTCGGCGAGCAGGCTGGCAGTGCCGATACCCCGCACACCCGGGGTGAACCACCGCCGCTCATCCGGTTCACCGGGGGGCTGCGTCGGTTGGTCCACCGTCTCGGTCACCTCACGAGTCTGCTTTACTCCAGGGGCGGGCGAGGAGCAGCTACGTGGTGGGGGCGGCGGGCAGCTGGCGTGCTCGTTGCCGTGGCGCACCGATCTAACCGATCTAGAGGTCAGCGGGGTTGGGTGAGCGGGATGATCTGGCGGTATTTGCCGCCGGTGGTTTGTTGTGGGGGTTCGTCGGCGCGTTCGACGGTGACGTTGGGCAGGTGGTGTTGTGCGAGCAGGTTGGTGATGTCGCCGTGGACGGTGGCCCATAGGTTGTCGGGGTCGGCGTCCGGTGCGGGCAGCAGACGAACGCGCAGCGTCGTGGGGGTGGTCTGTTCGATCTGGAACAGTTCCACGCCGGGAATGCGTTCGACGAGGGTCGCCAGCGCGAGCGGCGCGATGGTGACCCGGTGGCCGGGTGGTGTGGTGAGGGTGAGCAGGTCGGCAGCTCGGCCTTGGACCCGGATGGCGGGGAGCGGGTTGCCGCACTCGCAGGGGGCGGGCCGCATGACGATCGAGTCGCCGAGGTCGTAGCGCAGGATCGGCTGGGTGCGGTTGGCGAGGTTGCTGACCAGCACGGTGTGGGACGGTTCGCCGGGCGGAACCGGCCGGTGGTCGGCGTCGACCGGCTCCACGATCACCCAGTCGGCGTTGACGTGGAGCCAGTGGCGGTCGCAGCTGTAGGACAGGAACGGGACTTCGTTGGCGGCGTAGCTGGTGCCCACCTTCGCGCCGAACGCGGCGGCGATCCGGTCGTACTCGGCCGGTGGCAGTCCTTCGGCAGCCAGCACCACCAGCGCCGGGTCGATGCGCAGCCGGCCGGCTTCTGCTTCGCTGGCGAGCATCGCCCCGACGGTGGCGTAGGGGGCGAGGATCGCGGGCCGGAACCGGTTCAAGTGGTCGACCAGTGTGGGCATGGGGTCGTGGACGGAGAACACGCCGGTGGTTTTCGCCCGCCGAGCGTCGGCGGTCATGCGGGCGGCGGCGGTGGCGGAGGCGAAGTGCCCACCGGTCGGGACCACCAGGGCCATCCGCCGACCGGCGGCGAGAATCCTCACGGTGTCGCGGGCGGTGAGCAGGGAGCCAAGCATGCGGGCGGCCATGGCGCCGGCGACGGTCAGGGCGTGGTGGTCCTGGATGAAGATGCCGTGGGTGCCGGTGGTCCCGGACGTGGTGGTCACCGTGTACCGGTCGCGCAGCCGCTGGCCGACCAGTGTGGGGTCGTCGACGAACCGGCGGACGGCGGCGAGGGTGATGCCGGGGTCGCAGACCCAGTCGTCGAACTGGGCCATCAGGGTCTTCTTGTCGACCACCGGCAGCGCGGCCGGGTCAGTCACCCGGTCAAGCAGGTCATGGTAGAGGCGACGGTAGAACGGCGACGCGGCGCGGGCATGGTTCACGATCGCCGCCAGCCGGTCCTGTTGCCGCCGCGCGATGGCGTCCGGGCCGCCGCGCCTGGCCCGTCGGGCGTCCCACAACAGACCAAGCAGACTCACGATGCCTCCCCGGTGCCGATCGGACGGTGGGCGGCGCCGAGCAGGTAGTCACCACTGATGCGGGTGACCGAACCCAGCATCGTCAGCCCGTGGCGGGGCAGCTCGTCGCAGAACTGCGCGGCGGTGAACCGGTCGTGCTCGGGATGGTCGAACAGCCGCCGATAGGTGGGCCGGGCCAGGGCGTGGGCGGTGACCTCCTCGAAGTAGAAGACCCCACCAGGTTTGAGTACCCGGGCCACCTCGACCAGCGCGGCGCGCCAGTCGGGGATGTGGTGGATGATCGCGAAGTCGAACACCGCGTCGTAGCCGTCGCCGGCGCCGAATGCGGCCCGCAGATCGGTCGCATCCCCCACCGCGAGTCGCACCCGGTCGCCGTAACGGGCCAACCGCTGGCGGGATTTGGTGATCATCGCCGGATCAAGGTCGACCGCGTCGACATGCCCGGCGCCGAAGTAGTCGCAGATCAGCTTCGTGCCGTAGCCGGCACCGCAGCCGATCTCCGCCACCCGCGCACCGGCCGGCACCGGCCCGCCGAGTCGCCGCAGCGTCGGGGCCTCGTACCAGCGTTGCAACGCCCGACGCGCCGGGTTGTCGATCGCGAGGGTCTCCGCCCGGTTCATCAACATCAACAGCCACGCCCCTTCACGGCATGAACCATCAGGTTCAATCGATGCCATCCGGTATTGACGATCTATCTAGAGTTCACGTTATCATCGGTACGTGGCGATGACGCAAGAGGTGGATCGGGAGACATTGGGGCCAGCGGTGGCGCTGTTCCGCGGGCTGGCTGACCCGGTCCGGTTGGCGATCGTGCGCCGGCTCGCCGAGGGCGAGGCGCGGGTGACCGACCTCGTGAAGGAGCTCGGGTTGGCGCAGTCGACGGTGTCGGCGCACCTGGCCTGTCTGCGGGACTGCGGCCTGGTCGACTACCGCGCGCAGGGCCGGCAGTCGTTCTACTCCCTGACCCGTATGGAATTGATGGACCTGCTCGCTGCGGCCGAGACGCTGCTGGCGGCGACCGGGCAGGCGGTGGCGCTGTGCCCGACCTACGGCACCACCGACGCGAAAGACGCGTCGCGGAACAAGGAGGGGTCAGGCGATGAGTGACGCGTGCGGCTGCGGTGACGACAAGCCCGAGGGCGCGAAAGCGGCCGAGGAGCGGGAGCCGGAGCGGTTGTGGCAGGTCAACGAACTCCGTGCGGCGGCCGTTGCCGGGGTGTTTTTGCTCGCCGGGTTCGTCGCTGGGCTGGTGGACGCACCCCGCCCGGTGGAGATCGGTCTGAACGCGGTCGCCTTGCTGATCGGTGCGTGGACGTTTGTGCCGGGCACGTTGCGTCGCCTCGCCAAGGGCAAGATCGGCGTCGGGACGTTGATGACGATCGCCGCGGTCGGCGCCGTCATCCTCGGTGAGGTCGCCGAGGCGGCGATGCTGGCGTTCCTGTACTCCATCAGCGAAGGGCTGGAGGAGTACTCCCTGGCCCGCACCCGTCGCGGCCTGCGTGCACTCCTGAATCTGGTGCCTGCGGAGGCGACCGTGCTCCGCGAGGGCAGCAGCGTCACCGTCGAACCAGCGCAACTGCGGGTGGGTGACCTGCTGCTGGTGCGGCCCGGGGAGCGGCTGGCCACCGACGGGGTGATCAGAACCGGTCGCACCTCGCTGGACGTGTCCGCGCTGACCGGCGAGTCGGTTCCCGTGGAAGCCGGCCCCGGCGATGCGGTGTATGCGGGGTCGATCAACGGCACCGGCGCGCTTGAGGTGGAAGCGACGGCCACCGCCGCGGACAACTCTCTCGCCAGGATCGTCGCGATCGTCGAAGCCGAGCAGTCCCGCAAAGGCGCCGCGCAGCGGCTCGCGGACCGCATCGCCAAACCTCTCGTGCCCGGCATCATGATCCTCGCCGCCGCCATCGCCGTCATCGGTAGCGTGGCTGGCGACCCGCGGACCTGGATCGAACGGGCCCTCGTGGTGCTCGTGGCCGCGTCGCCGTGCGCGCTGGCGATCTCCGTGCCGGTGACCGTGGTCGCCGCTATCGGCGCCGCCAGCCGTATCGGCGCCCTGGTCAAGGGCGGCGCCGCGCTGGAAGCACTCGGCCGGATCCGCGCGGTCGCGCTGGACAAGACCGGCACCCTGACCCGCAACCAGCCCACCGTCGTCGACGTCGCGACCACTGACGGCACCAGCCCGGAGCGGCTGCTGCGGGTCGCCGCCGCGTTGGAGGCGCGCAGCGAACACCCTCTCGCGCGGGCGATCCTGGCCGCCGCCCCCGACCACACCCCGGCCGCTGACGTGGACGCCGTCACCGGCGCCGGGCTGACCGGCACCGTCGACAGCTACCCGGCGCGGCTCGGCAGGCCCGGCTGGATCGACCCCGGCCCGCTGGAACAGCGGGTCGCCACCATGCAGGCCGCCGGCGCCACCGCGGTACTCGTCGAGCACGACAGCACCCTGCTGGGCGCCATCGCCGTCCGCGACGAACTACGACCCGAGGCCACTGAGGTCGTCGCCCGCCTACAGGGCGCCGGGTATGCGGTGGCGATGCTCACCGGTGACAACCCACGCACCGCCCACGCGCTGGCTACCCAGGCCGGCATCACCGACGTCCACGCCGACCTCCGCCCCGAAGACAAGTCCACCATCATCACCCGACTCCGCCAAGCACGGTCGACCGCGATGGTCGGCGACGGCGTCAACGACGCCCCCGCCCTGGCCACCGCCGACGTCGGCATCGCCATGGGCGCCATGGGCACTGACGTAGCGATCGAGACCGCCGACGTCGCGTTGATGGGCGAAGACCTGCGCCACCTACCGCAAACCCTCGCGCACGCCCGCCGCTCCCGCGCCATCATGCTGCAAAACGTCGGCCTGTCCCTCGGCCTGATCACTATCCTCATCCCGCTCGCCACCTTCGGCGTGCTGGGGCTCGCCGCGGTGGTCCTCGTGCACGAACTCGCCGAGATCGTCGTCATCGGCAACGGCGTCCGCGCCGGACGCGTCCGCCCACTGCCGCCGCTTCCCGCCGGAGCACCAGCACGCCAACCGGCCGCCGCCACTGTGGGGGTCTGACCAGGCACCCACACCACACCGCGACCAACCCCCGCCAGCGGCAGCCGGAGGTGTCGTGAAAGCCGCCCGCGCCCGGCGCCTCGCGCTGTTCACTACCGCGTGGGCGCTGGCGGTGATCGACCTCGCCCTCAAAGCCGGTGCCCGACACGCCCTGACCGAACCGGTCGACCTGCACATCCTGCAACTGAGACTGGCGTACAACACCGGCGCAGCGTTCAGCCTCGGCGACGCCTTACCCACCGGCACCGTCCTCGTCGCCACCGGCATCATCACCCTGGCCATGGCCGCGTACGGGTGGCGCACCGCGCCCACCACCAACCCGGGACAGCGGCTGGCCGGCACCTACGGCGCGGTCACCGACTACCTCCACACCGGCTGGTGGCCCACCTTCAACCTCGCCGACGTCTTCATCGTCTGCGGCGTCGCGCTGCTCCTGCTCACCACCTGGCGGGCATCGTCACAGCCCGCGCACCGGCAAGCGGTCCCCGAGCAAGGCCAGCAACCATGAGATGAGGCCCGATGGCTACCGCCGCCCTGCTGCAGTTTGCGGCCTTCAACGTCGCCATCGCCGTGCGCACCCGACAACACCCACTACCTGGCCCGCATCGGCCGCTTCGTTCCCGGCATCGGCCACACCCGCGCCTGCGCCCACACCTGGCACCCGGAACAGTTCCGGCAGGCGTGGCGGTACCCACCGGGGTTGAACCGCAGCACGAACGCGATTCGCCAACGCCGGACGCCACGGTGTGCTGGTGAAATCCGCCGTGGTGATGGAGCACCTCGGTACCACCACCCGGGTCGCGTTCGACAAGACCGGCACCCTGACCCGCGGCACCCCCGAACTCGCCGAGATCCGTGTCCTGTCCGGCGGCCGGTTCACCGAGGACCAGCTGCTGCGGTTGGCCGCGGCGGCCGAACACCCCAGCGAGCACCCGCTGGCCGCCGCGATCGTGCGCGCGGCCCGCCACCGCGGGCTCGAGCTGCCCGCCGTCGACGAGTTCACCGCCCAACCCGGCCGAGGCGTCTCGGCCCTGGTCGAGGATCACTTCATCCAGGTCGGCTCGCCCGCCATCCTGCCGATATCCGAGGAGGGGACGGCTGAGATCACAGCCGCCACGGCCGCGGTCGACGCACTTCAATCGGCGGGGCACACCGCAGTCGTCGTGCTGTGCGAGCACCGCCCGGTCGGGGTCGTGGGCATCACCGACCAGGTGCGCCCGGAGGCCGCGCCTGCTGTCGCCGCCGTCACCGCCTTGACCGGCGCCGCGCCGGTGCTGCTCACCGGCGACAACCCCGCCACCGCCGCCCGGCTCGCCGACCAGGTCGGCATCACCGACGTCCGCGCCGGACTGCTGCCCGATGACAAGGTCACCGCGGTACGCGACCTCGAAACAGGTGGGCAGCGGGTGACCGTGGTCGGTGACGGCATCAACGACGCCCCCGCGCTGGCCGCGGCGCACACCGGCATCGCCATGGGCGGCGCCGGGTCCGACCTCACCCTGCAGACCGCCGACGCCGTGGTGGTCCGCGACGACCTGACCACCATCCCCGCCGTGATCGCCCTGTCGCGGCGGGCTCGCCGTGTCGTGATCGCCAACCTGATCATCGCGGGCACCTTCATCACCGGCCTCGTGCTGTGGGACCTGATCGGCACCCTTCCGCTACCGCTGGGCGTGGCCGGACACGAAGGCTCCACCGTCATCGTCGCCCTCAACGGGCTGCGGCTGCTACGAGCCGCCGCCTGGCGCCGCGCCGCACAGCCACAGGCCCAGGCACCCAACGAGCCGATGACACAGCGCCGATGAACCGGGTCGCGCCCAACCCTGGGAGGTACCTCATGGCCAGACCGCTCGCACAGCGCACCGGACGGGAGGAGGCCACACCGCCAGTGTTGATCGACAGCAGGGTGCTTTTCCTGCTGCCGTTCGTGGTGTACGTGCTGCACACGCTGGAAGAGCTGCCGGGATTCGCCGCCTGGGCCACCAGACACTTCGGCCCGGAGACCACCGGCATGTTCGCGGCCTACCACATCCCGCTGATGCTGCTGGTCCTGCTGTGCTCCTGGCGCGCCTACCGCGCGGGCCGGCACGGCGGCTGGGTGGTGATGGCCACCGCGTTCCAGTGGCAGTTCGCCCTCAACGCCCTGTTCCACCTGACCAGCTGGATCACGCTCGGCGACTACTCGCCCGGCGCGGTCACCGCAGCCGTGGTGTCGCTACCCGCGACGGCCGTGTACCTGTCCTGGATCCGTCGCGAGATCCGGGCCACCCCCGGCGAGATCGGCCTCGCCCTGGCCCTTGGCACCCTGATCGCGGCCCTGGCCATCGGATTCCTCTTCCTGTGAACCCAACTCCGTGCGGCCCCAGCGGGCGCGAGCCACCACCGCCACACCGTTCGTTCCGACACCCCGACCGCCGTCGCGGTCAGTCGGACGTGCTCGCTGGACAGCTCACCACGGGAATCCAGCAGTGCCAGCCGGCGCACCACAGCCTCGTGCAACGCGCGCCCAGCAGTGTCGGCACCCACCAGCGCGAACCTCCCCGCGAATCGCGCGCCACCTCGGTGTCGGCAGCTCGACCTGGGCGGTCCGGATGCGCTCCGCTGGCGTCAGTCTCAGAGACGGGTTCACGCGCACCAAGCGAGAACGAGCACAGCCGACCCCACCCGATTCTCATCCTTCGAGGCGGCCCGGGGTAGGCCATGGGATCTCAGAGGACGCCCGCGGCGACCACGATCAGAAGCGATCCGGCGATCAGGTAGGTGCCCAGAGGAACCGGCGACGGCGCCGTGCCGGTCACCCGGCGGATGGGAATGGTGGCGGCGGCCAGGCTGTGTCCGAGCACCGCCGCGACGGCGATGAGGCGCCAGTCCAGCCAGCCGACGCCGATGCCGATCGGGACGGCCACGGCCACGTCGCCCAGGCCGAGGCCGCCGCGTGCGGCGGCGTGGATGAGGGCGTAGAACCCGGCCAGGCACGCGGCACCGATGATCGCGCTCCACCAGGCCGAGGCGGATGCGGTGACCGGCATCAGCAGCAGGACCGTGCCGGCTGTTGTTGCGAGTGTGAGCCGGTGCGGCAGGCGCAGCACAGCGGCATCGACGAAGGCCAGCACGAGCAGGCCGAGGCTCCACCAGGTGTAGGCGGCCAGCTCCCAGCCACGCGTACCGCTGGCGGCCAGCAGCCCGAACGCCGCGACTGCGACGAGTTCGACGGCGTACGGCGGAGCGCCGACGCGCGCCTGGCAGGCGCGGCACTGGCCCGAGGGCGTGCACGCGGCGGGCCACAACGCGGTGGCGCAGACCGGGCACCTGGTCCGCCACGGCTGGTCTGCGGGAACGCTGTGGTGGGCGATCAGCCAGCGCAGCAGCGGCGTGACGGCGAGGGCGTAGGCGAGCTGGCGCGGCCGGTGCCGGATGGCGGTCGGGGTGCTCACCGCTGCTCCAGGCTGGTGCGCAGCTTGGCGGCCAAGTCGGTGGTGGCCTCGGCGGGTTCGGTGTCCAGGTCCGCGAGGGCCTTGGTCAACGCGCGCAGCAGAGCGCGAATGCCGTCGGCGTCGCGTAGGGCGTGGCGGGCGTGCATGGCCTTGCGGTACAGCTCCTCGTTGTAGCGGTCCAAACCGATGGCCTTGTCGAGCAGGTCGGACGCGGCCTTCGGGTCGGATGCGAGCAGGTCGTCGGCGAGTAGCAGGTGGGCTTCGGTGCCCCATTGGCGGGCCTTCTCTCGGTGCGGGTCGACCCATTCGTAGTCGCAGCCCTCTGCGAGCGGCGCGGTGTACAGGTCGCAGGCTTCGCGCAGCAGCTCGGTGCGGGCCGGGGCGGAGGCGAGTTGGGCGCGGGTGAGCAGGTCCCGCAGCTGCCACAGGTCGACCTGCACGGTGGTGGGGTCGAGCCGGTAGCGGGCGGAGGCGCCGCGTTTGAGCACGTACCCGCCGGTGATCGGTCCACCCGCGCGGCCGAAGACGTGGCGCAGGTTGGAGGCGTTGGTGTGCACCAGTTGCTTGGCCTGGCGGCGCCGCACGTCGGGTACCAGGTGTTCGGCGATGGTTTCGGTGTCCGCGCCGTCGGGGTGGCAGGCGAGGTAGACGGCCAGTTCGGCGGCCCGGCCGCGTAGGTCCCGTCCGGGCAGGGTGATGTCCTTCACCTCCGGGGTGCCGAGCACCCGCAGGCGGACCTTGACGCGCGGCGTGCCGTCCATAGCGGGCGGTGGGGCGTCGAGCGGATGTGCCGCCGGTGCCGTTTGGTCTGCCGGTTCGGTTGTGGCGGGCGGACCGGCGACGGGCTCGTTGGCTGGTGCGGTGGGCCGCGGCGGGGCGGGCGGCCGGAGGACCGGGTTGGGTGGTTCGCCGGTGTGGGCCTCGCGCAGGGTGGTCAGGATCGCCACGGCCTCGGCGGTGTCGAGCACGGCGACGCGTTCGCCGATCGCCTCGACCGCCGGCCCGTCGGCGACGCTGGTGTGCCCGTCGCTGCTGACGGTGATGGTGGACCCGTGCGGCCATTCGCCGAGCAGCAGCGCGGAGACGTCCAGGCCGTTGCCGAGGCCGAAGCTGACCCGGGCGCGCATCCGCGCTCCGGCGGGTGGGGTTTCGCAGATCAGCAGCACCGGTGGAAGGGCTTCTTCGTCGGGGGCGCGTTCACGCAGCTCGTCGAGGTCGGTGAGGCTGTGTTCGTCCAGGACCCGGGCGCGGTGCAGCAGTCGGGCGTCCAGCAGGGACAGGGCGTGGTCGATGTCGTCGGCGACGTGCAGGCGCGGCCAGGGGCCGAGGGCGGCGGCGTCGGCGCCGATCAGCGTGGTCAGGGTGGTGCCGTCGATGACGACTTCGCCGCGCCGGTCCGGTTCGCGGGGGCCGCCGGAGGCCAGGGTGGCGATGAGGGCGGCGCGGGCGGCGGCGTGCGCGCCGTCGCCGACGAGCCCGACTCCGCCGGGTGGCAGCAGGGGCAGGGCGGGCACGGCGGCGGCGCGTTCGGCCAGGTCGCTCGGGGTGGGCAGGTCGGGGTTGCGGGTGACCTGGCGGTGCAGCTCGGCGACGGGTGGGGGCAGCTCAGGCGGTTCGTCGTCCTCGTCGACTTCGCCGGGGATGAAGCGGCGGCGGCGTTGCAACCACACCATGGCGGCGGCGGCGACGATCGCGGCGGCCAGGGTCCACGGGACGAAGCTGCCGTCGGGCAGGCGGACGCCGTCCTCGTCGGCGGGCGGGCGGCCGTCCTGCGCGTCGTCGGCCGGGCTCGGCGTCGTGGTGGGGGTCGCCGTTGTCGGTGAGGCCGGGGCGGACTGGCTCGGCGTGGCCGGCGCCGAGCTGGTGGCCGGTGTCGGGACGGCACCCGGTGCGGCGGCTGTGGCCGAGGGGGTGGCGGACGGCGTGGTCGACGGGGGTTCGACCACGCCGTCCGGGTCCTCGGTGGGTGCCGTGCTGCTGCTGGCCGACGGTGTCGGGGGCGGCTCCTGGCTGGGGGCGTGGTCCGGGTTCGGTTCGGCGGTCGGCGGCGGTGACGTGGGGGCTGGCGCCGCGTTCGCGGGAGGTTTCGCGTCGGCGGGTAGCCGCAGGTCCCAGCCGGGATAGATGAGGTTGCAGTCGCGCAGCGTGCCGCCGACTTTCGGGAAGTGGCGGTGCCAGTTCAGCTTGCAGATCTCCGGCCAGCGGTTGGCGTCGCCGAGCCACTCCTTGGAGATCTTCGACAGGGTGTCGCGGCGTTCGACGACGTAGCTGTACGTCTCGTCCCCGACGTGGATGGTGGCCGGGCCTTGCTGCACCAGCACCGGCGGGGCGGCCTTCACGACCTGGACAGCCGGAGGCCGGGCCTGGGCGGGGGCGGGACTCGCGACGGCGGCGCCACCGAACAGGGTGCCCAGCGTCAGCGCGGTGATCAGGGTGGCGGCGGCCAGCCGGAGCGGGTTGGCGGTGCGGCGGGTGGTGGCCCGGGTGGGCATGCCGCGCCAGGCGGCGCGGGCCTCGGCGGCGATGGCGTGCAGGAACGCCGCCCATAGCAGCCACGCGGCGACCGCGAGGGCGTCGAGGATGACCGCGTCGGTGACCGGGGTGGTGATCCACCCGGCGAGTTGGTCCCCGGTCGGCACCTTGGACGGAAGCGGCCAGCCGATGAACGCGACGAGGGCGGCGGGCAGCCCGGCGACGGCCGCCGCCAGCAGTACAGCGGCGACAGCGCGGACGGCGAGGCGGCGGACGGTGCCGAGCATCGAGACCCGCCTCCCTTCTACGGTTCCACGGCGGTGGCGGTCGCCTGCGCGGCGATCGGGATGGAGGTGATGCCGACCATTTGCAGCAGTTGCGTTTGCTGCGCGGTGGTGACCGTGACGGTGACGGTGTTGCCGGCCACGGTGACGGTGCCGGACAGCCCGGCGTTGGCCACCCACTGCTCGGCGGTGGTCTGGGCTTTGACCGGGTCGAGTCGGATCACGCCGGTCTCCCGCAGGTACAGCACGTCGAGTTCCCGGGCGCCGGCACGGGCCGATGACTGCGCGATCGACACGGCGTCGACCTTCGTGGCGATGGCGAGGCCGGCGTCGAGGACGAGCGCGGCGAACGCCAGCCCGGCGAGGCTGGTGATGACGGTGTAGCCGGACACCGATCCGGCATCACGGTCCCGCCGCGTGCTCCACTGTGGCTGCCTCATGTGTCAACCCGCCTACCCGCGAGTTCTCTCCCGCCCCGAAGTCCACTGTTGACCTGCGGACCTGGTCGTCGCGGGTTCGGGCGATTGCCACGAAGTCTTGACGTTCCGTCGGGATTCCTGAACGATCTTCCCGATCTCCGAGACATGTTGTGCCTCCGATGAACTGAGGTGTGGGCGTGGCGTTGGCCGTGGTTCGCACGCTGCGCTCGCCGCGGCGGCTGGGCACGCCCGAGGAGGTCGCTGACTTCGAGCAGGACCTGGTCGACCAGTACGCCTTGGCGATGGTCGGCGCGGGCAACGCAGACGATCACGTCTCGCAGCACCGGATGACGCTCTTCGAGTTCATCCGGTTCCTTGGCCGCCCGGTGTGGACGACACAGGCGGAGGACGCCGATCGGTACCTGGCTCACTTGCGCAAGGAGCGTGGCCAGGCGTACGCCACGATCGAGAACAAGAGCCGCCACCTGGGGCGGTTCTTCGACTTCCTGCTGGCGAGGCATCAGGGCGACATCCACGAGCTGACCGGGCACCTGCTGGTGCAGCCGATCGATGAGTTCAATCGGCCGGCGAAGTCCGGCCATGCCGCGACGCGGATACCGCCGGCCAGCGACGAGGTGGACCTGCTGTTCACCCGGTGGCGCGAGTCGCTGCCGGAGGCCCGCAAGTTCCTGCCGGCGGCGCGGGACTACTTCGCCGCGTCGCTGTGGCGCCGGGCGGGCCTGCGGATCAGCGAGACCGTTAATCTCGACATCGGAGACTGGCGACCGGACCTCGGCGAGCACGGCAGGTTGCATGTGCGGTTCGGCAAAGGCAGCCGTCGCCGTGGACCGAAGCCACGACTGGTCCCGGGCATCAACTCCGTCGATGCCCTGATGGACTGGTGGCTGGGCGACATCCGGCACCAGTTCGACGACCAGTGGAGCAGCCCCGATGCCCCGCTGCTGCCCAGCGAACGCTATGACCGGCATCTGGGCCGCTGCACCCGCGCCGGTGACGACGCGTTGCGCTCCGGCCTGGCCGGAGCGGTCGCGGCGTGGCTGCCAGCGTGGAAGAAGCGCTTGACGCCACACGCCCTGCGCCACTTCTGCGCCTCGTCGCTGTATGAGCAAGGCATGGACCTCAAAGCCATCCAGGACTTGCTCGGACACGAGTGGCTTTCCACCACAACTCGGTACATCCACGTCCATGACGCCCACATTGAGCATGCCTGGGCGACGGCCAACCAGCGGGTGGCCGAACGCCTCGGCCAGAACGGGAGCTGACGCGATGAGGTGGAACCTGAGGATGCGGGCCGCTGAGCGGGGCATCTGGAAGTCGACTGAGATGCGCCGGCGACTGTCCGAGGCCGGGTTGGAGATCAGCGCGGGCAAGATGTCCGCGCTGTGGACGACGACCCCGACCACCGTCCGCCTGGACGATCTCGACGTCATCTGCACGGTGTTGGAGTGCACTCCGGCGGACCTGCTGATCTGTGAGCCGGACAAGGTCGCCGCGCGCCGCCCGACCCAGCAGGCCGAGGCCACCGGCTCCGGCGCTTCGGTCAGCCCGCGGCTGGGCCGCAACCGGTCGTTGCCTCCGGCATGACGCGTATCGGCGTCCCGCGCCCCTGCCAGCGCTGCGCTAGCCGTCCGATTGCCGTGCATCGGAGCAGGTTCTGCTACGGATGCATGCCCGGCGGTCCGGTCACGCCGCCGCCGTGCCGACGCTGCGGCTCGACCGTCGACTACTACTCGGGCGGGTTGTGCCGGCGCTGCCATTGCCACGCCCCACAGTTGGTGGACTCGTGCCGCGACTGCCTGGCCTGGGGAGCCCGCCGCATTCGTAAGTGGCTGTGCAAGGGCTGCGCTACCTGGCGCCGCGCGAACTCCACCGTGGACGCCTGTCACACGTGCGGCACCGTGGTCACCGTGGACGGGAACGGCTTCTGCCGACTGTGCCGCAAGCAGGCCACCATGCTGCGCGTGCCGAAGAGGCCGCTGGACGTGCCCGCCGCGAACCGCCATGGCCAGCAGCTCTTCCTCGCCGACCTGTTCCAGCAGCCCGGCGCGGCACGCCGACCGGTGATCCTGTCCACCGCGCTGGCTGCGATCCGGCCGGTGGCCCACTGGCAGGAGGTGCTGCTGCCCGCAGACCGCGACCTGCGTCGCGTCGGGGTGGGCACGGCCGCCGCGTGGACCGTTGCCGGTAACGAGCTGACGATCGCGCTGACCCACCACGCCGAGGAACACGGGCGCCGACACGGCTGGAGCCACGCGCAACACCGGAAGGTGCGCCAAGGCATCCACATCCTGCTCGCGTTGCAGGACACCCCCGGCGCGGCCATCACCACCAGCGAGGCGGCGCAATTGACCGGCACATGGCTGCCGGTGCGCTCGATCTGCGAGGTTCTCGACGCGGTCGGCATGCTCGTCGACGATCGTGAGCCTGCGGTGCGCCGTTGGTTCCGGAAACGGATCGCAGGACTCCCCGCGACCATGCGTCAGGAGGTGACGGTCTGGTTCACCGTCCTGGAACAGGGCAGCACGATCTCGCCGCGACGTGCGCCGCGCAGCGAGTCCACCATCCGCGTCATGGTCGGCTGGGTCGTTCCTTTGCTGACCGGCTGGGCTGCCGCCGGAGTGCAGTCGCTGCGCGAGATCAGCCGCGAGGACATCATCGGCGCCCTGCCCGAACGGGGACAGACCCGCGCCGAGAAGGTGCAAGGGCTGCGTAGCCTGTTCGCCGTCCTCAAACAGCGCAAGGTCATCTTCGCCAACCCGACAGCCCGGCTGCGCATCAACAAGCCCGCCCGCGCTCATCCGCTTCCCACAGACCTCGCCAGGGTCCGCCACGCGCTGGACAGCCCAGATCCGGCCCGAGCCGCCCTCGTGGCGTTGCTGGCTTTCCACGGGCTGCGCTCCGGCGACCTGCGCCACCTGCTGCTGTCCGACCTGCGTGACGCCCGGCTGCACCTCAACGGCCGCACTATCCTGCTCGCGCCCGCCGTCGTGGAGCGCCTGAACAGGTGGTTGGCCTACCGCAGCGCATACTGGCCGAACACCGCCAACCCCTACCTGTTCGTCACGTTCCGCACCTCCGCCCACACCACGCCCGTCAGCGTGAGCTGGGTCTGCCGCCGGATCGACCTGCCCGGCAGTGCCCAAGCCATCCGCGAAGACCGCATCCTGCACGAAGCCCACGCCACGCGCGGAGACGCCCGCCGCCTCAGCGACCTGTTCGGCCTCAGCGTTACCGCCGCCACCCGCTACACCGATACCCTCGATCCCCCGAGCAGCCAGCCGATCCAGACCGGCCACCGCGCTGCCGAGAGCGCCGCCGAACGTCCCGTATCGTGATTCACCGTGGATCAACTCATCAGTACGGTGGCCGCAGCCGTCGGGGTCTTCGCCGGCACCAACATCGACGACATCATCGTGCTGACCGTGCTGTTCCTGACCTCCCGCGCCAGCGGCAAACCCCGCCCATGGCAGATCGTCCTCGGTCAGTACGCCGGCATCGGCGTACTCATCGCCGCCTCGGCAATCGCGGCCCTGGGCCTGACCATCGTGCCCGACCAGTGGGTAGGTCTGCTCGGCCTCATCCCGATCGCGCTGGGCGTCCGGAGCCTGGTCCAGGCCATCCGCGCCCGTAACGACGGCGAAGACGCGTCGCCCGTCGTCGCGTCCGGACTGTTCTCCGTCGCCGCGGTCACCATCGCCAACGGTGCCGACAACATCTCTGTCTACACGCCGATGTTTCGCACCCTCGGCGTCGGCGACAGCCTCATCACCGTTGCGGTATTCACCGTCCTGGTCGCAGCCTGGTGCGCGGCCGGTGCCTGGCTGGGCGGCCACCGACGCATCATTGACGTCGTGACGCGCTTCGGTCACTGGATCGTCCCAGCCGTCTTCATCGCGATCGGGACGGTCATCCTGGCCGAGTCCGGCGTCGTAGGGCGGCTGCTGGACCTCGCGTGACACGTCGGTTTCCGAACCGACGTAAAGCGGTACGCTCATATCCCACCGTCCGTGCTTCGGTTCCCGGCCGGCGAGGCTTCAGAAATCGCGAACTCCCGGGGGATCGCCTTGTAGGTGGCAATTGGTTCGGTCGCGGTGCCCTGCACGGTCTTGCTGGCGCCGACCGGCAGGCCGAGGTCGGACATCGGCACCACGCAGGTCACGGTCACGCTGACCTGCCCGCCGCGATGATGCTGCGCGGTGTTCGTGCTGGTAGTGCAGGTCCATGCGCTTCCGGCGGTGGTCGCGGTGACCGCGTCTTTCGCGGCCGTGACGGCGGCGGCTGGCGTGGGGGCGTCGGCCGCCGCGCGGGCCGCTGCCGCCGCTGCCGACTCGACGTCGATGACGGCGGAGGCGGCCCGGCCGCAGAAGATGAGGAACACCGCGACCAGGATCATGAACGGTGTGGCGAGCACGACCATCTCCGCCGACACCGATCCTCGGTCCGACATCGTCCCGCGGGCGCGCTTGGTGGTCATGGCATTCCCGGTACCTTCTCGCGGGGAGCGGTCACGCTGACCGTGATCGGCAGTGACAGGCCCGGCACCACGGCGGCGGCCTTGCCGGTCACCGTCACCGTCGAGGTGGTCGCGGTGTTGTTCGCGGTCACGCTGCGGTTGACCAGGATCGACCCGGCCGTCTGGTCGAGAATGGCGTTGGTGTCATCGACACCCGCGCTGGCGGTGGAGCCGTACGCGCGGGCCGTCTGCACGCCCTGGTTCGCGGCGGCCTGCGCGACGTGGGTGGCGTGTGCCCAGAACGCGAACTGCACGATGAGCAACAACAGCAGGCCGAGCAGCGGCATCGCGAGGGCCACCTCGACAGTGGCCGCGCCCCGATCGCTGCTGCTGCGCTTGCCGGGTCTGGTCATCCGCCGGGTGCCGGTGCCGGGGCGTCGAGGTCGATGTCGTTGGCCTTGTTGATCACGGCTTGTGCCAGGATGGCGAGCACCGCGATGGCAAGCACGACCAGCAGCGAGGCCACCAGGATGGTCTCGGTGGAGTAGCCGTCGTCGCGGTAGCTGCGCACCAATCGCTGCCGGGCGGTGCGGATGTGGGCGAGCAGGTAGTTCAGAGCCAGGTACGTCATGGTGTGACGCCTCCTTCAAAGATGATCTAGAGCGCTTCGAGAACGGTGGCGAACGCGGGATAGCCGATGAAGATGAGGAACCCGCCGAGCAGCCCGACCACGGGCAGCACCATGCGTTCGGTGGCCGAGGTGGCGGCGGATTCGGCCTCGGCGAGCTGGTGGGCGGACAGCGCGGCCGACCGGGCGGTCAGGGTCGCTTTGATGCGGGCGCCTTCACTACCTGCGAGGGACAGCGCGGCGGCCAGTTCGGACAGGGTGGACACGCCGGTGGTGTCGCCGAGCGCGCCGATGGTCTGCCACGGCGGGACGCGGGTCAGGTGCGCCGCCTCGACCGCCTGCCGCAGGGCGCGTTGCGCCCAGTCGGTGGGCTCGTCGGTGGCATCGCGTAGGGCTTGGTCGACACCGGCGCCGCCGGCCAGGGAGATGACGACCATGTCGAGCATGCTGGCGGTGGCGTCGCGCAGTTCCTTGCGCCGCTTGGCCGCCTCGGAGGCCAGCGCGAGGTCGGGGACGAACAGGCCGAGCGCGGCGCCGACCAGGGCCGCCCACAGCGGGGTCTGCCAGCCGATGGTGATCCCGCCGAGGTACAGGATGCCCGCGAGCGCCGGTACGGCGAGGAAGCCGCACAGCGCCATGGCGGCCTGCTCGGCGAGGTGTCGGGCCGGGTCGCGTCCGCAGATGGCCAGATCGCCGATGGTCGCGGTACGCGGTAGGCCGGCGCGGGCCAGCAGCGGCACCGCTGGCTTGCCGAGGCCGGCGATCCAACCGCCCGGCTCGGGTGGCAGCAGCAGCGGCATCGGAGTCACGGTCGGCGCGGGCGGGTGCAGCGCGGCGAATGCCTGCGCCAGGCTCAGGCGGGCCGGCAGCAGCCAGCCGACCAGCAGGGCGAGACCGGCACCGAACCCGGCACCGAGCAGCAGTGGCCCGGTCATGACGGCCTCCTCGGTGTGTCGACCCCGACGCGGGCCAGCCGCGAGATACCCACGAACCCGGCGGCGAAGATCAGCCCGACCACGACCAGGACGAGCTGCCCCATCAGGTCGTCGTACGGGGCGAGGAACTTGCGGTTGAACAACGTTAGCCCGGCGGCCATCGCGAGGGTGAAGGTGACGATGATGCGGGCGTTGGTGCGAATCCGCGCGTGGCCGGGGGCGATACGCAGCCGCAGGTTGGCCCGCTCACGTGCCCGGCGGGCCATCTCCGACAGCAGCTCGGCCAGTTGCCTCGACTGGCGTTGGCTGGCCTGCAACAGCGCCCGCACGACCATGCGTCCGGTTGGGTCGTCCATCCGCTCCCGCAACTCGGTCAGCGCCACCGGCAGGCGGGTGCCCAGCCGCAGCGAGGCGGCCAAGTCGGCGATGTCGTCGTGGATGGCCGGTGGCGCGAACGGAGCGGTGACGAGGATGGTCTGCTCGAGCCCGGCCGCGGCGGACAGGTTGTCACGCAGCATCTCCGCCCACGCCGCGACCGCCTCGGTGCGGGCCAGCGCCTGCTTCTGGTGCCGGTCCGAGCCCAGCGCGGTCGGCAGCGCGTAGGCGGCGACGCCGGCCAGCAACGCCCCGACCGGCCACCGGGTCCACAACCCGACGGCCGCCGCGATGAGCACCGCGATGGCGGCCCGAACCAGCATCTCCCTCGTGAGTACCGGGCGGCGCAGCACGGTGGGCTGCACGGCCCGTTTGCGCAGGCCCGCGACGACACCGAACACGCTGAGGGCGAACCCGGCGCCGAGCAGTGCGACGACAGCGACCATGCCGGTCACCACCCGATCCGGTCGATAGTGGCCGCGCGCAGCCCGGCGGCCTCCAACCGATCCAGGGTTTCGGCGCGCAGCGGCGTGTTCGGCACCGCGCGCCGGTCCGGGCCGGGCCGCCACACCTCGTTGGAGGCGACATCGCGGCCGTCGAACCCGACGACCTCGCGGACGCTGGACACCACCCGCTTACGGTCCGGTGTCCAGTCCAAGTGCACGACCAGGTGCACAGACTCGGCGATGAGCATCGCCGACGCCTCGAACGTGAGCCGTTCCGGCGCCTGGACCGCGTACATCATCAGCCGGGTAAACGCCTGCCCCGACGATGAGGCGTGCACGGTGGCGAACGAGCCGTCGTTGCCCTGCGACATCGCCTTGAGCAAGTCGATCACCTCGTCGCCACGTGCCTCACCGACCACCACCCGGTCCGGGCGCATCCGCAGCGCGGTGCGCACCAGCGCCGACATGCTCACCGCGCCGACGCCTTCCAAGTTGGCCCGCCGGGACTGGAACGCCAGCACGTTCGGGTGCACCTCGGGGTCGTACAGCTCCAGCTCGTACGCGTCCTCGATGGTGATCAGCCGCTCCGTTGACGGGATGGCGCGGGCGGCGGCGCGGGCGAAGGTGGTCTTGCCGGTGTTGGTGCCCCCAGCGAAGATCGTGTTCAGGCGGGCGCGCATCGCGGCCTGGATCACCTCGGACATGCCCGCCGAGAGCATGCCGCGGCCCACCAGGTCGTCGAGGTTCGCCTCGATCATCGTGGCGCGACGGATCGACAGCGACGGCCGCGCCGACACCGACATCACCGCGCACAGCCGCGACCCGTCGCGCAGCCGCAGGTCCAGCACCGGGTTGTTGCGGTCGAAGGTGCGTTCCTGACCGGTGCCCTTCTCGTCGTCGCCGATCGCGGCCTCCGAGGCGAACGCACGGATCAGCTCCACCAGCTCGTCGTCGGACTCGGCGATCGGGCCGACCCGTTCGTAGCTGCCGTCGGTGCGGTGGACGAAGACGTTGTCGCAGCCGTTGGCCTCGATGTTCTCCACGTCCTTGTCACCGAGCAGGCTCTCCAGCCCACCGGCGCCGGCGATGCGGTCCACGATGGCCCGGCTGATGCGGGCCTCGGCCTGAGCCGACAGCGGCGCATCGCCCCGCGCGACGGCCTGCTGGGCGTGCGCGTCGAGCACGTCGGCGGTGTACCGCTCGGCCAGGCGCCGCCGCTCGGCGATCGGCATCGGCCCGGTGCCGGCGTGCGCGGCCATCTGCCCGGCGACCAGCCCGCGCAGCTCGGCGACGAGTTCAGCCTCGGTGGCCATCACGCCTCACCCCTCGCGCCTCGGTTGTTGCGAATCACGGCCGGCGCGGGGACGGTGGGCGGCGTTGCCAGACTGGTGGCCAGGGCGCGGGCAGCGGCCGGCAACCCACGGCGGGTCCACGCTTTGCTGACCTTGCGCCGCCCGGCGACCACGTCGGCGGCCCGGCGGTCCCACGGCACCTCCGCCGCGACCTGCAGGCCGGTCCGTTCGGTGATTTCGGCGTGCGTGTAGCGGCTGCCGTCGACCAGCACCAGCCGGGTGGTCCCGGAGGGTAGGTCGGCGTCGGCGAGCCGGAGCAGCGACCCTTCATCACCGCGTGCGAGCACCAACACCGTGTCGGCCTGCTCGGCGACGGCCGCGCTCGGCGCGCCGGGTTCCAGCCGGCCCACATCGGCGATCGTGGGCCGCTCCTTCGTCCACAGCGCGAGGTTGGCCTCCATGAGCAGCCCCACCGCGACGGTGGCCGGATGCCGGCCCGCCGGGGCGAGCGCCACATCGACCCCGCACGGCAGGCGGGTCAGATGCGCGTCGAGGGCGACGCTGCCGGTGCGGCTCTGTGTGGCGAGGGTCGCCACACCGGGGCTGTCCGGCAGCCAGTGCCAGGCGCCGAGGTCCCCACCGGCGCAGTCTGCTTCGACGACGATCGGCACGTCGTCACCGGGCCACACGGCCGCCAGCACCACAGCCAGGGTGGTCACCCCGGCCGAACCCTTCGTGGACGCGACCGCGATCAGCATGGCTCAGTCCTGCGCAACCGCGATCGACATGTCACCTGCGGCGCCGGCCACCCGGACCGCGTCGTCCCGCGCCACCAGCAGCGACACCACGAAGGAGCCAGCGCCGTCGGTAGCCGCGACGCGTACCACGGTCGCCTTCACCGGAGCGGGCGCCGCCGACGCCGAAGGCACCGGCTGGGCCTCACCTTCCTTGGCCACCGGGATCACCAGCACCCGCACGCCTGGAGTCACCCCCGATGCGAGCCGACCGGCCTTCACCGGGATCGCCACCACCGCCTGCCCCGACGGCGGCCACGCCGCCGGCCCGAGCTGCGACTCGGTCAGCAGAGACCCCGCCGCGAGCGGCACCACCGCCGTCGCGCCGATCACCTGCGACGCCCGGGATGCCGGCACCAACGCGACGCCGGCATCCGGTACGACCCGGACCACGCGAAGGTCAGCCACCGCGATCGTCTGCCCGGCCGCCACGGCACGCGTGACGGCGAGCACCTGAACCCGGGTGTCAGCGCGTACGTAGACCAACGCGAACGCCCCGGCGCAGACCACCATCGCGAGCAGGCTTACGATCAACAACCAGACCCGTCGCTTCGGTCGAAGCGACGGCGTCACCGCACGCGCGGTCGTCGGCTGGGCGCGCGACGGCACCACTCCTACGGTCATGGGCTTGCCACCCCCCGTGAGCTGGAATCCCTTCCAGGCGTACCGGATCAGCGAGGGCATGGTCTACGGACATTCGCTCGCGTACATCGACGTACGTGCGCCGCATACGTACACGCGTGTCAGCGGCAAATCATGAAATGTCTTCCTATGTCCTCGATCAAACGGCCAGCCGAGTCAACATCCGGATGGGCAGACTCCGTTGTGAGCAGGGCAAGCAGAGGAATATTTACCTTTTCGACTTCGTAGAAACGTGGCACTGTCGAGTCTCGGACTTCGCGGTATCACTCGGGGGAAAGTTGTGATAGATGTCGATGTTTACCTAGAGATTTCTGATCTTTTCCGATTCCGCTACGACCCGGCCGTGCTCAGCCTCATCGCCGAGCGCCCCCACCGCTTCCGTGACCTGGTCACCCGGCTGGAGAGCCAGGTGGCGGGCCACGTGGACGACAACGCCGTGTCGCGTAGCCTCCGGCGCCTCGCCGACGACAACCACGTCCGCAAGGCCAAGATGCGTGACGGCAACAAGATCGTGCCGGTCTACTCCATCACCGACGAGGGCCGGCTGTCCGTACGCGTCTACCACGCCTTCATCGACGCATACCGTCGTATCCAACGGGACGGCGAGACCGCCTGACGCACAACGCGAAGGTCACTGTCGGCCTGTACGTGCACACGTGACAGTAGCGGCGAACCGACATTCCGAGGTACGAACAACAGCGGCGCTGGAGGGCACATGAACCGCACCACCCGCACCCTCACCCTGACCACCCTGCTCTCCGTCGCAGCCACACTGACGGCCTGCACCGACCCCGAAGAACCGCCCATCACCCTGCCCAGCGCCACCAGCTCATCATCTGCGCCGAGCCCAACCGCCAGCGTCACATCGACGACCACACCACACCAGCGGATCCTCGACGCGTACCTCGGCATGCAGCGCGCGTTCCTCAAAGCCAGTGAGACTGCGAACCCAGACGATCCCGAGCTACCCCGATACACCGCAGGAACAGCGCTGAAGCGGCTTCGGGATGGCCTGACGTCGATGCGGCAGCAAGGTCTGAGGGGTCGAGGCGAGGCGATCTTCCAACCAAAGGTCGAATCATTCCAGCCTGCCGACGCACCGACCAAGGCGCGGGTGCGCGACTGCATGGACACCAGCAAGACCCAGCGATACAAGGCAAACGGCGACCCCTACAAGGACACCCCCGGTGGTCTCCGACTCGTCATCGCCGACCTGGAACGCGTTGACGGTGCCTGGAAGGTCACAGGATTGGGGGTGCACGAGGTGGGATCATGCAAGCTCGAAAGCTCCTAACCGCCGCCTTCGCAGCCATCGTGATGGTCCTCATTCCATCCGCGGCCTATGCGGACGGGTACGGCGATGTCAACTGCGCCCTCACTCCAAACGACCCACAATGCCAAGTCGTGGTCATCGATCCAGGCAGCGGCGGCGGCAGTGGCGGCAGCGACGGCGGAGGGTCGCTGACCTGCAAGCTCGGCGGCGAAGTCGTTCCCTGCTACTCCGAAGCGTGGGGTTGGCTCGGCAGCGACGGATGCTACTACGGCAAGGACAGCGGCGGCTTCCTGCCCGAGCACTGGTACATCAAGCTGTGCTACGACCCAGCGAGCGGCAACATAAACTTCGAGGGCACCGTCTTCCTGGACGACCCGCCGCTCACCCTGGCCATCCTCGCTCAGCGAGCCGTGTCACAGCTAAAGATGCCCAGACCCGTCATCGCCTCGAACCCCGGTCTGGACAGCCCGCAGGTAGTCCACGTGCCGGTGTGGTGGTGGGTCCAGCCCGGACTCTGGAGAACCCACACGGCCACCGCGTCGCTGCCGGGCATTACCATCACCGCGAGGGCGGAACCGACAAAGATCACCTGGTACGCCGGAGACGGCAGCTCCACCGTGTGCCGCGGCCCCGGCACCCCCTGGACCGGGAGCGCGTCACCGCTGTCGAAGTCCGACTGTAGCCACACCTACACGACCACATCACGCGAAGCGCCGGGCGGCAAGTTCATCCTCCGCGCCGTCGTGACCTGGCACATCACCTGGGCCGGCGGCGGCTTCAGCGGCACCGAGCCCTCAGCCACGACCGCTGACCAAGCCTCCATCGAAGTGACCGAATCCCTACCTGTCATAACTGGCTAATAGCACCACACGACTTCATAGCTCCCGGATAGCTCGTTGAGCGCTGGACGCGCTCGACGAGCTATTTCAGTTCTGTCCACAGTCACCACTGGGCTTCAAAGTCGAGCCTAGCTATGCGAGCCAATGCCGTCGTACGCGATCACCCAACCGTTACGGCGATCAGGCATCCGCGCTTCCGCAACGGAATCAAACAAAGGAGGCCATCAGCTAGTGATGCGTCATCTCACATCCGGTCCACAACAGCCAAGTGTCCCAATTCGCCTCCACGTCGTGGCTGCTCCTATCGCGCCACTGCGCCAAACAGGAAGAGGTAACCGCCATGCCGAGTACGACCCCGATGTGGCCAGCACCGTACGTTTCCGTGCTGGCCAGCAGCTCGCTGCCACTGGACGCCTATGGCTGATGAGCGTCAGCACGGCGAAGGAATCGAGCCACGCGTACAGCGTAGGAAGCGGTCAGGCCCGATCCGGGTACTACCACCCGACGTGGTTCCCCTGACGAAAGAGGACGAGCAGCAAGCCGTCGCCGCGATAGCGGGGATGATCGCTGCCTGGTGGCAAGCCCACCAACACGACTCAGACGAATAGACGCAACGACGGCAGTACAGGCCGGTCCCACCACGAGGTGGGGCCGGCCTTTCTGCGTTTCGTGAAGCCCTTCACCCAACCTTGACCACCGTCGTAGATGGAGCGACGGTCGACGGCCACCAGCAAATAGATGATCTTGGGAGTGATAGCCATGGCCAAGAAAGCCCGCACCAAACGCCTGGTACAGCAGATCGCTGAGGACGCCACCCGACGCGTCGCGATCTACATCCGCCGATCCACCGACGAGGACCACCAACCGTTCAGCCTCGAAGCCCAAGAAACCAAACTGCGCGCGTTCGTCGCCTCCCAACCCGGAGACTGGCAGATCGTCGCCATCTACTCCGACGACGCCTCCGGCGCGACCACCGACCGACCCGAACTCCAGAAAGCGCTCCGCGCCGCACGAGCGGGACTGTTCGACACCCTGCTCGTGTACCGGGTCGACCGGTTCTCCCGCCGGCTGCGCGACCTCACCACCCTCCTGGACGACCTCGACGAGGCCGGCGTCGGGTTCCGCTCGGCGACCGAACCGTTCGACACCTCAACAGCGGTCGGCCGGATGTTGGTGCAGATGCTCGGCGTGTTCGCGGAGTTCGAGCGCGAAACGATCATCGACCGGGTTACCAGTGGAATGGAGCGTAAGGCTGCCAAAGGGCTGTGGACCGGCGGCGCCCGGCCCTTGGGCTACCTCATCGACCGGACCCTCGACAAGCTTGTCCCCGACCCCGTTGAAGAAGTAACCGTCAGGCGGATCTTCAACCTGTACACCCACGACCGGCTCGGCACTCAAGCCATCGCCACCCTGCTCAACAGGGAAGGCGTGCGCACCCGCAAGGGCAAGCCGTGGTCCCAGCACACCGTCACAGTCGTCCTGACCAACCGGATCTACCTCGGCGAAAAGCGCTTTCGTGACATTCTCGTCGAGAACGCCCATGAGGCGATCATCAACGTCGAGCAGTTCGACCTCGCACAACGCATCCTCGGGAAACGGTCAGTCGAGATCGGCCAACGGGCTGCCAACCCCTCCGACTACACCCTGACCGGACTCATCCGCTGCCCCCAATGCGGACGCCGCTACGTCGGCACCGCCGCCCACGGCCGCTACAAGACCTACCGGTACTACACCTGCTGGAGCCGCGCCCGCTACGGCACCAAAGCGGGTTGCGACGTCCACCGCTTCCCCGCCGACGAGATCGAGACCGCCATCGGCACCGCCCTGCTGAACTTCTACACCATCAGCAACGGCGAGGTCATCGCCAAAGCCGTCGCCGACTTCCAAGCCCAACACGCCGCCGCCAGCCACGACCTACGCGCCCAGCTCACCACCGTCACTCGGGAACTGCGCGAGGCATCCGCGGCGATCGACCGGTACCTGACCGCGTTCGAGAAGGGCACCCTCGATGACGACGACCCCGACGTGCGGGCACGGCTGGCCAAGCTGAAGGACCAGTCCAAACTCCTGCGCACCCGCAAAGCGCAACTGGAGTTGGACCTAGAACAGCCGCCCCAGGCCCTCACCCTCGGCGACCTCACACGGATCCGGGAGCAGATTCGACAGATTCTCACGAACGGAGCGCCTGCCGCCCGCAAGGCAATGTTCGAAGCCCTCATCCACGAGATCACCATCGGGTCAGACGACTCGGTCAAACCGGTCTTCAGGCTCCCGCTAGCCGGAAACGGCGAAGGGCTGACCCTCGACGGACCAGCCCTGACCAGCGACAATGCGGTTCGCGCACTGCCACGTATGGTGGGCGATACTGGGATCGAACCAGTGACCTCTTCGGTGTGAACGAAGCGCTCTCCCGCTGAGCTAATCGCCCGTGGTATCGACGTGGGCCGCAGCC